>Ga0118677_10007717_pt1 | contig 17631 bp, 15 predicted proteins | sample AliMusrvi5mmetaG_FD_86154 | JGI IMG/M metagenome (GOLD analysis project Ga0118677, IMG submission 86154) | reverse complement strand
GTTGAGTGCGCTGTAGAATTATGAAATGAAAGGCCGTATCGCCACACTGATGGTGCACACATCCCCGTTAGAACAAGCGGGTGTTGGTGATGCCGGTGGTATGAATATTTATGTCGTAGAAAATGCAATCAAGATGGCGGAAGCCGGTGTTGATGTAGATATTTTCACGCGGTCGACCGATCCATCTCTTCCTAAAGTTGTCGAGATTGCACCAGGAGTGAATGTCCGCCATATCGAAGCGGGGCCATTCAAAGGTTTAAGCAAAGAAGAACTGCCATCACAGATCGGCGCCTTGACACATGGTGCTATGGAAATTTTCGCGCAGTTTCCAAAGGATTATTACAGCGTTATTCATTCGCATTATTGGATAAGTGGACAGCTGGGTTGGATCTTGTCGGAACAAACTGGGATTCCGTTGGTGCATACCATGCACACTATGGCACGAGTAAAAAATGCTAATTTGGCAGATGGTGATATTGCAGAACCTACGACCCGTGCGTTGGGGGAAGAGCAAATTGTTAAGAATGCTGCGGCACTGATTGCAAACACGGATGCCGAAGCCGCCAGTCTGGTATCCCTGTATGGCGCATGTCCTGACAATGTTTTTGTAGTTACACCTGGAGTTGACTTAAAGCGATTTACAATGGGGGCCGGCAAGTTAGCTGCTCGCGAAAAATTGGATATTGCACCAGATGCGTTAATGTTGACATTTGTCGGTCGAATTCAACCGCATAAAGGTCCAGAGGTATTGGTTCGTGCTACTGCAGAAATGTTGGCGCATTCACACATCTGGTTCATCGGCGTAAAACCGGCGGAGATAAATCCGAGTAACTCCATCGGGTCCAAGCGGAGATGGGCATCAGGGGCACCGATAATTTTGTGCGCCTCCACATTTTTCAGCAGGCACGCCGTAATCATCTGGAGGGATTCGTTGCGCAGGTCGCAAAAGTAAAACCAGAACGGCCAATGCTTGTGCAAAGCGGCGTAAAAATCACGGGCTGCCTGAATGGAATAAATCTCCTCTGGATCATCATTGTAGCCGTCGATAAAAAACGAAAACGTCCCCATCATGCACGCGAGCTTTTTGCCTTTCGGTAGGGATTTTACTCCCCAGCGCGTGAGGAACGGGGAAATATTTCCGGCCTCCACATCGCGGCGTAAAAAACAGAGGAGAAGCGGGTCGCCCATGGAACCGAAGATACTTGGCCTTCCCGGCGTATCTCAAGTGCGGCAGTGTATTCCGTCGCGAGGTCGATGCCGATTTCCGCATCTGGCATGCCGGGGTTGCTGCGCTTCATCTCCGCATGGAGGATGCACATGATTTCGAGTCCGGAGACGGATTCTCCCAGATCCGGCTGCCATTGATACGAGCCGCTGTATCCCCAAATCCCGGTGCACTGATCATATTCGGAGCCCGGGCCTCCTGCATGGTCGCGGCACAACCGACTGATTTCACTGGCGCCTGAGGCTGCCGGGCCGTTCGCATTACCGGAAAAATAGCCCGATGCGCCGAAGGAGACCCCGCGACACCGAACGCGCCATGCATATCGGGCCTCCGCGCTTTGAAGATTCCTCCCCCCTGCTGCGGCCGCGCCTTTACCACTTGCTTTATTGAGCACGGCAAACGAGGTGTTTTACGATAGCGCTGACCGTTCAGCACTGGCAGCAGTGATACACGCTTTTATTGCCTCATATGCCAGGTCCTGAACAGTGACTGTGTGCCCTTTCGCCGCGCCATTTCCCGCATCATCCAGCAGGGCCAAAAGGTGGTCCGCAGCCCGGTCATGCCTGACTATCCACAATACATCTGCGCCTGGCTCGGCATGTTCGACATAACGGCGATACGATTCGACGCCCTTTACGGTGCTTTCGCATTCGATGCTCAATGACCAGGCCCCCGCCGATATCCTGGCATCAGGCACGCTAACCAAATAGGTAGCGGCGTGTTGCTCCGCATTGCGCGGATTGCCACACCATTTCCGCACCTGCCTCAAATACGTTTCGCTTTCCAGTTTCCCTGGCAGCTTGCATTCGCGCATGCACTGTGACGCGGTCGCGATGATGATACTGGCTTCGAGCTCGTGCCGCTTGATGTATGATTTCCCAAATTGGATCGTGCGCGTCTTCTCTGCCTGGCCTTCTGTCAGAACTTTCACATTGGCCTGGAATGCATCTTTCCAAACAACGCCTTTGACGTTCTTGCGGCTCGGATGCCACCATTGCCCCGCAAGCCCCGTTGCGGGGTCTGTGTTCGCATAGCCAAGCGAGTGTATCCACCCTTCCGCTTCAAGCTCTTTGAGCCAAGCCGATATTGTCTGTGTGCGTATGCCTGTCATTTTGTTGAGTGCTGAGACCGTTGCTAATCGCAGATGATGCAATGCACTCAGCAACTTTGCGCGTCTGATTTCCATTCACAAGGAGCAAGGTCAACTTAGGATAATTTAACCAGATAGCTCCGCTTTAAAAGCAAAGCGCTGTTTTTTGCGTAACAGCACGTTTCAAAAATGCTGATATCCCGAGATATACAAAGCAGCTTAGCGCTTGTTCTTGTCGCATTCTTTGGCCGGCAAAATAACCGCACTGCTAAGAGTTGCGCGAATTGTCCGAGATTCTTGATGGTCAGATAGTGCCATTTTACGAAAAATCAGGTATAATGCAAATGGCCGTAACCTTGGCAGAATAAAGAAATATTTGAATAAATAGAAATAGCCTATTGCCAATAATAAGGTTGTATCCTATTACTACAATCATGAAAACGCTAATCTCTCCGAACAGTGACTTTTTTCTCTCCCCGAACTCTGCAGGCAGCAATATTCGTGAGGCTATGCTTGATGCAAAGGCTGAAATGAAGGATCGCGAGCGCCGCCACCAAAAATATCTTGCAGAGGCGCAGGCCGAGATAGCGCGCCACGTATTTTTGAATGATGGGGCATTTAATGAGTTCATCGCACGGAAATCACCGCGAGACGCCCACTACCTCTGGCTGGCTTACCTGGACCGGCCGGAATACGAGTCGATTGTCGCGCAAGGCCTGCATTATTTTGTTGAGCCGCACGCCGGAAACTTCTCCATCGCATTTGATACAGAGCGCGCTGACGGGAGCGCAGAACATGCCGCGCTCTCAATGCGCCTCGCGGTGTCTGGGCCAGAGCCAACAGCAAGGATGATTGAAAACAGTGAGGCGGCATTCGGCGCTGGGGAAGCTATCATCCGCGTTGTCCTGCTTATCCTCGAATCACAAAACATCGAAGCCGCAGTTTGGGCGCTGGCCCTGCATTCCGGGGCAGCAGAGCGATTGGGAGTAACCAGCCAACTCGAGGTTGCTGAGAGAATAGGCGAAACCAAGCAGGCGCTCAACGCCCACGTGCGCCGGTTTGATTCTCTCCTTGGCACAGTTAGCAAACGATTTCACACGACGCCTTGCCGCGAGTCCAAAAAGAGGGTCGGCGAGAAGCATTGGAGGCGGTCCCGGACCGTGCTTGACGCGTTGCGATGACAGCAGCGCCCTTTTTGCCGCGCGGGAGCGCAGGCGGCTGTTCAACTCGGCCGGCGGCAGCCATGAAAAATACGCATAAACGCAAAACGGCCCCGGCGAGCCCGAGAATCGCCGCGACGGACGTTGTCCCAAACCCTGATACCCAAGACCAGCCCGCCATCCGCGGCATGCTGCTCACGTCAAAAGGAGCGACAATCACCGCCGCCAACAAGGCGGAGCTGCTGCGAGCCGCCCGCGCCCTATCCGAAGCATCGCAGGCGTGGGCCTACTACGAGGCCGATTTGCTCTCGTTCGCCAAATCCCTGAATCCCGAAATCGCGGCAGAGGTTTGTCAAATCCTCGGATTCGGGTATTCGGCCGCCAGAAAAGCTTTGGCCATCGGAAAGGTTTCCTCAGAGCGGCGGCGAAAGGAGCTGAGGCCGGAGCATCATTGTGTGATCGGCCGGTCAAATCTCACGGCGGAAGAACAATCACTGTGGCTCCAGGCAGCGGTCGAGTTTTCTTTGAGCCCCAGAGAGTTGCACCGATCCATCCTCTCGGGGCACATCGTGGGCCGCAAGAAAGCGCGCGGCGGTTTCAAATCGCCTTATGCCGTCAAGCTCGCGTTCGGGCGGTGGATGTGCGGAATGGGCGCGGATGGAATCAAAAACCTGAGCAAGCCGGCGCTTGAAAGCATCGCGCAAGATCTATCGGGCATTGTCGCGGCGTATCGGGCAATTATAGACCAGCTAAACCAGGTCGATATGATTGAAAATGAGGGGGCAAAATGAAACCGCCTACCCTCACTCCCCCTCAGCGCGAAAAACTGATACACGCCCCGGTTTGCTGCTTTCGCTGTCGCGGTAACCAGCTCCCTTTTCGCAACCCTTAAATATCCCCCATGAAAAACACAGCCAAACAACCTGAAAAGGCCCCGGTGAGCCCGACAATCACCAACAAGTTCGATATATCCTATTTCAGCGCCCGGATTGTCGAGCGCGACCTTGAGCTCTCGCACCGGCATTTTGTCAAAGGCCTGGTCTTCAAGTGCCCGTTCACCGGCATTTGGTGTTGGCTTCGCAATGGCAGCGCGGTGCTGCAGAATCGAAATGAGCCAGAGCGCCGCGTCTTTTGCCACAAGCCAGTTCGCCGCTCATGGCTTCCTGGCCTTTCCAAGCGTTTGCCAGCCTGGGTCTGCCTTCCCCGTATTAAAACCGCCAAAACAAACTCCGGCCGTGCCCCCAAGAGTGCGACATCTTTGGCGTTAAAATCCGCGCGAAGACTGCTCAGTAAAAAGTGCCCCAAAATCCGCCCATGGCTCAAAACGAGCTGGCAAACAATCTATGATGACCGTTTGGTGCTGTTCCTGGCATACATGTCCCAAAATGGATGGAGCTTCGACCTCGATGACTCGCATCTGCCAGTCGCAACCAGCGGAGGAGACCAGTGGTGCTTCGAATACATGTACGGAGCGGCAAAGGAAATCCGAATCAATAACGTGTCGCTCCCGCAATCAGGCGATGCCGGAGTCATCAGAGCCGATGTCTGTGTCGGATACAATGAAACCGGCCAGCTCGGATTTGTCAAAAACCCTGATGGGTCGTTTATATTCGAGCCAACGTTGAGGACGCTCGAAAAATTGCAAATTGATTTGGGGTTTTGCGGGTTCGCGGAGGCCCTGCGGTTTTGCGGTGTTGCGATAATCGAACAACTGGCCGTTCAGGTCAAACTTCGCGAAGATGCCGAAAATGAAGAAAAGCTGCCAACTGTTGCCATGGTTCCAGACTACGGGGACTGCACGGATTATTTGGGCGTCGGCTGCTCGGAAATCGACTTGCAAGCGAGGCCACGGCAGTCACGTGATGCAGGCGAGGAGGGGCGGTAATGCGAGGCTGGATAAACAGGCAGGTTACGCACAACCCGACCAGGTGGCTCGTTTCGCGTTCACTGTGGTGGGTTGCTTGGGTATTGAGAAGATGGTCATGCCGGATTTGGCTTAGGGGCTGCCATTGGCAGCCAATCATCGTTTATCCTTTAGATCCCGCTTTCTATGCCACCGAATGCTCCGATGTTCCAAGAGCCTCACGGCCGGATGCCCCTAGCGCCAAGAAATCCAAGCGTGGTTCGCGACGGCCCCGGAAGACTGACCGGGATTGATCCAGAGGGAGCCAGTAGAACTGCGCCAAACGCCAGGACAGTCGAGCCAGTGGCCACATACGAAAGAAGAAGGCCAGCATTGCTGCTGGCCTTGCGGTGTGTTTCATGTGGCACGCATACCGGGCGGACCCGGAATCCAAACCAATCCGGCGTTTTCCGCCGACATCATAGCACCGCACCAAACAGGGTTAGTCAACTCACTGCGAAGGAAGGCTCCCATCCCGTTGGCCTCCGTATTCAGCCAAACGACAAGCTCGGCCACACGTGACCGGCCATGACAAAACAGCGGTGGCTGTTGCCCTCCAATGTGGTGTGTTGAAGGAGATGAAACAATCGGCATTTATTCTTCCCTTTTCCTTTTCGGTTTCGAGCGACCCGGCAGCTTCTCGATGATTGCAGGCTGTGGCTTGCTCTTTGCTAGGCGCGGATAATACGAGCCAACCCGGTCGATGCTTCCATGCGGCCCAGGCACGTTTATAAAAATCGGCCAAACAAAATAGTTGTCGTGCGCGCATGACGCCTCGGCTTTTTCTTTGCTGTCGTAAACGCCCTGCATGCACCATTGATTTTTTTCAGAATCAAAAACCTGCCCTACAATAAATACTTGTTTCATATTGTAAGTGGGGCAGGTCAACGCGTCTCGATTTCATTTTTGATGGTTTGATATAGCTCTGTGCCCGTATAGGCATTACGCAGCAGCTCCTTCAACTCTTTGAGGTCTTCCATTTTCAGCAGGTGCAGCGCCTCCGCATTTGACATGCCGTATAGACGGACGACAAAGTTTTTGCGGCGCGCCGCTTCTTTGTAAGCTTCGCATGTCCACTCAGGAAGAACCGGCGGGGCGTAGTAGCAGCGCATGATCGTCAGGCACATCATGTTCGCTGAGCGTTGCCCGCTGCATTCGACCTCATATCTTGCCGGCACGGCATACGTCCGAAAAGTGTAAGATGCGCCGGGGATCCCCACCACCATTCCGTTCAGAGGCCCGTCGATTTTGACAACCCGCTGCTTGCCCCTGCCATATGCTCGGTCGAAATACCGTTGGGCGAAAATATGGGCGGCGCTATACTCGCCGGAAGTTTTGACAGTGTTGAAATCCGTGCAGGAAAATCTGAGTTGACCGGTTGTTTTCATGTAGAACGCAGCGGGTCAAAACGAGCAGAAATAGCGCCCGCCTATCCCGGCATGCCTGTTGCCGGTTACGCTGCGACAAACTTCCCGGCGGGCAACGCTCGGGCGTGACCCAGACTGGCGAGGGTTTCGAGGATTTCTTCCACGCGATCAGCGTTGGCGCCTTTGAAGGTCTTTGCAAGCGTGGTGGCGTCGGTCGGCGCGGCGAGCGCCGTGCGAACGGCTCGGGCCTGCTCGGCGAGGGACTTCGGCCAAGGGAGTTTGTCTGCGGCTTTGGCGGCGGCGGGAGCTGTCGTTTCCTCTTTGCCGTCGGTTGCGAGCGTGCTTTGCGTGGCGGCGCTCGCCGGATTTTGGAAGGCGGGGCGGAGGTAGCGGATGGTGCCAGCCCGTTCTTCGGCGGCACGCCGGGCGTTCAACGCGCAGAGGTGGGTGAGAATAGCTTCGTCGCTGGAGGCGGCCGGGAGGTCGTAGGCTTCGGCCACGGCTGCGTCCAGGTCGTCGTGGTGCTGGAGGAGGACGGTGACGAGACCCTGCTCGTGGGTGAGTTGTTCCTTGGCGTTGAGCGGGGTGCCGGCGCGGAGTTTTTCGAGGACGTTGTAGCAGTCGGTGAGTGTCAGCTTCGGGTGCTGGGCTTGCTGGCGTTTGCGGTGGGCGTCGAGGGCTTCGGCGAGATCGCGGATGCGGGTCTGCTGCGCTTCGGTCGCGGTTGGGAATGGGAACGGAAGGAAGCAAGTCGTGTTTGTCCACGTCGGGCGGTCCTCAAGTGTTCCGCCAGCGGCGAGAGCCCACACCTGATGAACCTTGGAAGACAGGACACCGAGAATCCATGCGTCATCTGATGCGACAACATACAACTTGTGGTCCGGGCAGACACCAGCGTTCACAAAGACGAACGGCTTATGCTTCGACGTTTCCACGGTTACGATGAAACGCCTCAGACCTTGAATCGCCGACCTCATTGCTTCATTTGAGCGGCCAAATAGCCACCAGCGTTCGCGCCGCTGTTTGTCGCGGTTTTCGAGACGGTGTGGCCGGACTGTGTCGTAAAGATGCTGGTAAAGCTCGGGATAAGCATCTCGAACGGCGTCGGCTTGATTTAGACTATGTAAGTCAATCACGAAGTTCCCGCGATGTGCTTGGACAACATCCTTTCCACTGAGGTGCGGGCGCACGACTGGCGGCAGATTATTCACATCGATTCGGAGTCTCGATAGATCGTCTTTTCCCAGACGGAATCCTTCGCCAACAAGAATGACCCCTTGAAAGCAAACACCCCTATTTGATTGGAGGCGCTCAACGCCAGCAACGTGCGCACCTACGGTTAAATTTCCGTGAATCGCACCTGACCGACACGCGATTCGAACCGCTGACTCTCCGGTTTCATCGACTGTTTCTTCAACGACTTCGGCTAGAGTCCCCGTTGAGGTTCCAAGCACGCCGACGGTCATCGCAATCCGGACGCTTGCACCGTCGGCTGAATCCACCCACGGATGATCGGGAATTGCGAAGAGGAGAGAAACACCGCCTTGCTCACCAAGATTCGTAGCAACGACTTGGCGGTTGCTGGTCATGCTGATGCTGTTCGTCGTGATGAAGCCGAAGCGACCCGCCTTCCCTTTGGCAACAAGACGCGCAGCTTGATTCCACCAATACATGACGAAGTCGCTTGATCCCGCAACATCAGGATGAGCTTGGCGGAGAGCCTCGGTATAGGCATCGCCGAGTGCATCACGCATCCGCTTGTTCCCAATGAACGGCGGGTTGCCGACGATGAAATCCGCCTGCGGCCAGTCTGCGGGGCGCGGGTTCACGTAGCTCAGGAGCGGGACGCGAGCGGTTTCATCGGGCACGTCCTCGCCGGTGACGGGATGTTTTTTCACCGTGCGCCCGTCCCAGCGCGTGACGGGTGCGCCATTCTCATCCAGCACGGGTTCGGTGCGGTCGTAGGCGAGCACAGCGTCGCGGTTCTCGATGTTGTGGAAGTTTTTTATGATCGGCTCGGGCGGGGCGACGCGGCCGCGTGTGCGAAAGTGCCACTGGAGGTAACCGATCCACAGGACCAGCTCGGCGATGGCGGCGGCACGCGGGTTCACCTCCAGACCGAGGAGTTGGTGCGGATCGACGGTGAAGCCGGCCATCTCCAGCGCGGCCTGCTCGTGGCCGAGCCGGTCGAGGGCGTTGAAGACTTCGCCTTCGAGTCGCTTGAGGTGTTCGAGGGTGACGTAAAGAAAATTGCCGGAGCCGCACGCGGGGTCGAGGACGCGCACCTCGCAGAGGCGGCGGTGGAATCGCTGCACTTCGGCGGCGGCGTCATCAGTTTTGCCCTGGCGGTCGAGGGTGACGGCGGCGGCCTTGGCGGCGTCCCACTCGGCGCGCAACGGTTCGACGACGGTGGGCATGACGAGGCGCTCGACGTAGGCGCGCGGGGTGTAGTGCGCGCCGAGCTTGTGGCGCTCGATGGGATTGAGCGCCCGCTCCAGCAATGTTCCGAAGATGGCGGGCTCGACCTCGCGCCAGTCGGCGCGCGACGCCTCGATGAGCAACTCGAACTGGTCGTCGGTGAGCGGGAGCGCGGTGGCGTGCTCGAAGAGGCCGCCGTTGAAGTGGCGCACCTTTTCGCGGAGCACGGTGGAGAAGCCGCCGGTCTTCATGCGGCCCCACAGCTCCTCGATCATGGGGACAAACTGGTCGGTGTGGCCGTGAAGGCTCTTGAGCAGGTTCACGAAGCTGTCCTTGGGCAGCAACTCGACGTCCTCCGCAAACATGGTGAAGAGAGCGCGCATGAGGAAGGTGGCGACGGTTTCGGCGCTGTGGCCGGATCTTTCCAGCGAAGCGGCGAGGCGGCCGAGGCTCTGCGCGATATCGCGGGTGACGCGGGCGCTGCGGCGCGCTGGGTCGAGCGCCTGCGGGTCTGTCCACGCGAGGCGGAGGGTCTCGCGCACATCGGCGTCCGCCAGCCTGGCGAGCAGGATGCGGTGGCTCTGCGGGTCGGGGAACGGGACGTAGGTGCCGCCGGTGCGGGTGAACTCGGAGTAGAGCTCAATGCTGTGGCCGACATCCACGACGATGAGCAGCGGGGGGCGGCCCTCGCTGGCGGGCAGCGCGCGGGCGTATTGTTCGGCCTGTCCCCGGGCTTTGAGCATGGCTTCATCCCACGCCGCGCTGCCGCGTTGGGCGGTGCCCTTCTTCGCGGCCTTGGCCTTCGCTTTGGTGGCGTCGGCGAGCGCTTCGGCGGCCTCGCGTTTCTCGACGCCCTGCTTGGCTTCCAGGACGTAGCAGCCGCGCTTGTAGAGGTCGATGCGCCCGGTGCTCGTCGTGCCGTCCGGGTGATGGAAGGTGACGCCGCGCTCGAAGACGTAAGCGTTGTCTGCGTCGTCGGGCCGCGTAGGATCTGGGCGCGGGACGCCGAGGAGGTCGCAGAGTTCGGAGAGGAAGAGCTGGTAGTTTGCGCGCTCCGCAGCCCCCGAGGAGCCCCAACGGGCAACGAAGCCGGCGGTGTCGCAAACAGATTCCATGAGAGGTTCTATATCCTACCAGCCGCAAGGGTAAAGCGTTTCAAGCTCCCAGCATATCGGACAACGGCCGGGACACTCCTTTCCATAGAACGACGGGACTGCTTGGGCGCCCGCTTAGCATGACACTCCCCGGATAAAAAGCGCTACATCCGGTAGAGAGGCAACATCGCCCAATGCTCCCTGAGCTTTTTGCGCATCGGCTCCGGAAATGGAAGGACCGGCAACAGATCGGGCCAGGTATCCCGAGCCTTTTGCGCTGTTTGCCTCGCCGTCTCCACCACGAATGCCTCCCCGGCACCGATATGCTTGGCGAGCTTGCGGAAGTGCGTTTCCCCGATGGCGTTGAATTTCTTCTCGCCCGCAAGGTTCAGCGCCAGATGGTCGTCGGGGGTATATTGGATGGTGGAGACCAGATCGTAGGCTGGAGAAAGCTGGGGGCTAAAACCATCGGGATAGATGACCGACCAGTTCTTGAGATGGGCGTCGGCGTTGCCGATCAGCACATGCACCACCAGCCGCCGGATGAATTCTTCCAGCATCTCGTGCCGCCGGGGGAAAATCCCGAAGATCAGGTTGCCGATGGAATCGTAGTTGGTCGCGCTGTATTCCCGCTCAGGATAGACTCCGAACACTTGGGCGAAGTCTTCCGCATGCACGCGCTTTGGTGCGCTCCGGTCATATCGCCGGATCGCATAAGCCAAGGCATCCGCCTGAAATGAAAGCCCCGGCAACCCGCCGAGATCGATCTGGTTGATGGGTGTCAGCTTCACCTCGGGAATCTCCACCCCCGCCGCTTCCGCGAGTTTCATCATCGAGTATTCGTTCTCCGGCACACTGGGGTAAGTGGGATGAGGCGGCTTCACAATCCATTCCTCTCCGTCGCTGGAAAGGGTGAAGCGCCCTTCGCGTTCCATCATGGAGAATTTCAACTGCGCGCCACCCAGCGAAAAAAAGGAGGGCTCGCCCGAGGCCATCGCATACCCCGCGCCAAGAGGGTGATGCCGCACCGCTTTGGGCACTTCCGTGGCTGGGACGGCGCGCACCGCTCCTGGAAGATTTTCCCCCAGGGCCGCGAGCAGCGCGAACTCGTCGTTGGAATGGATTTTCAGGCGTTTTGCCAAATACTCCCGCAACGCGCCTTCAGGCAAAAGATTGCTGAAAAACGACGGCAACCTCACCGCCGTGGATGCCGTGTGTGAAAGCTTCCGCAGAGTCTCCTCTTCATCGCCGGGTTCCACAAAGGAGAGCGATAGCACCGGGCGCCCCGGCCCGCTGAGCCGGTATCCCTCGGCAAAAAGAAACAGGTGCCGGTTGTCGGGATACCGGGTGAGATACCCAACTTCTGTTTCGTTGAGAAAAATCTGAAGGACGTTGCCCGATTTCGCCATGGTTAGACCTCCTCCCCGTCGGAAACCTGAAAGCGGTCCAGCAACGATTTTTCCGGCGCTGGGATCGGCGACACCGGCTTGCGCGAGATGACCGAAGCCACCTCCCCCATATACTCTCTTGGCACCGCCACCAATTCCAAGTCCAGTGCGCTGGCAAGCTTTTGAAGCGTGGAGATGCGGATATCCCTCCCTCGTTCAAATCCAGAGACAAGAGGTTGTTCCCCTCCAGCGCGCCGGGCGGCCTCCCGCTGCGAGATTCCTATCTCCACGCGGCGGTTTCGGAATTGAATTGAGAGCGGCTTCACGAGAATATTATACTTCTTTCGATATATTGTTCAATATAAAATATCGAGAACAATATATTTTTTGTCACTGTTCACTTGTCCGATGAAATGTTTTGCGGGCGCGCATTGGCTGCAGCCAATAGATACCAGACAACGGGAACTACTCCAAGCGCGATGGGAAGCATTCTTTGCACAGCTCCATCATTTTCGTTCTGTCCCGCGCCGCTTGGCGGGCGGTAAACTGCCGGCATGAGCACCGAACAGATCCACGGGCATGAAATCATCGAACTCGTCGCCAAATACCCGGAAGGCATCGCGACCGGGACGCTCACCGACATCGTGGCGGGCGAATTTGGGACCGGTGTCCGGTTCTTCACCTGCTCGGCCGAGAACATGTCCCTGCCAGAACTCCTGGCGTTTCTCGGTGAACGGGACAAAGTGCAATTCCGCGACGGCCTCGTTTTCCCCGGCGGATCGCCAGCCTGCAGCCACGACTGATCCCCCGCATGAAAGCTCTCTTTGCATTTCTGCGAAGCCTTTTCCGAAGGCCGGAGCCTGTGCGACGGATTTGGACCCGGTGGATGCCATAGCCACTCTCCTCCCATGCGACGATCCTCAATGCCGCAGCCTGTCCAGCTACTCCTCGCCGCTGGCCGGTTACGGGATGCATCATCGGCCGGTTCCAGCGAGCGCAACGCGAAGAATCGCTCGGTTTGCTCTCAAAATGGATGCGGCGTTTGGTCGACGCGGACGGGGATTGTCACACCGCCCGCGCCATGTTGTTGGTCAAAATGGGATGTCGTCATTATTCTTCCCAGACGCCGCTGGTGCGGGCGGTGGATTTAATTTGCTGTCGATTTCGCGGTCAATTCTCTCGCGAGTAGAAATAATAACTTTCTCGATGAAGTGGGATTTAGCTGCGCTTAGTTCAGTAAAACAGGACAAATCAGACCAGTCGTCGTTTGCAATAACATAGAGTGTTGCGCCGACGAAATCGTCGGCTATTACCCGGATGCTCCACCCAGAGAAAACGCACAAACTTTCGAATTTAATCGGCCCGTCGGCATTCGACAGGAACTTTTGGATATTGCGTGCGTCAATATGAGAAACTGCAGGAATAGTATCTCGAAGAACATCCGAACATACTGTTTTATCGCTAGCGACTTCAGCGTCCGCGGCTGACTGTCCGACCGAAACGTGTGACTTCGCCCCCGACTGAATCGACGCTTCGACCTGCTCTGTCGGTTCGCACGGAGAAACATCCGCGTAGAATTCCGCCTGTTCGGCAGAATAATTGCGAACCCCAAATTCGCGGCATTGCTCGCTCGTGAGAGATTTTATGAGTCCATTCTTTTCGATGGTTGCATAGTATTCACCCGACCCGTCAGTTGTAGTTTTCCACCCTGCCTTTGCGAGTTTTTGGTCAAAATCGTAAAGTCTTGTGAATCGCTCGACCTTGCTTAAATGCTCCGTGTCGAGCGGGGTGAGTTGCTTTGGCTTCGCAAGTTCGAGCTTGCGCCTCCGCCGGATTCCCGGCGCTATTTTTTCGGTTTTAGCTGCCATGGTTTTCGCCTCGGCATTGCAGCCGAGCCCCGAAAGGGCCTACGCGCGAAAGATTTGTGGTTATTTGTGACTTCCCGGAAAGTTGATTTTTACCCAACGTTCAATATCGGCACTTAATGCCTCGTCCATGCAATAATTACCGTCGCGAAGTTCGTCTCGTGTTAAGATTCCAGGGAATCCATAATTAAGCATTATGGTCAGGGATTTCGCCCATTTCACCGCAACCTCCTCAGCCGTCTCTCCGTCTTTTAGAGTAAAATCACGGAATAAGTCCGGCTGGGGTTTTATCACTGTCAAATAATTGGAAAAGTCAGGTATGGTGCATGTCCTGTCCGTGGGTTGTTCGTATGCCTTGCCTGTTTTAACACGCTCTTTATCGAGAATGTTTTCTCGCGCGAGGTCCAGGAATTTATCAATGAGCGCGCCTGTTGGGCGGAGGAAGACATCCACCTCGTCCTTATTGACGGTCATGTCGTCCACGGCGACAACAAACGAATAGCCTTGCTCCTCCCAGCCTGTCGTTCCGTAATGTGATTCTTCAACCTCCGCAACTGCGAGTTCAGCGCCCTTGCGGTAAACCCACCGCGATTGAACATGCCCTCCACTATTACAGGTTATTGCGTCCTCGATGAGGTAGGCAAGTTTATCTCGTAAGGCGACCTCGATTTCCTCGAACGAACCGGGTTCCGGTTTCGAAAAGACCTTGTCGTGCGCGGACTGAATCTCTTTGGCTATCGCCTCAACCGTTTCTCCGTATTCCGCGAAGTCCCCGGTCAGCGGTTTTCCGTAACCATCTTCCTCGGAAACCTCTTTGTCGTTGCAGTAGCAACGAGAGGCAGGGACCGAATAAAGCGGACGCTCAGTGCCGTCTTCGTTTAGGAATCCTTTTATGCCGTTGGGATGCGCGACAACGATGAACTCATTGTCGCGATGATAGAGGCAGATATTATCTGTCATGTCGCTTTTTCCGGCGACGGAGATGATTTCGACTGCTAGTTCGCGGGAGTTGAGTTTTTCGTCGATTTCAGCGCTCGGCAAGGTGTTAGTATTTTTGGGGGAATCAATCATAGTATGTTTAATACCTCAATGGCTTAAAAAAAACAAGCCCCCTATTTTTAAAAAAGTGCGAAATGCCTAATTGTCCAAGATTATCAGAGGGTTATTAGGTCTATGACATTCGTATGATTGACTTGTTTTTTTGCGGCACTCATTCTGCTGTCTTTTTCGGTCCGTGGCGCCCTTCCAGTTCTGTGATGGGTAGGATAATATCGGGCTAAAGCCTCCGGCAAGAGTTGCTGGACGGATTCAGATGCGAGTTCAGTTACCTCTGCGGTGCCCTCAGTTTCGCTGGTTGAAGGCGCGGTATTAGAAGGAAGTGTTGTGTTTGTTGTAGTCATAGAAACACAAAATACGCAAAGCACTTCAAGTTTTAGCAACTTTCAGCGGAATAAATGTATTTTTCTTTCTATTGTAAGAAAAATGAGTTGCGAAAATGACCTGATTTAGCGGCTCAAAAGCACACGGACTCCCCATGCAGCGAGGAGTTCTCAGGCATTGGCGGCACTATGCCGGCACCGGAAGTCGTGGAGGAAGAGGGTCCAATAGGATCAGCGACGCCTGTGTTGGTGGCTTGGATGGTTTTGAGGAGACATATTTTTCCCCCCCGAAATATGACCGTAGCCATGCCTGTATTCGCACCGGGCAGCGCAGGTGAAATGCGAACTGGCGCTGAAGCGGCTATTTCGACGCCTCATCCCGCGTCAGTCCGATATGGATGATGATCGCGAAAAAGTGAATCATCGCGAAATAAACGGCCTCTCCACCTTGGAAAGCGAAATCATTCGCCATTCCGAAAGCTTTGAGCAACCACTTGTTGCGCTTCGCCAAATGTTCAAAATAGTCCAAAGTATCCTCCACCGAGATGCTGAGAAAATAATCACGGGCATCATTCGCCTCGCGGCATGTTATCGAGGCCAAAGCTTTTGACAGATCATCCTTCGCGCGATGTGCCGCAACGAATCCCAGCCACTCGCCGGCAGTTTGAAAGCCGGTGATGCGCATCAAGATCGACTTTTTCATTTCGTCGTCCCGCTCTTGATTTATCGAGCCGGTGTCGAACATCGAGAGGAAGGCCGGGTAGGAGTCGCCAATGCGCGACCGCGCCGCCCCGAGTTCCCCACGCTTCTTTTCTTCGCTGTGGTTTGCTATTATCGCTTTCCTGGCGGCAGACATCTCGGTGCGTGTGATTGACGTCAGGAGTTTGGTGAGAGTGGGCACGAGGGAGAAGATACCGAAGACTGGCAAAGGGAGCAAGAAGGAGACCAATTTGCGCGAGCCGCGCGGGGGATGCGCGGGGGCGCGGCGGGGTCAGGCTCGGGCGTCGTGATTTACTGCGGGCGCAGTCTTTTTGAACGGAGTTTTCGGATCGAAGTGAAAAACGCCGGGGTGCCCGCAACTGAGAGGAATGTAATTTGCCTCGAGGCTGGCCTCGACCGCATCCGTGAGCAGCCCGAACTTCTCCTCGGCCGCCGGGCGAATGCGAAAACTCTTACTACGGACGGCCTTGACTTTTTGCTCCTCGACCTCGAGCCAACCGTCGGTCACGAGCATCTTCATGGTTGCCGAAAGTGTTGACTGGCCGACGCCGACCTCCTTTTGAATATCGCTCATTGTAGCCGTGGTCTCGCAGTGAATCAGGCAGAGGACGGCGAAAGCGGTAGAGCTCATCGGGTGGCCAGCCGCAGAGGTGGCCTCGCCAATGTGTCTCGACACGAGGTTGCCGAGACAAAGAGCGGGGAGCGCCACGGCGAGTTTGTTCATGATTGAGTCGAATATCACATCCGATATCGGAAGCGATGCTTTTTGAGCCAATATCAGAAACGATATCGAAAGTGATGTTGATTTGGGAGTAATATCACATCCGATATCGTTCCCGATATTGCGAGTTGCCATCGGCTCAATGGCCAGTGTCCAGCGACAAATTGCACAGGCCAGGCGAAGCGGCAGAAATCCACGAAAAAATCGGGGAGGACGGGGCTCCTGGGAGCCCCTCTCATCCTGCTGCCGAGGACTCCATAGCCGCCGCGCCTTCGGGCGATGGGCAGCCCGAACAATCGCCGGCCGCAACCGCAGTCACAGCGCCGGCTCCCGTCGCGGGTCGGACGCCGAGGATCGTGACGATTATTTCAATACACCAGAGGCGCGCCGCAAACGACTGGTCAAGCAGCATTATCGCGATTGCATGTCCCAGCGCTGATTGAATAGACTGCGCGAAACCGCGATCTTGACCGATCCGGTCACAACAGATCCGGGCGCTGACCGCACGAAACCCGGCGCATGAGGGGCAGGGGGTATGACACTCATCCAACAGCTGCTGATGGGCAGCTTGTACCTTGGTATTTGCCTGGTGGTCGAAGCCGGATTGCTGGTCTTCTGCATCCATATATTGCGCGAACGGCTGGGTATTCTACAGCGCGGGCGACGGTTCTTGCAAATCAGCGTTGTACTTGCGGTGGCGATCGGGTGTGACAAGAAACCGTCACAAACCACAGCTCCCTTGGCCTCCAGGGAACTAACCCTCGACCTTGGCAACAAGGTGACGCTGAAGTTGGTGCTGATTCCGGCCGGGAAGTTCATCATGGGCAGCTCCGAAACGGAGAAAGGTCGGGAAGAGAATGAAACCCGGCACGAGGTAACGATCAGCAAGCCGTTCTATATGGGGGTGACGGAAGTTACCCAGGAACAATACGAGGTCGTGATGGGCAACAACCCCAGCACGTATAAGGGGAAGACCAACCCGGTGGAGATGGCGAATTGGAATGATGCGGTGGAGTTCTGCAAGAAACTGTCGGCCAAAACGGGCAAGACGGTTCAGTTGCCGACGGAAGCCCAGTGGGAATATGCCTGCCGGGCGGGGGGCACAACGAGCTACGGCTTTGGCGACGAGCCCACGGCGCTGGGCGAGTTCGCTTGGTACGACGAAAACTCCGGCGGCCACACGCATCCGGTCGGCGATAAGAAGCCGAACGCCTGGGGCCTGTACGACATGCCCGGCAACGTCTGGGAGTGGTGCCAGGATTGGTACGATCGCGGGTACTACGCGGGTTCGCCCGCGGGCG
>Ga0118677_10007716_pt1 | contig 17632 bp, 17 predicted proteins | sample AliMusrvi5mmetaG_FD_86154 | JGI IMG/M metagenome (GOLD analysis project Ga0118677, IMG submission 86154) | reverse complement strand
ACTCATTTTGCCCAAGATAATTATTTTCTAAGTTGTCTGATATTGCGCTGTAATACTATGAAAGTGAAAATCGATTTAAATTGATTATGGAAAATGTGTCTATTAAAGAGGGCAGTCTCCTGGACATTGGAGCAAATTTGGGCTATTTCTGTCATGTTTTTGAAGAGAATGGATACGATTGCTATGCTGTGGAAAATGATCCATTCACAGTCCGCTTAATGCAAAAACTTGCCAGGGCTGAGAATCGAAAATTTAAAATAATATCGGGATCAGTTTTTGATTCTCCGGAGATCAGAAATACCCACTTTAATGTAGTATTGGCGTTGAACATTTTTCACCACTTTATTAAAACCCGAGAAGGTTTTGAAAATTTGGTTGATTTATTAAAAAACCTTGAGATGGATGAACTTTTTTTCGAAGCGCATTCACCTGATGAGCAGCAGATGGTAAATGCATATCGAAACTACACGCCTGAAGAATTCGTCGAATTTATATTGGAAAATTCCAGTTTGAAGAAATCTTACCTGATCAGCAAGGGTGAAAATGGTAGGTCTCTATATCGATTAAGCTGACAAATCCGCATTTTAATTCTTTGAAATTCCAAATTGAAGCTTAATCAAGTATAAAAGTTTTAAGAATTTCAGGAGAGGCGATGTCTTTATATCATATTAATTAACGTCAGTTTTGTTTTAGGCAGTAACAGCTAAAAGGCGTTCAATGCCAAAAGAAGGTTTAAAAGGGCGAAGGCAATAAGCAATCACCCTGCCAGCACATTAATAATAAAATTATTCATACTGCGATGCCGACTGTGTTTGATTTTGGAAATGTAGCCTTTGTCGCCATAAACACTTCCAAAAAAGTCCTTGAGCAGGTCTGGAACAGGTTTGCGATCATCAACATTTCCTGGGGTAAGCTTGATATTGAGAATTTCTCCTTTTTCATTGGCAACCAGGTGTAATTTAAAACCAAAAAACCATCCCGTAGAAGACTTTCCGCGTTCTGCCAGACCAGCAAAAACTTTGTGGCAGTGAATCTGTGGGTTCAAACACACCACCAATGGGGTCGAATCTATGAAACCCAGTACAGCTGCCCTGCATCTGGTTTTTAAGTAGATTGCCAGATAGACCCCCACGGATTGCATCAGTTGGACAAAACGATTTTAGCTGAACAAGCTGGGAAACTCACTACGCCAATATTGACTGACGTGCTCGCAATAAAATGCTTTGAAATTGCGATAACTGGAATGATGAAATGCAATCAGAAGGGTCATCATTTCACTGACGGTCATATTTCGTTCCCGGTTTCGGTGTATTTCTCCACTTTGCAACATCTTTTTATCCGACTCCGGTTTAAGTTTCTTGTAAAAATCATCGACATCGCAGAATAATTCAAGTAAACTGTCCATTGAGGGTCTCCTTATGTTCCAACTTGTGTTGTGGTGACAAAAGTTCACTTCATTTGGAGATCCTCGTCTTATCCAAAACTGACGTTATATTAATATCATTATGATTATTGAAATAGACCATTAATCCATTCTTTCCATTGATTCAATGACATTAAATATAATAGATTTTCGTATCGTACCGCTGCCCGTCGTTTAAAATAGAATGCATCTTTCCCGTCGAATTTTCCTGTTCCGGCAACATATTGTGGGTTTCGACTGCGGAAAGTTTCAAAATAATATAATATATACAAAACAAGAATAGCCACGGCATGTGTATTTTTATTTAATAAATTGTCAATTACACCCGAAAATTTCTTTTTCATAAAAGCCGTCTGCCAACCCATTTCTGAAATGGGCACGCAGTGGTGAAATATCAGGAAAAAATCATCAAAATAATTTGGCATTATTCCAAATTCTTCCCAGTCGATAATCCATACTGTCTGTTTTTCAAAATCAACTGCGAAATTGTTTTCCGTGAAATCACCATGGGCATAGACCCATCGGTATCTACCCAATAAAATTGAAATAAAAGGAACAACAAGGCCGACTGGAAATTCACAACCAGAAAATAACCCTTTTACAACCGGTTTTATCAAATTTAATCTTTGGATTAAACCATGCTGACCAACAACCAGTTCTTTTTGGATAAGTTCTAATTTTTCTGCAATGGAATCGATTATCCATTGATGATTTGGATATTCAACAAAAGCCTCAGGTGAATAAAGGCATTTCCCCGGGGTGGCTCTGATCGCAATTTCTTCATCCTTTATATAAACAACCCCCTGACCCAATTCGGGGAACTTCTCGTTTAAAAAATTAATATTTCTGGCAATTTGCAGAAGCTTTTTTTTGTCAAATTCTGATTCTGCCTTTTTAATACAGATGTCGGTTGTTGATTGATCTTCATTTTTAATAATTGTTGTTTTCATGACATTCGAATTATCTTCCAGACAAATCTTTTCCAGGTGGGTAACTGAGGAAGTTAATATTTGAACTCAGTATGATTTATCCTTGAGTTTGCGATTAATGTTTTCGAAACAACCATTTTCCCATTTCAACTTTTAAAATGTTCGGGACATGCTTAAAAATCAACCCCGGCCACAAGAATGATATTGGCGTAAGGTGTGAATTCTCCTGTGCGCACCGCAGCGGTGGCATTCCCGGTGATTTTTTTGAATTCTTCATGGGTCACCTGCTGCATTGGAACGCCAGCAAGTTCTTTTTGGATGCCGGCCGCGATTTGCGGGCTGACCCTGGCGGTTTCTTCGGCGACGATGATATGATCCACCTGCATTTCGGAGAGGACAACCTGAAGAGTTTCGAGAAAACCTGGTACGCCGCGGGTCAGTGCAAGGTCAATGCGTTCGACATCAACGGGAATCGGGAGACCGGCATCTCCGATGACCAACATATCGTTATGGCCAAGGGTGGCAATCGTGTAAGAAAGTTGGGCATTCAGCAAAGGTGTTTTTTTCATCGAATTTACTCCATTGAAAATGATTCGCGTTATTCTGGATGCTGTCTGTTTCCTGAACGATATAAAAATACAGGTTGACCGGGCCATCCAAACAACTTTATGGTAACAAAAAATATGTTAAACGCAAGCATTTGGGGTTTTTTTGATGAGAAAGGGCAACCGTTGGGTTAAGGACTATTTCCTGATTGAGAAGAGGGAGAGAAGCTTTCAGGGAATCCAACCGAAACGGTCAAAATCGATGATGCCTGCCAGGTTGAATTCGACCCCTTCTTCTTCGAGCAGCTGGCGTTGGATGGCGCTTCCCAATCCCATGCCGTGCGGGCTGATTTTGCCTGCGCTGTTGATCACGCGCTGCCAGGGGACGTCGGGAATATCCCGGGTTGATCCCAGCGCGGCCATGGCATAGCCAACCATGCGCGCTGTGCAGCCGCCCACAATGCGGGAAACCTGGCCGTAAGATGCCACTTTTCCAGGGGGAATCTGGCGCACAATCGCATAAATGCGCTGGTAAAGCGGAGGCTGTTTATATTGATTCTCCTGCATATTTTCCCTTTCTGATCAACCGCGGATCAAAGCCATGTTCCCCAATACCTTCCAGGAATTAAGGAAAGTGGCGTATGGGATTTCAAAAAAATGACCGTTATTCAGGTAACGGATGCGCTGCGTATTTTCATTGTACCCCGTGAGGATGACCACATGTTCGTAAGCGGCCACAATGGTTTTGCGCCCGATTTTATCGGTGTATTCAGCAGGAATTCCATTCACCATATTGCCAATGACCCAGACAATCACCGGGTTGTCATGCGCCAACTGGTCCCTGACCAGGTTCAAATCCCCGTTCTTAATCGCCCTGGCGGGTAATCCATAGGCATTAAGCAGGCTGGCTACAGGCCCGGCATAGACCCCGTATGAAAAAGGCGGGGTCTGCCCCCACGGGTCGTTTACGTTCCCCACAAAACCAAAATCGGGGTTATCCGAGCGCGGCAGTTTATATTGGAAGTCATACTGGGTAAGTTGTTTGCCATAAAATTGTGCCCAATCTACGGCAGCACTGGTCTCACAGCCAATTTCAAAGAATTGGTGATGCCCGCTCATCTTTATGTAATGTTCCAGAGTCAATGGAAGTTGGGTGGGAAGAGAATAAGGCGTTGATGTACCGGTTGAGGTTAAGCTGGCAGTCGGAGTCGATGTGGGCGCGAGAGTGGAAGCTGGTTGAGAGGTTTTTGGAAGGATCGGCCCGCCCCGGTAGTTGGACGCAAGTTGAAAAGGTGCTGATGCGAGAGAAGGAACGGGAAGAAATACCTGGGGCTGTGATATTGTAGGCACACCCTGGTATGCTTCCTGAGTCATCGCCGCCTGAGCAAAAATAGGGGAAAGGGTCGGGTCTGCAGATGAGGAAGGCGTGCAGCCGCTGAATAAGGGTATTCCAACCAGCACGGCAGCTGCAAACCTGGCTGCTCCTGGTAACATTTGATTTAAATGGAGAGGCCCTTTTTTCAGCATAAATAAAATAATACCATAATCACGCCAGAGATTTCCGATCATTTTATAGAGAAGAATACGGGATAATGTATTAACTTAAAAGCACCTCCTACCAAACAATAAAAACCGAAAATCAAAACCAATCTACCGAATAATTTCGCATAGCCAATTATCTGGTTGATTACGGGAATTTGCGAGGGTATAATTTATTGCATGAAATATATTCGCATTTATCATCTGGATGTGTTCAGCCAGTACCTGATGGCTGTTTTAACCGTGCTGGTGATCACGGTGGTGATTAAATTTTTTAATCATTTCCTTTCGATCCAGGTGGTTGCCCTCTTATACCTTTTGCCTGTGGTGTTATGCGCCCGTTTTTGGGGGTTTGGTCCGGGGATCTTTTCAGCGATCATTGCGTTCCTTTGTCTCAATTATTTCTTTGTCCCACCCTTATATACGCTGGTGGTGCATGCTTCGCAGGATTTGCTGGCATTAATTGTGTTCCTCGTGGTGGCATTAATTATCAGCCAGCTCCTGGGGCGCGCTCAGGCCAGCGTTCTGGCTGCATCAGACCGCGAACAGGAAGCCACGCGGTTATATGAGTTAAGCTCATCCATTTCCGGCCAACAGGATGCGGCATCAATTGTCAAACTGCTGGCCGAAAAAATAACTGAAACGTTTACACCCGAAGGGGTGGGGGTCAGCCTCAACGGAAATTGGGGAAAAATAAATTATTACCTGCCTCCCGAGGCTGTGATCAACCGCAAACCAGATGAGTCCCTTTCGCTGCTGACCGCCCGCGGTGAACTGGGAAGGATTCTGTTTTGGAGAAAACTGCCGCTTTTAGGCCATGAATTACGGATGCTTCGCACGATTACCAACCAGGGTGCTCTGGCAATTGAACGCGCCGGGCTAGCCCAGGTTGAGACGCGCGCCAGGGTCCTGGAAGAAAGCGACCGCCTGAAATCTGCACTTTTATCTTCTGTCTCGCATGAACTGCGCACCCCGCTGGCAACGATAAAAGCTTCCATTTCCACCTTGCGCAGCGAGTCCGTCGATCTGGATGAGGAATCACGCGCCGATTTGCTGCTTGCGATTGAAGAAGAAACGGACCATTTAAACCAGCTGGTTGGAAATATCCTGGATATGTCGCGGATTGAAACCGGGGCCATGCGCCCGCTGCTTAAATGGAATGCGCTCTCAGAAATTGTAAACGGGGTGGTGCGCCGGATGCGCCAGTCTCTGCTGCAACACCAGATTATGATTGATATTCCTGCCGGCTTTCCTCTGATTCCAGTTGATTATGTGCAGATGGAACAGGTTTTTACCAACCTCTTGAGTAACAGCGCCAAGTTTGCACCTACCAACAGCCAGATTAGGATCAGTGCCAGAGTGCTGCCTGATGAGATTGCTCAGGTTAAGGTCAGCAACCAGGGACCACCGGTGGCGGAAGAGAATCTCGACCGTATATTTGACAAATTTTACCGGATCTTAGCTTCAGATAAAGTGACGGGAACCGGACTGGGGCTATCGATTTGCAAGGGGATTATTGAAGGCCACGGTGGGCGCATTTGGGCAGAAAATGAACCGGGCATGTTTGTTTTTAATTTCACACTTCCCATGAGCTGGGAAGGGGCATCTCCTAAAATACCAGAGGAAAGTTAAAATGAATGTGGCGCATGTGCTGGTGATTGATGATGAACCCCAAATTTTGCGCGCCTTACGCACGATCCTGCAAGCCAAACATTTTAAGGTGACGCTCGCCAGCACGGGAGAAGAAGGCCTTGCGCTGGCAGCAGCCCAGCTTCCGGATGTGATCATTCTTGACCTCAGCCTGCCGGATATGGATGGGTTTGAGGTTTGCGAGCGGCTGCGGGAGTGGACGCAGGTGCCAATTATTATTTTATCGGTGCGCGACAGCGAACGCGATAAGGTTCTGGCTCTGGATAAGGGAGCTGACGACTACCTGACCAAACCGTTTGGGATTGAAGAGCTGATGGCGCGCATCCGCGTGGCGTTAAAACATTCTGCCCAGGCAAAGGGCCAAAAAGAAACCATTATCACCGCCGGGCCGATCAGCATTGATCTGGCTCGACACATTATTACCCGCAATGGCGAGGAAGTTAAACTTACGGCAACAGAATTCAAAATGATGGCTTACCTGGCCAATAATGCAGACCGGGTACTTGTCCACCAGTCCATTCTGACCCATGTATGGGGGGAAGCCGATGCGGACCATACTGAGTATTTACGCGTCTATATTGGCCAGTTACGCAAAAAATTGGAAGCCAATCCGGAAGAACCACATTACCTGGTGACTGAACCAGGCATTGGCTACCGCTTTGTTACCGGGGAATAGGGTGAAAAGTTCAACTCCGGGAACCTGCTGCGGGGATTTATTATAGGCCTGAAATGAATTTAAAAGGAATAAAAATCTTTATAATTTATTTATAACTTTGCTGTAAAACTTTGTCACCAATTTACACCCTCTGGTTAGAATGAAATAAGAACAAAACTGGAGTGTGTAATGCCTGCTTATTTGTCCGGGTACGAAGACAAAATTGATGAAGTCAATCTCCCCATTATTACAAACCTTCCTAAATCTCCAATTTCCCGCGCCGATCTCTCCTCGCTTTCTGTGGTTAAATCGGGAATGGCCTCAACAAAGGTGGTTGATAACCATGCGTTATTAACCGTCAAACGTTTAATTGTGGTCGTCCCAAATGTTGAGGTTGATGAAGCCCAACTCAGCCGGCAGATCTGGAACCTGGCATCCAGTTACCGGCTGGATATTTTACTTGTTTCGATGGTCAAAGACACAGATGACTGCATGACAGCCACAAGGCGGCTGACGACTGTTTCTGCGATGACGCGCGATTCACACTTCAAAGTGGAAAAACAGGTTGTTTTTTCAAATCGCTGGGATAAGGTTCTGCGACAATACTGGCAGCAGATGGATATGATCCTGTGTCCTGCCGAAATAACCATTTTGAATATTTTTGGAAAACCGGTCTTATTAAGCCAGGCATTAAGTGACCGTCTCAAAGCGCCAGTCTATACTTTTTGTGGTTTATATAAACCCCAGCATGCTCAGAAGCTGCCAACCTGGTTGGGAAAACTGCCTTTCTGGTTGGGATTTATTCTGATTGTGTCAATCTTTTTTTATTTTGAATCCGATGTGGATCAGCTTGTTCATGGTTGGGTGGGGCAAATCCTTCTTGTGATGCTGGTCATTTTTGAAATTGGATTAATTAATATCTGGACTCTGATTGCCGGCTGAGGAGAATATGGCAAAAAACAGCACTGAAAATCGTCAAATGGATTTAAACAGTCTTCTTGGAGCAGATTCATCTCTCCATATTGAATACCAGGAACAAAAAGATTTATATGACGCGCAACCAAATTCGGTGCGCATCTTCCTGGATGCACAGGCCCGAAAGATCGCAGATGCCGTGGTGCGCAACCAGCCCCAGGTCAGTTTTACGATGCCCGATAAAGTGGCAGTTGACCCGGCGAGTAAAGATCAAATGACCTCGATCCCTTCCCAGATGCGTGACCAGACGATCGGAAGCCTGATCAACCGCATCACACACACAGATACGCGGACGATTGTCCGGCAGCGATTGTATGAGCTGGAGGGTTCTTCCAAACCATCCGTCGCGGCGGCAGCGAAAGTCATCCGCTATGCGACGGTGGCTTATATGGTCAACGGCATGCTGCCTTCGGGCCGTTCGATTAAATACCTGGTGGCCAAGGGGGAAGAAATCCCCACGATTCCATCAGAGGATAATTCTCAGCCCGAATCGGCCATTACCCAGGCGTCCGATGCGATAGCAGAGGAAGGGGGTGATGAGCGGGCCCGGGGTGAATTACAGGTCCCATTTGTGCCTTACGCGCGTCGTTTTTACCTTCCACAATGGGTGGCGTTGGACGACCAAAACCACCTTCTGGTGGGCTCCGTCAACGAGGCTGAAGCCCATATCGCATCCATGCAGTCGTTTTTGTTTGTGCTGCACGCGGCGGTATCCCTGGCGCCTTTCATGATTGCCGATGCAGAATACCAGCAGAAACGTTACGGCATGTTAGGCCAGCTGATTAACCAGGGGCGCGCCCTGGCTGCTTATGAAACGCTGTCGATTATTACTACCATTAAACACCGGGCAGCATCGCATGACCTCAACCGGGGTCTGAGCCTGAGTTTGCCCTATTTTAATGACCAGGATCTCGAAATGCGCACGCGCGATTTTGAAGTCATTCCCACAGGCCGTGTGATGTTTGTGCCTGCTTTTGTTGTGCGGGCTGCCCGCCAGGAGCAGGTCAAAGTGATCCAGGACACACGCCTGAGCCAGTCGACGCGCAAATATTTGATGGGTCAACTGGCATTATTGGAAAAAGCATTTTTTAATCCCGAACAGGCATAGGACTGGATCTTGGTATGATTTTCTCTATTTTATTATTATTGATTATCGCTTTTCTGGCTTACAAGGCATCGCCTAAAGAGAAAAAAGAAGATGCCCATGTGCACGGTGCCGGGCAAATCGGTCTGCTGGCGGCCGTAGCCCTTTTTGGCGTGGACTATTTCACTTCTTTTTATTACGCAACGGGCGAAATGATGAGTGCCCTGCACCCTTATGGTCTTCAGCAATATGCCTATGTGACTGCCGCCGTCATTGCGTTTGGTAATCTCGTCTTTGGTGCGCTTTACATGTATTCACTGGGGATATTTAATGAAGGCGGCGGGTCGTATACGGCCTCGATGCGCTATTTGTGGCCGACATTGAGTCTGATTGTGGCAGTTACCCTGATTCAAGATTATGTTTTAACGATTGTTGTTTCAGCCCTTTCTGGGGCAGACCAGCTGCTGTCGGTCTTTAACGCATTCAGCGCGGATTGGATCTGGCATTTTGGAATTGGCGCTTTCCTGGCCGCCACTACATGGTACCTCACTATTCGAGGGCGAGGGGAGTCGGCCAGGTTCACTTTTGGCATGCTGGCTATTTTTATCATGTTAACCCTTGTGATGGTTTTTGGCCTGATCTATGCCAATATAAACGGTGTTGCAGCAGCGCCAAACCTGGAAACACCCCAATCGGTCCCCATGGCCCAGGCATTGTTACACTTGCTGACCGCATCGATGAAAGGCATGGTGGCACTCACTGGTTTGGAAGCCATGTCCAATGGAATCCAATTTGTGATTGATGAGGATTTTCAACTGGTCAAATGGGGTAAGAAAAAATTACCCAACCTTAACTGGTTGTGGAACTTCTATTCAGGTAAAGCAGGTATCGGGCGGATGGTCCAGACTTCGTTTTTGTTTTACGGCGGCCTGACCACATACTTTTTGACCTTCTTTGCCATTCGATTCAATGTTTATGATGGCAGTTTAGGCCGTTCACTAGTGGGAAACCTGGCAAAAATTGGTTTTTCAACCTTGCCCGGAGGCGATATTCTTTATTGGGCTTACCAGATCCTGGCAGTTATTTTACTGGCGGGTGCATCCATGACAGCCTTTCAGGACGCGCAGGCAACCGAATGGCGGGATGTGTCCATCGGGGAAATTCCTGAAGTTATCATTTACCCGTTCGGTGACGATTACATTTGGAATTGCCGTTGTCATTATGTTATTGGTTCACGGAGAAACATCGGCTGCCGTACCTTATTACGGCGTGGGCGTCTTTATGCCCATCATGGTCATGGGCCTGGCCATCCGGCAGCATATATTAAAACATTTCACAGGAAAAGTTCGCCTGTGGGGTTCGATCGGAGCGACATTCGCGGCAGTGATGTCCGGGATTGTTTTTGTGGGCCAGATTACTGGAAAATGGTCAGAAGGGGGCTGGGTGGTGCTGATTTCGTTCAGTGTCCTGGCAATCCTGGCGCATATGATGCTGCTTTCCCCGCTGGGGTACCGTGAGCCCGACCAGATCCACCGGATTGTGCGCCAAAAAGCGCGTGTAGAGGGTGGGATGGCTTCCATTGTTGAGTGGCAATCGTTGAGAATGCAGGAATACCGCTATGCTTTTCTGGTAGGCATTTCACGCTTCTTTGAGTTGTTTGGAGTTCGCCGCCCACTGCGATATGAGCCTGTTGTGGCTGGAGAATATGACCATGCTGTGCATTCTGACCCAAACAATACTGAGTCCTTCCTGGCCCCATATTTAACCCCGACCAGTGTGGAACCGCATATCGGCGGGCAACCGAACGTGACCGAAGCCTCCGAAGAAAGTCAGAACCAGCCAAAGGAATGATGCATTAGGCTGTAGCCATTATGAGTTCATTACCGATATATGGATTAAGCCCCGAGAAGGTTTATGAGACGCTGGAAACTGCCCCTGAAGGACTGAAACTGGAGGAGGTTGGCGCACGTCGATCTTTGTATGGGTTTAATGTGTTATCGGCACCGCCGCAGATACCTGGCTGGAAAAAGTGGCTGGCTTATACCAACCATCCCATGGCGATCTTATTATGGATCGCGGGGATTGCCCTGCTTTTTCTTGATCACCCGTCACTGGGGACGATCATTATCCTGGTTGTGTTCATCAATGCCACCTTTTCTTTCTGGCGTGAATACCGCGCCACCCGGGCGATCGAAGCACTCAGCCGACTGCTGCCTGTTTATGCCCGTGTAATCCGCGGGGGGCGGGAAACGCGAATCCCAGCCAGTGAGATTGTTCCAGGGGAAGTCCTGGTGCTGGCTGAAGGGGATAATATTCCCGCAGATGCCCGAATTGTTGAGGAATTTGGCCTGCGGGTCAATAACGGGGTTTTGACCGGTGAAACCATGCCTGCCCGTAAAATGGCTGAGGCTTCCAACCGTGAGGGGATGACTGAAATTGAACGCCCCAACCTGGTTTTTGCCGGGACATCGGTGATTTCCGGCACAGGGAAAGCGGTTGTTTTTTCAACCGGGATGTTAACCCAGTTTGGGCGGATTGCCAACATGACCCAGGCTGTAAAGGAACCCCTCAGCTTTCTGCAGCAGCAAATGGCGCGCATTTCGCGTGTGGTCACGATGGTGGCCCTTGTGGTGGGGTTCATCGTTTTTTCTGTCGGCCTTTTTGACCTGAAAACCTCGATGGAAGACTCGCTGGTCCTGGCGGTGGGCATTATCGTGGCTGTTGTACCGGAGGGGCTGGTTTCAACCGTGACGTTAACCCTGGCCATGGCTGTCCAGCGCCTGGCGCAGAAAAATGTGTTGGTGAAAAAATTAGCCAGCGTGGAAACATTGGGCACGGTTTCTGTCATTTGTACCGATAAAAGTGGGACGCTCACCCAAAACCAGATGACGGTGCGCCAGATCTGGGTAGGCAATGAGCATTTCCATATCACCGGGGTGGGTTATGAACCTGAAGGGGAAATCAAGCTTGATAATGGTTGTTCTGTTTGCCACCCGGATGACCTGACTGCATTTTACCGTGCAGCATTATTATGCAATAACAGCCGTTTGATTCCACCGGGAGAAGCCCACCAACAGTGGACAAGCCTGGGCGACCAGACTGAGGCTGCCCTTCTGGCGATGGCGATGAAAGGCCATATTGAAGGTCCCCAGACGATCGAACAATACCAGCGTTTTCACGAAATCCCCTTTGATGCCCGGCGAAAACGCATGAGCACTTTGCACCGGCATGACGCGGGTGAAATCGCCTTCATTAAGGGTGCTCCGCGTGAAGTGCTGCAGCTTTGCACGCATATCATGATAGAAGGGAAACCCGTTGGGTTGGATTCCCAATTACGCAGCCGGATCCTGGCGGAAAACGATGATTATGCGCGCGGTGCCCTGCGCGTTCTGGCGCTGGCGCAACGTGAGATGCCCCCGCGCCGGGGAATTTACACAGCTGAAAATGTGGAAACCGGGCTCACTTTCTTAGGCCTCGCCGGTATGATGGATCCTCCACGCCCCGAAGTGGCAAAGGCGATGAAGTCGTTTCAAAATGCTGGAATTCGTGTCGCAATGATCACCGGGGATTACGGTTTAACTGCGGAATCCATTGCGCGCCGGATCGGCATGCTCAAAACGGCGCACCCAAGGATCTTAACAGGCATGGAATTGGACGAGATGGATGATAACCAGTTGAGGGAGATGCTGGATGACGAGGTTATTTTTGCCCGCATGGCGCCGGAACATAAGTTGCGCCTGGTGGAGGCGTTTCAGAATAAGGGTGAAGTGGTGGCAGTCATTGGCGACGGGGTTAACGACACGCCGGCGCTGCGCAAGGCAAATATTGGAATTGCCATGGGCATTACTGGTACGGATGTCGCCAAGGAAGCTGCGGACATTATCCTGGCACAGGACGATTTTGGCGCTGTGGTCATGGCGATTGAAGAAGGGCGCGCAGTTTATGATAACCTGCGTAAATTTGTCACCTATATTTTTGCCAGCAATATCCCTGAGATCCTGCCGTTTATTTTGACCGCCATGTTTCATATTCCCCTGGCTCTGACGGTGGCGCAGGTACTGGTTATCGACCTTGGTACTGACCTGCTGCCTGCCCTGGCATTGGGAACAGAAAAACCGGAATGGGATGTCATGCAGCGTCCGCCGCCCCGCAGCGGTTTCTCACTCCTGGATGATAAACTTGCCTGGCGGTCTTTTGGGTGGCTGGGTATGCTGGAAACGGTTTTATGCTACCTTGCTTTCTTTTGGGTGTATGATAATAATATCGTGCGTGATTTCTGGGTTAACAACTTGCACGGACTGCCGGTTGGCTTGTTTTTCCCTGAAGTCAGTCCCGATAATACCTATATGTTGGCCACAACGGTTTTTCTTGCAGGTGTGGTTATGGCCCAGGTTGGAAACGTTTTTGCATGCCGCTCCGAAAAAAGCTTTACGCACCAGTTGGGGTGGTTGAGCAATCCCCTTTTGCTTACGGGGGTTATTGTGGAAATAAGCATCATTTTTATCATGGTCTATGTCGGACCTGTCGCCAATGCGCTGCATCATTTTCCCATCCCGCCGATTTATTGGTTTGGTCTGGTTTTATTCGCACCCGGCGTTTATGGGTTTGAACGACTGCGAAAAATGATCAGCCGCAGGCAAAAAAGTGAAAATGTGATTCCATGATTGGAAAGGTTGAAATATGAAAGTTATTGTCATGGGTTGTGGAAAAGTGGGCGAACAGCTGAGCCGGATGCTGGATAAGGAAGGCCACGAGGTGGTTGTGATTGAGGCGGAGGCGAGTAACCTGGCGCGCATGTCGGAAAACTTCAGCGGGCGAAAAATTCGTGGAATCGGTTTTGACCGTGATGTCTTATACCAGGCAGGCATCCAGCAGGCAGAAGCCTTTGCAGCTACCAGTCCTTCGGATAACGCCAATATTATTGCTGCGCGAATTGCGCGAAATATTTACCATGTTCCGCGGGTTGTGGCGCGTTTAAATGAGCCCCGCCGGGCAGAAATTTACCGGCGCCTAGGCCTGGCGACATTTTCCATGAGCACCTGGAGCGCGGAACGGATTAAAGAGCTGCTCACGCATAACAGCATGGATGCGGTTTATTCATTTGGGCGGGGGGAAGTTTCCATGGTTTCAATTGAAGTGACCCCCCGTCTTGAAGGCCACCCGGTAAAGGATTTAATGATTCCCGGTGAAATCCAGGTTAATGTCATCACCCGCGAAGGGGAGGCGTTTATTCCTTCAGCCTCAAGCCAGATGCACAATGGTGATACGGTTCATCTTACGGTATTGTCTGAGTCCATGGGCCGTTTGGAGGCCTTAATTGGCGAATAAGGAGACTTTAAAATGTATGTCATCATTGTAGGTGGTGGAAAAACCGGATCACAACTGGCAGAAAGCCTGCTTTTTGAAGGGTACGATGTCAAAATTATTGAACCGAACAGCGTTGTTCTGGAAAGGTTGGCAAAGGAACTTCCTCCGGAAATTATTCTTGCCGGAGACGGCAGTTCGCCATCTGTCCTGGAAGCGGCTGAGATTCACCGCGCCAATGTGCTCGCTGCAGTGACCGGGGAGGATGAAACCAACCTGGTGGTCACAACCCTGGCCAAGTTTGAATACCATATTGAGCGTGTGATTGGAAAAATTAATAACCCCAAAAATGCCTGGCTTTATACCACTGATATGGGGGTGGATGTGGCCCTTAACCAGGCGACCATTTTGGCCCGGCTGATAGCTGAAGAAATGTCACTGGGTGATATGATGACCCTGCTTAAATTACGGAAGGGTGAATATTCCATTGTGGAAGAAAAGGTTCACCCGGCATCGGTGGCGGCCAATAAAAAATTGTCTGAGCTTAAAATTCCCGGTGAGTGCGTCATCGCGGCTGTGATACGCAAAGGCAATATGATCATCCCCCACGGCGATACGGTTCTACAGCCGTCGGATGAGGTCATTGCCATTGTGCACGCTTCACAGGTCAGTGCCCTGGCTAACAGCCTTGCCCGTGGAAGCTAAACGACAGGACTGGACAGGTCGTTTTTGCCCCCCACACAAGAACTTTACCGAAGGAAATCCCTTTGAGCCGGACCCTGGTTTAACCAGCCATTATCAAACAGGCTATAATTAATAAACGATCACGCTGAATGGGTAGATTAACTTCCTTTTTTGGGAATCTATTCAATAATCTTCTCGTTCCGGGATATGGATTAATTTTTTCTGACGGTTGAAAAACAACTCCAGGCAGCCTGAGGCATCGATGGTTCCGACCTTGAATATTTTGCTGATTAATGATTCCGAGATTGATGCAAAAACCATTATTGACCATTTAGACCTGTCAGATGCCAAAACCAGGTATAAAAGGGTGGCGACAGCAGTGTCAATGCGATCTGCCCTAGACCACGGCACCTGGGATATGATCATTTCCGAAGACAAATTGGCGGATTTCAGCGCTGCGGATGCCCTGGGTCTCCTTCAAGAAAGGACCCTGGATATTCCAATGATTGTGATTTGTGGCGACATCCCGGAAGAAACAACCGCGGATTTCCTGCGTTCTGGTGCATCAGACTGCGTGGTGAGGGATAAACTTGCGCGGCTGGAACCCATTGTCAAACGTGAACTGCGAATGGCGCAGGCCAGAAGGGAAAGCTGTTTTTCCCAGGTCTTAAACGGTTTTCGGATGGGGATTGCGGACCCGGAAAATACCGAACCTTACCGCTCCGTGGTTGCTTCAATGGCAGAAGGTGTGCTGATCCATGATGCGGGAGGCAAGATCATTTCCTGCAATGCCAGTGCCGAAGCCATCCTGGGACTGAGTGCCAACCAGATCATGGGAAAAACTCCGTTGGATGCAGTATGGCGCGCAATCCATGAGGATGGTTCGCCTTTTCCTGGCGAAACTCATCCGGCTTCGATCACGCTGCGAAGCGGTGAGCCGTGCGCCAATGTGATTATGGGTATTTGCCAGCCGGATTCCCGTTTGCGTTGGATTTCGATTAATTCTCAGCCGGTTTTCCTGCCGGGTTCTGGTAAGTTCGCCGGGGTTGTGGCGACGTTTACTGACATTACGGATCAGCGCCAGGCCTTGGAACAGGTTAATAAATTAAATGAAGCCCTGGAGAAGCGCGTTGCAGAGCGGACGGCCGCATTGGAGGAATCCCACTTGCGGCATTCGGTTGAGCTGACTGCCCTGTATAACGTCATTTCAGCTGCAGGCCAGAACAAGGTTTTGCAGGAAAGGCTTGATATGGCATTGGGGGAAGTGCTGCAGTCGCTTAATTGCAGCGAAGGGGCCATTTTTCTGCATGATCGGGATGAAAACCGATTGCTTCAGGTCGCCGGACGCATAAAAACAGGCATTTTAGAACGGATCGAATTAACACCGATTGAAAACACCTGGGAAGGCTGGGTAATTTTACATGAAGAAGTGTTGATTATTCCGGATATATCCAAAGACCAGCGTGTCTTAACTTATGAAGATGATCCCAACGCGCCAAGGCAAATTTATATTGGCATGCCGATTAAGTACCGGGAAAAAACCACCGGCGTTTTATCAGTCCTCCGCATTGGGGAAGAAATTTTTGATATTGAAGAAATCACTTTCATATCGGCGTTGGCCAACCATATCGGCGTCATTATTGAAAACAACCGCCTGATCGACCAGATTGAGAAAACGGCTTTGATAGAAGAACGCTCCAGACTTGCGCGCGAACTGCATGATTCAGTCACGCAGACGTTATACAGTGCTGCATTTTTTGCCGAGGCAGGGTTGGATATGGCAGAACAGGACAACATGGAACAGGTTAAAGAAAACCTGGCTAAACTCTCACAAATTTCCCAGCAGGCGCTCAAAGAAATGCGCCTGCTGATTTACCAGCTGCGGCCTGAAATCCTTGAAAAGCAAGGCCTTTTCACGGCAATTCAACAACGGCTCGAACTGGTGGAAAATAAAATTGGCATCAAGACCGAGTTTTTTACCAACACAACCAGCAGGATGAGCCGGCAAATTGAAGATGCTTTATACTGGACTTCGGTTGAGGCGTTAAACAACATTGTCAAACATGCCAGGGCTGATACAATTGAATTGAGGGTGATGGTTGAACCCAGGCAGGTCATTTTAAGCATCGTGGATAATGGCATTGGTTTTGAACCAAACAGCCAGTCCAATTCTCACGGGATGGGAATTGCCAATATTAAAGAAAGAATAAAAAAAATTGGTGGCAGGCTGGAAATCAAGTCAGGAGCAGGAAAAGGCACCTGTTTAACCGCCCGCTGCCCATTGGACTCAGAAACAATCCGAGCTTTGGGCGCGGATGGTCAGGCTAAGGGAAAGTGAAATGGATCAAGCCAATATAAAAATTATGATCGCTGATGACCATCCCCTGGTTCGGGAAGGAATCCGTTCTTTTCTGAAAAATAAGCCCGGCTTTGAAGTTGTGGGCGAAGCCGAGGATGGCGAGCAGGCCGTGTCCATGGCATTTGCATTGAATCCAGATGTGATTCTGATGGACCTTGTGATGCCGGTCAAAGATGGCTTGAGCGCCATCCGGGAAATCAAGGCGATCAACCCGGCAGCCCGCATCCTAGTGATCACCAGCTTTGCTGAGGACGACAAAGTGTTTCCGGCCATCAAAGCCGGCGCGTCGGGATATTTATTAAAAGACTCTTCCCCACAACAGCTGCTTCAAGCGATACGGGATGTTTATCAAAATAAGTCTTCATTACATCCTGAGATTGCAAAGAAGGTCTTGATCGAAAAAAATAAATCCCCCAATACGTCAGATCCTGTCTCTTATACACACCTACGAGCCCACGAGACTAGACCTTAAAACACTATTAGCC
>Ga0118677_10005150_pt2 | contig 17633 bp, 12 predicted proteins | sample AliMusrvi5mmetaG_FD_86154 | JGI IMG/M metagenome (GOLD analysis project Ga0118677, IMG submission 86154) | reverse complement strand
CGGCCTCCAAAACCTGGAGCAGCCCGGGTTTGTCTCCACAGGAGAGGCAGGAGGTGCGCGCCGCCGCCAAGAAGGTGCAGAGCCGGCCGCGCCTGCGCCAGTCCGGCCATCTGTTCGGGCAGCAATACTTCGTTCAACAGGCCTGCCTCAAGAAAGGGAAGGCTCAGGGTTGAGCCAGGAGAGCGGGTAGCGGACGTCCCGCCTGGTTGAGCGGGCTCCGGATCTGTTCTTCCCTACTGGATTCGTAGTTTGCGAGCCATATTGAAGTCGCAAATTGCGACTTCAAGTTTGCCTCACGGGAGGCCGCAAGCTGCCTGTCGCGTTTACCGAACACGGGGTGCTCATGGCCGCCAACATACTCAACAGCCCTCGCGCCGTCGCGATGAGCGGCTATGTCATTCTCAACGAAGACGCCGTCCGCTACCGTGTCCGGAAGAAGAACTGATTGGAACAAGTGCCCGGACTTGGAACAACGTGGCTTCGGCGCGAACCGAGACGCCTCGCCACTTCCGACCGCAGCAATTGGTCCAAGCGAAGCCGCAATGAGCAATCACGCGGATGAATCCCCATAGGAAGTGTCGATAGTGACGACCGACACCGGCACGACCTGATCCTACGCGTTTGGCAGGTTGACCCGCTGAAGTGAGGATTGACGCTTGCTCAAGGCAGTCGAGCGCTTGTCTTAGGGCGCTGCAACTTGCAGCGGGAGGTTCAGACTCGCAAATCCAGCATCGTCCAGCGTTAGCAGCTCATCAGCGCCGTACTTGATGGCCGCCTCGGCGTGCATGAGGTCGTGAATCCGGGCGCCGCGCACCCCGAGCGAGCTGGCTTTCTTGAGCGCGGACACTGCGTCGGCCGCAGACAGCTCGACGAAATCCAGGTCTTTGGCCAGATCGGCTGCCATGTTGGCAGCGTCTGCCGGCGGATACCGAAAGTTGACCCCTTTAGTGAGCGTCGAAAAGACCTCCGCCAAGCTATGCGGGCGGGTCCCGTTTTCTCCCCGGCGGATCCGGGAACGCAACCTGGGAACGTGCAGGGCCTCGATTAGCGCCGAGGTGTCCCAATAGGTCTTCATCGGGCCTCTCGGTCGGCCCTAATCGCGCGGATCACCTTTGCACGGTCGAGCTGCATCTCGGCCCCCATCCAGCGACCGTTCACTTTGCGCGCGCGAACCACTGGGACCTCTTTCTCCACCAGTTCAACCAGCCGGATACTGCCATCGGCCTGGCGTTCGGCGGAAAACGCTCTCTTCGGTGTGAAGAGGCTTTTGCAGGCCAGCCGCCCATTGTCGTCAGCCACCAGTTTCATAATGGAATAATCCCATTGCCGCAGCCGCACTTCAAGCCCTTTCTCCAGAGTCTTGGCGATGGGACAAAACTTGCCTGTTGATGCCCTCCGCCAGGTCTGGCAAGATGGGGCCCCGATGAATGAGAGCGAAAAGCAACTCTCCCTCACCCGCGTAGCGTCAAGTGCAACCGGGATGGCAAAAAGCAATCTCTTATCAGTTATTTCCCTTTGCAACCCCCGGTGATCGGCGCAAAGGCGGGCTTATGTGATCGGAGTAAACGGAATTCAAACGCACACTTATGAACATTTACGTTTGGGATTCATACAACGGATTGATTCGCAGCATTGATCAAAGCAGGGGTTCGACCATAGCTCGGTTCACTTCCTTCTTAGGCGAAACGAGCCAAGCTCTGGTCGGACCTTTTCTGTATTCGTTGTAAACCAGTGCTCCCCACCTGCGCGGGGATGGTCCGGAGACTCGGTTGGGGCAGACCTCGGCTGGGGTAAGCTCTGCTCCAACACAAGCTGCGGCCGCTCGCAAGGCTGCTGACAACGACCCGGACAGGCAGGCTTGCGTGGAGCAGCTTGAGAAAATTTACCAAGCCATTCAGGCTTACCGTCACGACCATAAGGACCTGCCTAACTGGCTGTCCGACCTCGTGCCGCAGTACCTCACGGACACAAATCAGCTCATTTGCCCCATTGCCAAGCGGACTGGGCGAACCCATCCCTTCGAGCAACTGAAGGACCCCAAAATACCCAACGCTTACCTTTATGAGTTCAGCACGTTGCCTATGGGCAGCGTCTGGGCAGGTGGAGAGATCCGGATGCGTGATTTCAAGCGCCGGCAAATGGGCTTGATCGGAGGCGACGTTCCCATTGTGCGTTGCCACCTGCATGACCCCGTCCTCAATCTCGCCTTCAGTGGCCGCATCTACGACAGTGGCATGAATTGGGAGGAGAACTTCACGGACTGGGTTGAGTTTTCCGCGCACCGGCTTGAGAATCTATTCCCGGAAGGCCCCCGCCCTTCAGTGGCGCGGCAGCCTGCTCCCGAGGCAGATGAGCCCGGCCCGGAAAAGCTCCTCGGACAGGCCGCCCCCGAGTTCACGCTGGCCCTGCTGGATGGGGGCGACTTCGATTTGGCCTCTCACCAGGGGAAACATGTTGTGCTCTTGGATTTCTGGGCCACCTGGTGCGGGCCGTGCCGGGCGGCAATGCCCACGCTAGTGGAAATCTCCCGTGATTATGCGGACAAGGGAGTAAAATACTTTGCGGTTAACCTCCAGGAGGAACCCGCCAAGATTCGCGATTATCTGAAGCAGGCCGATATGAATATCGCCGTGCCGCTCGACAAGGACGGCACCTGCGCAAAGAAATACGCGGTCCGCGGGATCCCGACGATGATCATCGTCGGCAAGGACGGGAAGGTTAAGAAGGTGCATGTCGGCTCATCGCCGACGCTGAAAAGCGAAATCACTCACGCGCTGGATGACCTAGTGGCGGCGAAATAGCCTCAGCCTCGAACCGATCACCCGCGCAAGAAAGGAAAGGAAAAGGGGACCGCGGGAAGGCATCAGCACATCCTATCCTCCGCCTCGGGAACAAGGCAAAAGGCTAAACCCGCACCTGCCAAAGCGGTCCCGTTGTTGTGTCAATAGTCAGGACTGACGCTTGTAGGGTGAAGTTACAGCAATTCTCATTTTGGCTTAACAGGCTACGGTTTTTGAGTGGTTGGTTGGGTATTGGTTGGCGGCGATGGGCGGCGGGCCGAAAGAATATTTACTTTTCTCTGGCTTCAGTTCTCCCTTTGGGCTACTCCTTGGTCCGTGGACCGAGCACTGGTCATCCAGGGCCGAGCGATTCGACCCGAAGACGTCGCGCAGATTCGCGGCTGGTTGCATGCCCATCCCGATTCGAATCGGACGCGGCTGTCCCGTGAGTTGTGTCGGGCTTGGAACTGGCGCAACGGCGTCGGCCAACTCAAGGATATGGCCTGCCGAAACCTGCTGCTCAAGCTGGAGGCCCGAGGCCAGATCCGGCTGCCCCCGCGCCGAACGGCCTCGGTCAATGGCCTGCGTAATTGCCAAGCCCCGGTTTGGGAGCACGATCAAAGGGTCATCGCCTGCCCGCTCCAACACTTGCAACCGGTGTGGCTGGCTCCCGTAGTCGAGGGCAGTTCTGAGGCTTGGCTCTTCCGGTGGCTGCTCCAGCGCCACCACTACTTGGGACAGCGCAATTGCGTGGGCGAGAACCTAAAGTACTTGGCCCGCGACCGAAGCGGCCGGCCCCTGGCCTGTCTGCTCTTCGGTGCGGCGGCCTGGAAGGCCGCGGCGCGGGATCAGTGGATTGGCTGGACGGCCCGGCAGCGGGCTACGCACCTGAGTTGGCTGGCCAACAATTCGCGGTTTTTAGTTTTGCCCTGGGTCCGGGTGCCGCACTTGGCCAGCCATCTGTTAGGGCGGGTGGCCGCCCGGCTCTCGGCCGACTGGCAGCAGAAGTACGGACATGCGATTTACCTGCTGGAAAGCTTCGTCGAACCACCCCGGTTTGCCGGGGCTTGCTACCGGGCCGCTGGCTGGGTGCCGGTGGGCCTAACCAGCGGGCGCACCCGCAACGATGATGGGCGGACGCCCAGGGTGGCGCGCAAAGCGCTTTACCTCAAGCCGCTCCGGGCCGACGCGCGGCGGAGGTTAGCGGCGTGAGCCTCCCCAAGCTCAAAACCTGGGATGAGCACCTGGAACACTTGCGCCAGATCGTGGGCGGCTTTCCCGACCACCGCACCGGTAAGAATACGAGCTATTCGATGGAGGACATTGGCCTGGGGGCTTTTGCGGTCTTCTTCACCCAATGTCCCTCCTTCCTGGCGCACCAGAAAACGATGGACCAAGCCAAGGGCCAGAGCAATGCCCAGAGCCTGTTTCACTTGGAGAAGATTCCCTGTGACAATCACATCCGGGAGATGCTCGATCCGGTAGCGCCTGAGCACCTGTTTCCTGCCTATGACGCTGCTTTTGAGAGCTTGCGCCAAGCGGGTCACTTGGAAGCCTGGCGCGGGCTCCAAGACCAACTGCTCCTGGCGTTGGATGGCACGTGGTACCACTCGTCCGCAAAAATCCACTGCCCCAACTGCTCCTGCATGGAACATAAAAGCGGCGGCAAAACCTATTATCATAGCGCGGTGACGCCGGTGATCGTGGCCCCAGGCCGCGAGCAAGCTATCCCCCTGCGCCCCGAGTTCATCGTGCCGCAGGACGGTCATACCAAACAGGATTGCGAACTGGCCGCCAGCAAGCGCTGGCTGGAAAAGAACGCCGCCCAGTGCGCGGCTCTCCGGGCCATCCTGCTGGGCGATGACCTGTACTGCCACCAGCCCTTTTGCCGGCGCACCCTGCTGCACGGCTTTGACTTCATTTTTGTTTGCAAGCCCGAGTCCCACACCACGCTCTACCACTGGGTCCAGTTGCTGCAACGGCCCGACTTGGGTACCGTAACGGCCCGGGTCAAAGTCGGGGCGCATTTTCACACCTATGTCTATCGCTATGCCAACAGCGTCCCGCTGGCCGAGGGCCAGGACGCCTTGCAGGTCAACGGGTGCGAACTGACCGTCACGGACCACCAGGGCAAGGTCATTTATCACAACGGGTGGGTCACCAACCTCAACCTCGCCGACCAGAACGTGGCCGCCATCGTCGCCGCCGGCCGTGCCCGGTGGAAGATCGAAAACGAGCACAACAATACGCTCAAAACCAAGGGCTACCGCCTCGAACACAACTTCGGCCACGGCCAGCAACATCTCTCCTCACTGCTGGCCACCATGAATATCCTGGCCTTCCTCTATCACACCTTTCTGTCTTTTACCGATGAGCACTACCGGCTCATTCGCGCCCATCTGCCCACCCGCAAGACCTTCTTCAACGACCTGCGCGCCCTTACCCGCTATCTGCTTTTCCCCAATTGGGCCGCCTTGATGGATTTCATGATGCGGGGTTTGGAAATCGGCCCCTACGCCCGACCGCCTTGATGCGCTACCCAACCGCTACAGGTGAGGTGTGTACTGCTCCGGCGTGAAAAGCTCCAACGGCTTGGCTCCGAGTTGCTGCTCCCAGCCACAGGCCAAAAACCACGCGGAATGAGGCCCTCACCCAGCGTGGGCGTTTGAACTTCTTCCCATCCCATCCCCAACTCGCCCAGCCGGTAAGCTATAATGAGAATTGCTGCATGGCCTCCCGCGCGTTCCAGCAGAGATCCTGCACCACCTGGACCATCAAGGCCCGGTCCGCTTTTACCAGCCCCAGCGATTCCGGCCTGGCAAACTCCACCTCAATTCCGTCCCCAAGCTTCGGCCTCAACCCCTCCAGCACCTGCGCGACCATCGCCCCCAGGTCCAGCGGCACCGGCTGAATCACCGACTGACTGCTGAACGCCAGCAACTGCTTTATTATCCTGGCGGCGCTTTGGCAGCTCACCTCCATTTCCTCCAGCAGTTCCAGGACATCACCCCCGGGGTTTTGCATCTCGGCCAGCCCCAGTTTCAACGTGATTCCTGCCAGGAAGTTGTTGAACTCGTGCGCCATCCCGCCGGTCAGGCGGCGGATGGCTTCCAACTTGTGCGCCTGCTTGGTAGCCTCCTCCAGCCGCTTCCGCCCCGTGATGTCGTCGATCACCCCACTCCATACGGTACTCTCTTTGCCCCGCACCGGCTCGCCATTGATCCGCAGCCAGCGTGTCTCCCCCCGCACCACGTAACGCCCCTCCCATTGGAATACCGTGGTGCGTTCACCCGCAAACCGCACCGCGTTCCAAAGCCCCGCCTCGTCCTCGGGATGCACGCTGGCGAAGGCAGCCTTGGCGTCCGCCATCATGCCCTCCACCGTGGTTCCCAGCAGCTCTGCCGCCCTGGGGCTCGCGTACTCCATCCGGAGGCTCTCGTCGGACCCAATGCGCAGCGCATACACCCCGCAAGAGATCCGTCGCACCAGTTCGTCATACTGTTCCTTGGCTTGCCTCAGTTCTTCCTCCGCTCGGTGCTTATAGAGCGCCATTTCGATGTTCGCTCGCAGCTCCCGTCCCTCAAAGGGCTTCACCAGATAGCCGAACGGCTCCGCCTCCCTGGCCCGCGCAATGGTCTCCTCTTCCGTGTTAGCGCTCAGAAACACCGCTGGAATCCGGAACTGCTCGCGTATCGCCCGTGCGGCGGTAATGCCGTCCATCTTGCCCTCCAGCCGGATGTCCATCAGCACCAGGTCCGGCCGCAGTTCCCCGGCCAGCTCGACCGCCCGATCGGCACGGGCCGCCTGACCCACCGGCTCATACCCCATTTCCTTTAGGCGCTTGCTCAGGTCTGCCGCAACAATCCGCTCATCTTCAACAATTAGAATTCGTGGTTCATTCATCGCTGCTCTCCGTTTCCACCGCGTTGGGGAAGAGGATTCGGACGGCGGTTCCTTCTCCTCGCTCAAACGTCACCGTGCCGTGCAACTGGTCCGTCAGCAGGCACACCAACTGCAGCCCCAGGCTTTCCGTCCGCTGGGGCTCGACCGTCGCCGGCAGCCCCACCCCGTCGTCCGCCACCGTGAGCCGAATGTCCTGCGCCGCCGCTTTCTCAAAGGTCACGCGAATGCATCCCCGCCGTTCCCCAGGGAACGCGTGCTTCAGCGCGTTGGTCACCAACTCGTTGATCAGCAGGCCGCATGGTACCGCCTGGTCCAGCCCGATCGAGATCCCGGCATCCTCAGCCCGGGCCTCAATCCGGACGCGCGCTCCCACTGGCCCGGTGCTCCGGAGCAGATGCGCGCACAGTCCTTTCAGGTATTCGTCCAGGTTGAGATGCGCCAGGTTTTGCGACCGGTGCAGATTCTCATGGATCAGCGCAATGGAGCGGACGCGGTTGTGCGTGCTGGCCAGGATCTTCCGCACCTCCTGGTTTTGGTCTTCTTTCCCTTGCAGGTTCAGCAGGCTCGTCACCACCTGCAGATTGTTCTTCACCCGGTGATGCACCTCCTTCAGCAGCACCGTCTTCTCCGCCAGGGCCCGGCGTATCGCATCTTCCGACTGCTTCCGCGCCGTGATGTCCGCGTGGGTGCCGAACATCATCAGCGGCTTTCCATCCGGCGTGCGAGTGATGACGCGACCGCGATCGTGAATCCAGACCCAGGATCCGTCTTTGTGCCGCATCCGACATTCGCACTCGTAGAAGGGCAGTTCGCCCGCGAAGTGCCGTTCCAGCAATGCGCTGGATTGCTTCAGGTCTTCGGGATGGGTAAAGGCCTTCCACGTCTCGATGCTCATAGGCGCTAACTCCGCCAGGGTGTATCCGACCAGTTCCGCCCACACCTCGTTGAAGACAGTTTCGCCGGTTTGGATGTTCCATTGCCAAGTGCCTACATGGGTGCCCGCGAGGATGCTCTCCAGCCGCCAGCGCGCCTCGCCCAGTGCCACTTCCGCCCGCTTGCGCTCCGTAAGATGCCCAATCTGGATCGCCAGCGTGTCAATGAGCCTGCGCTCTTCCATCAGAAACGGCCCATTGTCCAGCGCCGGCATTTCCTCCAGGCAGCCCACCTCAATGCGGCCAGCGACCTCTCCCTGTATCGCGATGGGTGCCGATAGCATCCAGGCGCACGGCTTGAAGTTGCTCGTGCGAAACTCCCTATTCCCCATCACGATCCGGGTGCAGGTCGCCTCCGGATGCTGCCAGCTTGCCGGCAGGAAGTTCACGAACTCCTGATAAACGTCGTCCAGGCTGATGCCATCCCGCTGGGTAATCTCTCCCAGGCTGTAAAACGCCTGCAGCTCCTTCACCCGCTCCGCCAGCTTGAATTCCGTCTCCTTGCGCTCGGTAATGTCCACAAACACTCCCACCGCGCCCCGCCGCCGTCCGTCCGCATCGAGCAGCGGCACCGCATCGCCTACGAGCGTGCGCACCCTTCCATCGTCGAAAACCAGGCTAAACTCATAGTCCCGCACCTCCTGCCCTTGTGCCGCCATCTGTACGGGCAATCGCTCGGGGGGAATCTCGCTTCCATCCTTCATCACCCGGAAATGGGCCTGCTGCTCCTCCGTTGGCGCGGAGTTCGAATAGTTCGCGTTTGGCGGCAGTCCAAAGAGTCGCTGGCAGTAGCGGTTGCCGCTCATCCTCCGGCACTCCACATCGTTGGCCACAAACATCGCCGCCGGCGCAGTATCCATAATCGCCGCCAACTCCTCCGCCAGCGCCTCCGCGCCGGCTTTGGCGGCGCGCAGCTCCTCCTCCGCCTTCAGCCGCGCCAACAAGGATTCGGTCTCCGTCGCCAGCACCCGGATTAGCTCCATGTTGGCAGCACTCGGCCGCTCCACCCGCCGGGACACCACGTTAAGAAAGGCGATGGGGCGTCCAGCGGCCGCCAGTCCAAAGCTCACGACATGCCGCACCCCGTAGCGTTCCCCCACCCGCGCCCTTTCCAAATGCCTCTCGCTCACATAGTGGATCTTCCCCAGCCCTCCCAGCACCTCCACCACGTACGGGGTGCTCAATGGCAGGCGCGCCACTTGCTCCATAAACTCCGGGGCCAGCCCCGTCGAATAACAAAGCACCGCCTCCTGACCCTCGATCCGATATGCCGCCCCGCAATCCATTCCTCCCAATTCCACCGCGTTCTGCACCAGGCTGCACAGCGCCGCATCGATATCGGGACAGGCGGTGATCGCCACGATGCTCGCGTGCAGCAACTGGTTGGTGCGGGCCGCATGCTGCAAGGCCGCTTCCGCCTGCTTGCGCTCGGTGATGTCCTGCACCGTCCCAAACATGTGGCGGGGTTGGCCCGATTCATCGCGCTGCACTTCGCTCGAAAGGACCTCCACCACGCGGACGCCGCCACCCGGCTGGATTACGCGATACTCATACGGCGCAAAAGCTTCGCCCCGCAAAAAGGCTTCCTTGGCGCGGGCCTGCCGTGGCAAGTCATCGGGATGAGTCAGTTTGACCAGGCCATTGACCGTGTGCTCAAAGGTTTCCGGCGTCACGCCGAAAATCCGGTACATCTCCGGCGACCAGGACAGCAAACCACTCTGAAAATCGTAGCTCCAATCGCCGACGTGAGCGATTGCCTGGGCGCGATGCAAGTTGGCTTCGCTCGCGCGCAGTCTCCTCTCCACCTGTTTGAGCGCGGTGATGTTGCGGGCGACGCCAAACACGCCGATGAGCTGGCCCTGCGCATCACGGAGGGGACCTTTGGTGGCCAGGAACGTGGTCGGGCCGACGCTGGTGGTCACGAACTCCTCGAAGGTGCGCGTGACGCCCGTTGCCAGGGTGTGGCGGTCTTCCTCCATCAACCGGCGCGCTTCCTCCGGCGGGAACAAGCCCGTGTCATCCTGGCCCAGAACTTCCGCCGCGGGCTTTCCTACGAACCGGCTGGCGGCCGAATTGAAGAATTGGTAACGGCCCTGCAGGTCTTTTACAAACACGGCGTCTGCGGTACCTTCCGCGATGTAGTTCACCAGGTCCCGGCTTTGCCGCAACGCTTCCTCCGCCTGCTTGCGCTTGGTGATGTTCTCGTGCGCGACCACGAACCGCAGCGGGCCCGCGCCAGCAAAGCGAGTCACGTGGGCCACAAACCACCGCTGCTCCGTCGGTGAGTGGCAGGCGTACTCGAACTCGAAATGGTCGGCTTCGCCGCGCAGCACCGTGCGCAGGCCATTCAGGAAAGCAGTGGCATCAGCCGTGTCGGGGCCGACCACCGCGCGGCAGATTTCCAGATAATTGCTGCCGACGCTGACGTTTTGCGCTTGGGGCGGATTGGCCACCGCGAAGGCTTCCCAGGAACGGTTGGTGGAGAGGATGTTTCCGGTTTCATCCATAACGCAGAGATGCGCGGAGAGGGCGTCAATTGTGGCTTGAGCAAAGCGGTTCATTTCCAACAGCGCCGTCTCCGCCTTCTTGTGTTCTTCGATGTCCCGGCAAATGCTCAGGAACGCCGGCTTCCCGTCCCACACGATGCGGCACGCGTTCACCTCCGCCCTGAGCAGCGACCCATCCTTGCGCTGGATCGCCGTCTCGAACGTCAACTGCCCTAGTTTGATCAATCGGGCCATTCGGTCCGCTGTGTGCGCGCGGTCTTCTGCTGAATCGATCTGGTGAATCGTCAATTCCATCAGCTCCGCGTGAGTGTAGCCCAACTGCTTCACCGCCTGCGGGTTCACCGCCAGCGTCCGCGCTTGCTCGTCGTGAACGAATATCGGGTCCTGCGCGTTTTCAAACAGGAGCCGGTGCCGCTCTTCACTCTGGCGCAACTCGATCTCCACCCGCATCCGCTCGCTGATATCACGAATCGCGGCCACGTGCAGCTTCCGGCCCTGGGCCTCAAAATAATCCCCGGAGATTTCCACCGGGAACACGCTGCCATCCTTCTTGCGATGCCACCGCAACGCCACGGTTGCTATTTGCCTGGCGATCGCCTCCCGGGTCACCGCCGGTTCCGCGGATACCTCGTAATGCCGGAGCCGGAGGAACTCCTCCCGGCTGTACCCATACAGCCGCTGGGCGGCAGGATTCACATCCACGAAGCTGCCGCTTTCCGTATCTACCAGCACAATCGCGTCCGACTCCACCTCGAACAAGCGGCGATACCGTTCTTCGCTGTCACGCAACGCCGCGTCCGTCCGCTTCCGCTCCGTGATGTCCCACCCCACGAGCGCCACCCCGGCCGCTTTGCCGCTGCGATCCAGCGAGGGAGTAAAGACCGTGTCATACCATCGTCCTCGAAGCTCCAGATCCAGCCGCACCGCTTTGCCTTCCGCCAGCACCTTCCGGAACGGCGCCTGCCACGCCCCGCGCTCCTCCTCGCTCGCCTGCGCCCAAAACAACCGCCCCTTCCACTGCGCTGCCCCCCATCCCAGGCAATCCGCCATCGGCGGGTTGAGATCCAGGATGGTCCCGTCCGCCGCCAGCAGCAGCGCCAGACTCTGGGTGTTGTCGGTCCAAGCGCGGACCAGCGTGAGATCCCGGTCCGGGTTCCCGGGCGGGTAGGATGAAGATGGTGCTGTCATAACACCTGAGAGTAGGTATGCGGAGCTAAGGCTAGAAGGGGCCTACCTGCTCTGCAACAACCAAAACCTAATCCCCGATGACAGTGAATCAAGCGTCCACCACAATCTCATCCCCGCCGTCCAAGATTATCCCCAACAACAGCCTCATGCCAAAACAGCGACATCCATTCCCTCGCTTCTGCCCGGTCCTCTTTCGACCCACCACGCAGCTCAGTTTTGCCGTTAAGGTATTTGATCAACTGCGCCTCACCCCACGAGGCAACGACCTCACCCTCGTCTTTGAATAGCGGAAAGAATTTCATTTTCATGCGTGCAGGTTAAAGGGGAGGGTATGACAAATACGGTCCAACCCTAAAGAAAGTGCTAGCGGGAAGAAGGGCCTGATTTGACTCGATCCAGTTGAGGGAGCAGCCCAGCCCAATTCGAATGCTCAGTCGTCTCCGGGCTCTTTTTCTGCCCATGAACCGGCCGAACTCCGCAAGGTCTTGGACTGCGGCAGTCCTCTGCCGCTTTCGGAGACCGCCGGCATTCGAAAGCGGCAGAGGACTGCCGCAGTCCAAAACGCTGGCGCGCCTGCGCAGGTTCATGGGCGCAACGCACGCAATACGGTTCCGGGAGAATTTCATTATGGGTCTGCCACCCCGCGCCGGGTGAGGGCCCTCGGCCCACATCCCGCGCAAAACCGCCCTCTTGTAGGCCGGGTGCCCTCACCCGGCGACCCCATCTCGTCCATAATGCGAATTGCTGCAGATGAATCCCTGAGCCCAAACCACCATCCATTTTCCCATCAAAGCCCCGGTGGAATTCGTTGCAAGAGGAGCTTCGATTTGCGGACTTCAAGCGTCGGATCGAGGGGAGAAAATGGAAATCTGGGCTTCGCAATCAAGTATTTCGTTGCTATCAGGGAGAGTCTTGTGGTTGGATTCATCCTCAGTGCGCAGTAACCACCGAAATATCGTGCTTATGGATGAGAAGAAACTATTACCCGATCCGCTAAACATCACCCGGCGGGACCTGGCCCTGCCTACTTTTATCCCGGCAAGCGCTCTGGGCCGGGACGGCGCGGTCGCGCCGAGCGAACGCATCCGGGTGGGCGGGATCGGCCTCGGCAACCAGGGAGGCGGGGACTTTGGCGGTTTCCTGGGCAGCTCGGATGTGCAGTACGTGGCGGTATGCGATGTCCGCAAGAATGTCCGCGATGGAAAGAAGGCCCAGGTGGACGAGCGTTACAAGAACAAGGACTGCGCCGCCTACAATGATTTTCGCGAACTGCTTGCCCGCAACGATATCGACGCCGTGCATGTCGCCACGCCGGACCATTGGCACACGATTATCGTGACGGAGGCCTGCCGGCACGGCAAGGACGTATTCTGCCAGAAGCCGGAGACGCTGACGCTTCGTGAAGGCCCGCTGATGGTGGGATACGCGCGGCGCTACAGCCGGGTAGTCTCCGGGGGCAGCCAGCGCGTGCTCGAGGATTACCGCGGCACGGTCGATATGTGCTGGGGTGGCAAGCTTGGCCAAGTATTGGCGATCAATGTCCAAACCAACAATCTTTCGCACGCCTGCAATCTTCCGCCGGAGCCGGTGCCGGAAGGTTTTGATTGGGAGATGTGGCTCGGCCCCGCGCCGTGGGCTCCTTACAACCCCAAGCGCTGCGATGGCAACTTCAGCACGGTCGACAACTCCTGGCGTTCCTACTGGGACTACTCGGGCGGCGAGATTACCGACTGGGGCGCGCACCATTTCGGAGGCGCGACGTTCGCAGTGGACGTCCGAGAATTGCAGCCGCAGGAGGTCATTTATCATGCCGCGGAGGGAGCCCAGCGCGCTCACCTCGAATTCGTGTACCCCAACGGCACCAAGATCACCCACTGCAAGCCGGGCAAGGCCAATATGGAGGTGGATAGCAACGAACGCGAAGCCCGCGCTCCCAAAGCGGTCCCCAGCTATAAAGGCAAAGGCAGCATCATCGGCGATTTCCTCCATTGTGTTCGGAGCCGCGAAAAGCCGTTCCGCGACATCGAGTTTGCCGTCAACACTATGAGCCTCTGCCATCTCGGCACGATTGCCTATCGCTTGCAGCGTTCGCTCAAATGGGATGCTGCCAAACAGACGTTCCCGGGCGATGCGGAAGCGAATCGATTCACCGACCGGGCTCGGCGCCAGCCCTGGCAATTGTGAACCCGTGCCGATCCGACTACGCATTCACCGAACAAGAAAGGACCGATACTTATGTTAGAACAGGCTTTTGAGGCTCTGAAGACCTACGACTATGGCGTAGACCGCCATGTGCTCGACCCCATCGACGAAGCCGTCGTCAGTACCCACAATGACCCCGCCGCCCGCAAGGACCTCGAGTCCCGACTGGTGGCAGTGCTGCCGAGCAACGCGCCGCGCGACGCCCGGGACTATGTCTGCCGGCAATTGCGCACGATCGGCACGGCAGCGTCTGTGCCGGCCCTCGAGGCGCTGCTGCCCGACCCGGACCTGTCACATATGGCCCGCTATGCCTTGGAACGTATTCCCGCCTCTCAGGCCGGCGAGGCCCTGGAGCGCCAACTCCGCAAGCTTAACGGCCAGCTCAAGATCGGTGTCATTTCTTCCCTCGGGACCCGCGGTCAGGGGGTCAGCCTGCTAAAACCGCTGTTGCAGGACTCGGACGAAGCCGTCGCCCGCGCCGCCGCCATTGCGCTTGGCCGCATCGCCTCGGCAGACGCGAGCAAGGCCCTCGCTTCAGCCAAGCCCCGGCCCGCGTTGGCCGCCGTGTTTGCCGATGCCTCGATGTCATGTGCCGAGAAGTTGCTGGCTACCGGCCATACGAAGGAAGCCAAAGCCACTTACGAACTGCTGCTGAAGAGCAATCCTCCCGAGTTGATTCGCCGGGCCGCCGATCGCGGTCTCAAAGCCTGCTAAACAGCCTGAAGTTTTGCGCGGGATAACGCCCCTGGAACAGACTGTGCTGATTGTAGGCGCGGAGAACAGGAGACCCAGCCCGAACATTTCACACCCTCCGGAGCGCCGGTCTCCGACCCGGCGTCTCACAGCCATTTGGCAGACGCCGGGTCGGAGACCGGCGCTCCGGCCTGCGGGTTTCAAGCCGAGTATGAAAGATCCAGGCTAGGGTCAGTTCATCGGACCGTCCACGCGCCGGATGCCTGCGGGGTGGAGTTAGTGGCCACTCACTCTGAGTCAGGAAAAGACCCGAGCACCTTGACGTAACTGCAGTGCTCGCTCAGGAGTGAAATGGCCTTGCTGAGCCTGCGATCCTCCATGTGCCCCTGGCAATCCACGAAAAAGATGTACTCCCATGCCTTGCGCTTGCTGGGCCGGGACTCGATCTTGGTCATGTTAATGCGCTGGCGGCGGAAGGCCACCAACGAATTGTAGAGCGCCCCCACCCGGTCGGCGACGCTGAACATCAGGCTGGTGCGGTCATGACCAGTGGGAGGACTGCATTGTCGGCCCAGGACTAGAAACCGGGTGGCATTGGCCGCGTTGTCCTGGATGTCGTAATCCATGACGGTTACATCGTATCGTTCGGCGGCGAGCAGCCCGGCAATGGCGGCGGCCCCCTTTTCTTTGCCCGCCAACTCGGCAGAGCGGGCGTTCGAGGAGGTCTCGACGATATCAACGCGCGGGAGGTTGGCCTGCACCCAGGCCCGGCATTGACCGAGCGCCTGCGGGTGGGCGTAGAGCTTCTTTACCTGCAAGCGAGGGCAGTTGGCCAGCAGGCAATGCCGCACCGGCAGGACGATCTGCGCCACGATTTTCAGGTCGCTATCCACGAACATGTCGAGGGTATGCGTGACGGCGCCCTCGGTGGAGTTCTCGACCGGGACCACCCCATAGTCCGCGCGGCTCTTGCTGACTTCGCTGAAGACGTCGGTGATGGTCTTTTGCGGCGTGTAGCGCAGGCTGGAGCCGAAGCGTTGAATGGCGGCCTGGTGGGTGAACGTCGCCTCGGGTCCAAGATAGGCTACCGTGAGCGACTTCTCCAGCGACAGGGCGCTCGACATGACTTCGCGATAGATCGCCCGCAGTGAGTCATTGGTGAGCGGCCCCTGATTCTTCCGGCAAAGCCGCTGCAGCACTGCCCGTTCGCGGTGCGGCGCATAAATCTCCTCGCCGGCCTTGAGCTTAATTTCGCCAATCGCTAGAACGTGTTTGGTCCGCTCGTTGAGGAGCTTGACGATCTGCGTGTCGAACTTGTCGATGGCCTTGCGGTGGTCAGGAATGCTCATGGCATGCTGGTGGCATCGGGTGTTGGCTCCGCCAGTGGGGCCGGCTCCTCAGGTTTCGGCGGCTCGGTTTCGGGCTTCTGCTCTTCGGTCGGCAGGGCCAGTTGCTCCGGCGGCACCGTCGCCAGGCCCGGGTCAGCCGTAACCAGCGACTCGGGTTTTTGAACCACAACCCGGCGTAACTCATCCGCCGCGGGCAAACCTCACAGGCTGCGCAGGCCAAAGTATTCGAGAAACAGGGCGCTGGTGCCATACGTCATCGGTCGGCCTACCACCTCAGCGCGCCCGACCTGGTCCACTAATCCACGCTCTACCAGCGTTTGCATTACGCCGTCCACGCTCACGCCCCTCACTTGCTCGATCTCCGCGCGGGTGATCGGCTGGCGATAGGCGATAATAGCCAGCGTCTCCAGCCCCGGTTGCGAGAGGCGCGGCTGGCGGACTTTGTGCCCGACCAGCGCTTTGAGCCAGGGGGCATATTCCGGCTGGGTGACGAATTGCCATGAGCCTGCCACACAGACAACCCGGTAGCTGCGCTGCGCCTGTTCGTGGTCTTTTACCAGCTCTTCGAGGGCCACGTTCAATTCGTTCTCCTTGACCTTCTTGAGCGCCTTGGCGGTTTCGTTGCCCTCGGCGTGCTCGACTGCGGCAGCGAACACGTCGCGGAGTTCTTTCAAGCTCAGCGGCTTTTGCGCGGAGAACAACAGCGCCTCCAGGATGAGTTTCAGTTCCATGCTAACCTAAGGGGAAGAGGAATCCGCCGGCTGTGGCTTCGATTCCACGCTGGCGACCGGGGCGGCCAGGCTCTGAGCTGCGGCCAAACGGCAAATTTCGATCTCGCCAAACGGTTCGTGCTGCAACGCGGCGAGCTGCTTGAGGCGGATGAGCTCCAGCAGCGCCAAAAAGGTCACCACGACTTCCGAGCGGCTGGTAACGCCTTCGAACATGGCCGAGAACCTCACGCTCGCTCGCTCGCCGATGACCCGCATCAGGAGTTCGATCTTCTCGCTAACCGTCCACTTGTCCTCAAATATATCTCGCCGATCCTCGCGCTGGCCGAACCGTTTGAGGACCACATTGACGGCGTTAACCAGGTCGAAAATGGAGGCTTCCGGGCGCGTCGGTGATTCTGTTTCGAATTCCAGCTTGCCGGGGATGCGGGGGAAGACGTCTTCCTGACGGGCCTCGAGGATCTGAAGTTGTGCCGCGGCGTCCTTGAATTTCTTGTACTCGACCAATTGGCGGATCAACTCCCAACGCGGGTCTTCGCCCTCCTCCTCGCCCTCGACCTGCGCTTGCTGGTCCACCGGCAGCAACTCGCGGCTCTTGATATACATGAGGGTCGCGGCCATTACCAGGAACTCGCCGGCGATTTCCAGATCCAGCATCCGCATGGTCTCGATGTACTCGATAAACTGGGTCGCCAACCGGGTGAGGTTCACCTCGTAAATGTCCACCTCTTCCTTCTTAATCAGATAAAGAAGGAGATCGAGTGGGCCTTCGAAGACCTCAAATTTGACCTTATATTCTGCCATCGCGACCAGCGGCTCTATCGGACGCCGGGACGTTGAATCATAGTCACGGTCGTCCGCCTTGGCAACGCCAGAAAGGGCCGGCGCTACAAAGGTCCGAGGGCTTCGCCTCCTCAGCTAATGCAAGGATTCGGCGAGGGGAGAGCCGAATCGGGGAATACCGCAGATGCTGCTGAATTCTCTCAAATTCTCGGTTGACAGATTCGGCGGGTATGGCGTACCTTCCAACTGTTCGGGCGGCAGTACGTTTCTTCAGCGGGGTTCCCCACCCCCACCTCCTTGGCGTCTGCTGCCCGAACATTTTGTTTGGTTCCACTTGACGGGTGGACTTGGATTTCTTAGTTTCTCCTGCCCCTAGCGGGGGCGTAGCTCAATTGGTTAGAGCGCTGCCCTGTCACGGCAGAGGTTACGGGTTCGAGCCCCGCCGCTCCCGCCATTCTCAATTCCTTTGTTTTGTCACTTTCATGGGGTCCAAGGCCTCACGCACCAGGCTGAGGGATCGCGCAGGGTTTCAGCCGTCCCTTCGGGACTTGTGCCCCTCTAAACTCGC
>Ga0118677_10007713_pt1 | contig 17634 bp, 12 predicted proteins | sample AliMusrvi5mmetaG_FD_86154 | JGI IMG/M metagenome (GOLD analysis project Ga0118677, IMG submission 86154) | reverse complement strand
CCTATCGCAATGCCTAATGATACCACTCGCTCAAATGCACGACCGGTAGCATCCTGAAAAATAGCATAGCTACTATTAAGTCCGCGACCTTGCAGGGACATTCTGCGTAAAGAAGTTCCGGATCCTTTTGGAGCCACTAAAAATACATCCACATCAGCCGGAGGTATAATTCCAGTTTGATCGTTATAGGTTATTCCAAAGCCGTGCGAAAAATACAAAGCTTTACCGGGTGTTAAATGCTTTTTTACAGTGGGCCACATAGCAATCTGTGCAGCATCGCTCAGCAAATAACATATGATGGTTCCTTTCTCTAAAGCTTCTTCGATTTCGAATAAGGTTTCACCAGGAACAAAGCCATCATGAACCGCTTTATCCCAGCTTTTTGAATTTTTCCGTTGCCCCACAATTACATTGATCCCGTTTTCTTTCTGGTTCAATGCCTGGCCTGGGCCCTGCACACCGTAACCAATTACAGCCACTACTTCATCCTTTAAAACCTGCTGTGCTTTGGCCAGTGGAAACTCATCGCGAGTAACTACATTTTCTTCCACTCCGCCGAAATTTAATTTTGCCATTTTTTTTGTTTTACCCTCCAATTCAGAAAGAAGAATGGAGATTGTTTTTAATAATTGATACTAATTTTTATTTTAACGAAACGATCTTACATAGTAAATACTTCCTGCTGTTTATCAAGAAATTCATTCTCAATCAATTCTTCACCAGGTTCTGTTTCTTCAAATTCTTTCAGCTTCTCATGAAACCCATGACTGCTTTTGATGATTGCTACCCTTGCACTTCTTACAAATTCAATTAATCCATATGGCGCAAGCACTGCTACCAGTTTTTCTGTTTCTTCTCTGTGTCCACTGGTTTCAAAAATGGTATAGTCTTTCCGTATCACAACAGCCCTCGCCCCATGTTCACGAAGCAATCTTTCCACTTTCACTTTTTCTGCAATCTCATCAGTTGGCACTTTGTACAAAGCCAGTTCCTGCCAGATGATTTCGTCATTGGTATTATAATAAGCTTTTAATACTTCAACCTGCTTTTCAATTTGTCTGGCAAGTTTTCTCACTACTTCTTCTGTTTCATCAATAACAATGGTAAATCGATGGATACCTTCTGCTTCAGAAGGAGAAGTATTCAGGCTTTCAATATTGATCTTGCGCCTGGAAAAGATCGTCGCAATACGTACCAGCAAACCAATATGGTTTTCCGTATATACTGTTATCGTAAATTCCTGTTTATGCATAAAAAGGTTTTTATTTTAATCTGATCTCACTAACACTACATCCCTGAGGAACCATTGGAAATACATTGTTTTCTTTGCTTACCATTACTTCTAATAAATAAGATCCATTATGATCCAGCATGGTTTGTAATGCCTGCTTGAGGTTTTGTCTTTCAGTTACTTTTTGACCTTCAATTCCATAGGCTTTGGCAACCATTACATAATCCGGACTGGCAATATCTACAAAAGAGTAGCGCTTATCATTAAACAATTGCTGCCATTGACGAACCATTCCCAGAAATTGATTATTCAGGATCAGGATTTTTACATTGATCTCAGCCTGCATAATGGTACCTAGTTCCTGTATCGTCATTTGTATCCCTCCATCTCCAATAATGGCAATTACGGTTCTTTGTGGAGCCCCAAATTTTGCGCCTATGGCTGCGGGTAATCCAAATCCCATGGTTCCCAATCCACCAGAAGTAATATTACTTTTAGACTCATTGAATTTTGCATATCGGCAAGCTACCATCTGGTGTTGACCCACATCAGTAACAATGATTGCATTACCACCAGTAATTTCATTCATGTTTCTAATCACTTCCCCCATCGTCATTTGGTCTGTAGAAGGATGTAGTTCTTCAAATATGACTTCTTTATTTTCCTCGGCATCACAAGCCCTGAATTTTTCAAGCCACTCGGTATGTTTTTTCTCTTCTACCAAACTGCTAAGAAGCGGAAGCGTTTCTTTACAATCGCCCCAAACACCTATTGTTGCTTTTACATTTTTATCAATTTCAGAAGGGTCGATATCTAAATGAATCACTTTTGCCTGTTTGGCATATTTATCCAGTCTGCCGGTTACCCGATCATCAAAACGCATCCCCACAGCAATCAAAACATCACATTCATTGGTTAACAGGTTGGGGCCATAGTTTCCATGCATACCCAACATGCCAACATTCAATGGATGATCAGTGGTCAATGCACTTAAGCCCAGTATTGTCCAGGCAGCAGGGATTCCGCTTTTTTCTACAAAGGCCTTGAATTCTGCTTCGGCTTTTCCGAGTATTACTCCCTGTCCGAATATAATAAATGGTTTCTCGGCTTCATTGATCAATTTGGCTGCTTCCGCAATAAATTCTTTCCGAACAATGGGCTTAGGCCGATAGCTTCTGATATGCGTGCATTTTGTATACCCTGCATAATCAAATTTCTGTATCTGTGCATTCTTTGTAATATCAATTAATACCGGTCCTGGTCTTCCGCTTTTTGCCAGATAAAATGCTTTCGCTAAAACAGAAGGGATTTCTGTTGCATCTGTTACCTGGTAATTCCACTTGGTAACCGGCGTTGTGATATTGATAATATCTGTTTCCTGAAATGCGTCTGTACCCAATAAATGAGCAAATACCTGTCCGGTTATCGCAACCATTGGCGTACTGTCTATCATGGCATCTGCCAATCCTGTTACCAGGTTTGTGGCACCTGGTCCACTTGTTGCGAAAACAACCCCTACTTTACCCGATGCCCGTGCATATCCCTGTGCCGCATGAGTAGCTCCCTGTTCATGTCTTACCAGTATATGTTTCAGCTTATCATTATAATCATACAAAGCGTCATAGATAGGCATGATTGCGCCACCCGGATAACCAAACACAGTGTCTACCTGTTCTGCAATACAAGCCTCCAGAACAGCCTGAGAGCCGGATATCAACTCTGTTACTGCTGCGGGTGTGGGGCTTACTGTTTTGATTTCTTCAACTGTATTCATACAATCAATTTTTATTCATTATTTAACCAACAAAATGCCTACGCTTCATCAGTTACACATCCTTCAGAAGCATCTTTTACCTGACGGGCATATTTAAAAAGGATCCCCTTGGTTGCTTTTAAAGCAGGTTGTTTCCATTCAGCCTTACGTTTGGCTATTTCTTCTTCAGAAATTTTTAGTGTCATCTTTTTTGTGGCAACATCTAACTCTATTGGATCATCATCTTTTACCAGACCAATCAATCCACCATTAAATGCTTCGGGAGTAATATGTCCCACTACAAATCCATGTGTTCCTCCGCTAAATCTTCCATCAGTAATTAATGCAACTGATTTACCTAACCCTGCGCCAATTAAAGCCGAAGTAGGTTTAAGCATTTCAGGCATACCGGGTGCACCTCTTGGTCCTACATACCTGATCACAACTACATCACCCGCTTTTATCTTTCCGCTGTTGATCCCGTTAATCAATTCAAACTCTCCATCAAACACTCTTGCTGGTCCAACAAAACGTTCCCCTTCTTTTCCGGTAATTTTTGCCACACTTCCTCCTTCAGCCAGATTACCATATAATATCTGCAGGTGGCCGGTTGCTTTTAAAGGATGTTCAATAGGAAGAATCACTTTTTGCTGATCAAAATCCAAGTCAGGTGCATTGGCTAAGTTTTCTGCAATTGTTTTGCCTGTTACTGTCAGACAATCCCCATGCAGAAATCCAGTCTTCAATAAGTATTTCATCACGGCCGGCACGCCACCATATTGATGCAAATCCTGCATCAGGTATTTACCACTTGGTTTAAAATCAGCCAGCATGGGCACCCTGTCACTTATCGCCTGAAAATCATCCTGGGTTAGTGTTACACCCACACTTTTAGCAATAGCAATCAAATGCAGTACCGCATTGGTACTACCTCCCAAAATCATTACAACAGTAATTGCATTTTCAAAAGCTTTTGGTGTCATGATATCTTTTGGCTTGATATCATTTTCCAATAAATGCCTAATCGCTTTTCCTGCATCCAGACATTCCTGCTTTTTTTCTTCGCTTAAGGCAGGATGAGAAGAAGAGTAAGGAAGACTCATACCTAATGCTTCAATCGCTGAAGCCATGGTATTTGCTGTATACATACCTCCACATGCTCCTGCACCAGGACAAGCATGCTGAATAATTCCTTTAAAATCTGCTTCACTCAGCTGACCGGCAATTTTCTGCCCCAATGCTTCAAAGGCAGATACAATATTCAGGTCTTTTCCATCATAATGTCCGGGAGCGATTGTTCCTCCGTAAACCATGATAGACGGGCGATTCAGTCTGCCCATTGCCATTAAAGATCCAGGCATGTTTTTATCACAGCCAGGTATCGCAATAACGCTGTCATAATACTGTGCCCCGCATACTGCTTCAATAGAATCTGCTATTATATCTCTGCTCACCAATGAATATCGCATTCCATCCGTACCATTACTCATTCCATCACTAACGCCAATCGTATTAAATATGAGTCCAACCAGATTCGATTCCCAAACACCTTTTTTTACCAGTTTTGCCAGATCGTTCAGATGCATATTGCAGGGATTGCCATCATAACCCATACTTACAATACCTACCTGTGCTTTTGCAAGATCTTCATCGGTAAGCCCTATCCCATAAAACATTGCCTGTGCTGCAGGCTGGGTAGCATCCTGTGTAATGGTTTTACTGTATTGATTGATTTCTTTTGACATGCGTTTTGTTTTCTTCCTTTATTTAAACTATTCTACTCCAACTATTTCGTTAACCAGTTCCTGTCTATTTTCTTTTACCAGATTTTTATACGCAAGCTGTATCGATCTGCTTACTGAATTTTCCCATTTCATCGCAAAGGGTTGGTTATCCAGAGATTCAAATCCGATTACTTCCGCGGCTGTACCACAAAAGAATGCTGCATCAGCTCCGTAAATAGCTTCTTTAGAAAAAACGGCTTCTTCAACCGGTATATTCAGTTCGCTACAGAGTTCGATAACAGTGGCTCGTGTTATCCCAGCAAGAATATGTCCGGGAGCCGGTGTAAATAATTTTCCGTCTTTTTCAAAAAACAGATTCGCTCCCGGCGCTTCTGCAATATGTTCGTTCATATCTAATAAAAGTGCCTCATCGAATCCATTTGCCTTTGCTTCATGACTGGCCATGATTGAGTTTACATAATGACCCGCTGCTTTTGCATACAGTTTAAATCCCTTAGGATTTGGCCGTTGGAAAGAAGAAGTCATTACGCGTATTAATTTATCTCCTAAAAACGGTGCCATTTCCCAGGCTTCTATTACAATAAAGGATTCGGTATTCAGGTTAAAACTCATATTGGCGGGAGCATAAATTACGGGGCGGATATAGGCATCCTGTAACTGATTTCTATCCAATAATTCATAGGTTGCAGCAATTAATTCAGCTGTTGTCCAATGATAAGGAAGGTTTAATGCCTGTGCAGATAGCTTCAGCCTGTCATAGTGTTCCTTTGCTTTGAATATTTTTGTTTTTCCGTTCTCAGTACGATAAGAACGGATCCCTTCAAAAACTGAATAGCCATAGTGCAATGACTGGCTATAAAAATCCATTTTTGCTTCTGAAGCTTTTACAAATTCACCATTCAGGTACAACTCAGTTTTTTCATTGTAATAGTTTGCCATAATCTTTCATTTTACGCCAGAGAAGATTCTGTCTTCTCTTTTATTTATTTTTTGCATGATCCAACAAAACAAAACCCCGCCTTTTTGGAGGCGGGGCTTATATGCTTAGTATTTTGTTACCAGATACAGTCTCATCCTCCATGCATTGCAGGAATAATAATGACGATCACAATACTAATGACTGTGAAAAACGTTCTGAAATTATTTGACCTGTTTTGTAACATAGAGTGTTCGTGCTAACGAAAGTACTCCCACCATTGCAAAAAACAAAGAACTTGTGTAACTATTTTATTAAACCCTGCATTTTCTTTACAAACACCTGTTAGTAATCAGTATTCAACACATCTCTATTAAATGATTGTCGATTTGTTAAAAGATTCATTGGTTCCCTGGCTTTCCGAACCGGCATTTCTTTCGATATGGTCTGTGATCAGGTCTCCAATAGCTGTTGTTGAATAATTATTTATGGCATCAATATCTTTCGACACAAAACCATTTGCCAGAGTCCACTCTACGGCAGCCCTCACTGCAGCCGCTTCAGCTGTGAACTGAAAATGATCCAGTAACATGGCTGAGGATAAAATCGACCCTAAAGGATTTGCAATATTTTTTCCAGCAGCTTGTGGATAAGAGCCATGAATGGGTTCAAACAAAGCTGTTTTATTGCCTACCGAGGCAGAAGGCAATAAACCTAATGATCCCGTTAATACACTTGCTTCATCACTGATAATATCGCCAAACATATTTTCAGTCAATACAACATCAAATTGTGCCGGATATAAAATGATTTGCATAGAGGCATTATCAACAAACATATAGTCTACCGTAATATCCGAATATTGCAATGCAATTTCCTGAACCACTTTACGCCATAAACGGGAAGTTTCCAGCACATTTGCTTTGTCTACCAGCGTGAGTCTTTTTCTGCGCTTTTGTGCATACTGGAATGCCAGATGCGAAACTCTTTCTATTTCATGTTTGCTATATACACAGAGATCAGAAGCCTGTGTTTTATCCTCACTCAATTCTTTCTTTCCAAAATAGATTCCTCCAGTAAGTTCTCTGAAAATTACAAAGTCAACATCTTTCAGTTGCTTAGCTTTCAGCGGTGATAAATGTTGTAAGGATGGATACGTACTAACCGGTCTGATATTCGCAAATAACTGAAGTTCTTTCCGAAGCTTCAATAAACCTTGTTCTGGTCTTACTTTTGCAGTTGGGTCATTATCATATTTTGGGTGGCCAATTGCACCAAATAGAATAGCATCTGATTCCAGACAGGTTACAATGGTTTCATCGGGCAATGGATTTCCGGTTTTATCAATCGCAACCGCACCCATCAACCCATATGCATAATGAAACTGATGGCCAAAACGACGGCCGATTGCATTCAACACTTTTATTGATTGCTCGGTTACTTCCGGTCCAATTCCGTCGCCCATAATTACTGCTATTTTTTTTTCCATCCTGCTTATTAATTTCAAATTTGATTAAGCTGCAATTCTTCCGTTCGCTAATTGTAAGGAACGGTTAATACATGCAGGTATTTCCTGTTGGTAATGTGTTACGTATACCAATGTCTTTTTTAAATGCACACATATATCGTTGATCAAAGCAATAAACTGTTTGGTTGCTGCATCGTCCAATCCCTGACAAGGTTCATCCAGAATCAGGAGAGGTGGATTTTTAACCAGCGCCCTCGCCAACAATACCAGCCTTTGCTCCCCATTTGATAACTGTTTAAACATTCTTTTTTCAAAACGTTTAATAGATAAAATATCCATCCATTGGTTTACGATTGCTTTTTGTTTCTCACTAATTATCTTAAACAATCCAATCGTATCAAATAAACCAGATGCCACCACTTCAAAACAGGAGACCGCGGCATCAAAATAATGATGCAGTTCCGGTGACACATAGCCTATCTTCTGTTTAATGTCCCAGATGGTTTCGCCCGTTCCTTTTTTTCTATCGAACAGGTATATTTCATTTGCAAAAGCCTGTGGATTATCCCCGTTTACAAGGCTTAACAAGGTTGACTTTCCTGAGCCATTATGCCCCGACAAACTCCAACATTCTCCTTTTTTGACTTCCCAGTTTATGTTATGCAGAATTGTTTGGTTATGATAAATAACATTTGTATTCACCATTTTGATTGCCACTGTAAAATCAGGGTAGGTATAGGCTGGTATTACATGGTCCAATAATCGGGCATGAATAAATTGAACACCTGGTAAAACAGGTAATGTTTTTTGTGATTCAATAAATTCTCTTCGTGCAATTACCGGCATTAGCTTGCCATTATTCAACAATGCTATATGGGTAACGGTTTCTGGTATCTCTGATACGGAAGTAACCAGGAATAGTTTGAGGCCTTTTTGAAAGAGGTTGTCAAGTATCTGGTTTAATAATTTTCGTGCACTAATATCCAGGCCGATAAAAGGATTATCGAGCAAGAGCCAATCTGCCTGATGCAGGATGCCTTTCGCTAACTGAAAGCGTTTGTGTTCACCATTTGAGAGTTGAATAAGTCGTGTGTTTTTAACATGACTGGCATGTAATAAAGAAAGAACTTCATCAATCTGAAGTTCATTGAATCCTTCAGCGGCCAAAGCTTCTAATACAGTTAAGGCATCTTCTGTATCGGCCGAATTAAATCGCTGCTGGTAATAGAAAGAAGAAGTATTGGACAGGTTCTTAAAATAATGCTGTTGCGCTATTGTAATAATTTTGGGGTTACCTGTATATCGTATGGTACCCTTACTGAGATAATTACCCGCCAGAATTTTTAATAAGGTAGATTTTCCGCTTCCGGATGGACCAATAACCGCCAGCATCTCTCCTTCAGAAATAGAAAATGTAATACCCTCCAACACCGTTTTACCGGATAATTGAATTGTTACATTTTGTACATCTAATAAGGTTTCTTTCATGAAGTTCGCTTCTATTGCTGAATACTATACCATTTTCGCTTCGAAGGCTTCAATCGCCTTCTTATTGCTCAATAAATAATCGATATCATCATACCCGTTTATCAGGCATGTTTTTTTATATATATTGATATCAAAAATTTCCTGAGCTCCTGTTTGATCTATCGTGATGGTTTGCTTGTCTACATCAATGGAAATAGTCGCTTCATTTCCCAATGCAAATAATTCCGATAAAAATGCATCGCTCACTTTTACAGGTAATACCCCGTTATTTAAAGCATTATTTTTAAAAATATCGGCGAAAAAACTCGATACCACTGCCTTGAATCCATAATCCTGCAATGCCCATGCTGCGTGCTCACGAGAGGATCCGCAGCCAAAATTTTTACCCGCTACCAATATCTCTCCTGTATATTCCGGTTGATTCAAAACAAACCCTTTTTTGGGTTGGGTATCATCATTATTTTCATAACGCCAGTCACGGAATAAATTTTTTCCAAACCCGTCCCGGGTGGTTGCCTTCAGAAATCGGGCAGGTATTATCTGGTCTGTATCTATGTTTTCCATTGGCAATGGAACAAAACGGCTGCAAATTGTTTTTAATGGTATCATATCCAAACCCCTTAAAGGGCAATTATCATTTATTATAAAATATTTTGCAAGGTCCTTACGTCTGTAACCACTCCGGTAATAGCAGCTGCCGCAGCAGTTAAAGGACTTGCCAATAAAGTTCTTGCACCAGCGCCTTGTCTTCCTTCAAAATTTCGGTTACTGGTACTGATACAATATTCACCAGCCGGTATTTTATCTTCATTCATTCCCAAGCAGGCACTACATCCTGCCTGCCTGATTTCGAAACCCGCTTCCAGAAATACCTGATCAAGTCCTTCTGCATGTACCTGCCTGGCAACCTGTTGGGAACCCGGCACAATCATTACTTGTACATGTTCATTTTTCTTTCTTCCTTTTACCAAACCGGCAACCAATCGAAGGTCTTCGATACGTGAATTGGTACAGCTGCCAATAAATACATGCTGAACAGGCATTCCCAGTAGTTGCTTACCCCCTTCCAAACCCATGTATTGTAACGCTTTTACAATATTTTTCCTTTCCCCTTCATCAGCTATCGATTCTGCTACGGGTATATATCCGTTTATGGAAATTCCCAATCCGGGATTGGTTCCATAGGTAATCATGGGTTCAATCTCTGCAGCATTGATATAAATTTCTTTATCAAATACCGCATCTGCATCACTATATAATTGTTTCCAATCATTTAGCTTCTTTTCCCATCTTTCGCCAGAGGGAGCAAACTGTCTTCCTTTGATATACGCATAAGTAGTTTCATCAGGTGCGATCATTCCACCCCTAGCACCCATTTCAATGCTCATATTACAAATGGTCATTCTTGCTTCCATAGATAGCGACTTGATTGCCGAACCGGCGTATTCCACAAAATAGCCGGTAGCCCCGCTGGCAGTTATTTTAGAAATGATATAGAGAATAATATCTTTCGATAATACCCCATCCTGTAATTCTCCTTCAATATTGATACGCAGTAAATCCGGCTTAGTCTGTAATAAACACTGCGAAGCAAAAACCATCTCTACTTCACTGGTGCCGATACCAAAAGCGATAGCTCCGAATGCGCCATGTGTAGAAGTATGGCTATCGCCACATACAATCGTCATACCGGGCTGCGTAATCCCCAACTCTGGTCCGATTACATGAACAATACCCTGAAAAGGATGACCCAATCCATATAATTCAATATCATGCTTTTTACAATTTTCTATCAGCTGCTGCACCTGCAGACGCGATAATTCGTCTTTAATCGGTAAATGCTGGTTAAGTGTGGGTACATTATGATCAGCAGTAGCAACGATCTGTTGCGGTCGAAATACTTTCAGGCCTCTTTTTTCAATTCCGTTGAAAGCCTGTGGACTGGTTACTTCATGTATAAAATGCTTGTCGATATACAATACAGAAGGGCCGTCATCAATCTTCTGTACTACATGTTTTTCCCAAATCTTGTCAAATAATGTTTTTCCCATACTAATAAATTAAAAGCGGTGTTTAGTACACCTCTTTAGGCAATCGAGTTTACTTGGTTATTTTCAAAAATCAGGCAGTAATATTTTCGGGTTTATATGCTTTTGCCAAAGCGTGCAAGTCTGCTTCTTCCACTTCTTTGATCTTATCAGCAACTTTCAGGAATGCATCATAAAGAACATCGATATCGTTTCTTGTAAACTCATATCCTATTTTCTGGAAACGATACGCCAGCGCACTTCTGCCACTGCGGGCAGTTAAAACAATCTTGCTGCCATCCGCACCAACTTCTTCAGGGTTGATGATTTCATAGGTAAGCGAATCTTTCAAAAATCCATCCTGGTGAATACCTGATGAATGTGAAAAAGCATTTGCCCCTACAATCGCTTTATTTGGCTGAACCGGTACCCGCATGATATCAGACACTTCGCGACTTAAAGGATTCAGCATCTTTGACTGGATATTGGTAAATAAACCCAGGTGCTTATGTTGTTTAATCACCATGACCACTTCTTCCAATGAAGTATTTCCGGCTCTTTCTCCCAGTCCGTTTATAGTACATTCTATTTGTCTGGCCCCGCTCACAACACCTGCAATAGAATTGGCAGTAGCCAGCCCTAAATCGTTGTGACAATGGCAGGAAATCACGGCTTTGTCAATATTTGATACATTATTTTTCAGGAAAGCGATCTTCTCACCGTATTGATCAGGTAAGCAATAGCCGGTTGTATCCGGAATATTCACAACCGTTGCCCCTGCCCCGATAACCGCTTCAATTACCCTTGCCAGGTATTCATTATCAGTTCTTCCTGCATCTTCTGCATAAAATTCAACATCATCTGTAAAATTTCTTGCCCATTTTACCGCTTGTACCGCACGAAGTAGAATTTCTTCTTTTGTGGTATTGAATTTTGATTTGATATGGAAATCGGAAGTGCCAATACCAGTATGTATTCTGGGGCGCTTTGCATATTTAAGTGCCTGTGCGGCCACTTCAATATCTTTTTGCACTGCCCTGCTTAACCCGCAAACTGTGGCAGTTTTAATGGCACGGGAAATCTGGCTAACCGATTCAAAATCACCAGGACTTGAAATCGGAAATCCGGCTTCAATTACATCAACTCCCAAAGCCTCCAGTTTGAGTGCTAATTCCAGTTTTTCTTTGGTATTCAGTTTACAACCTGGCACCTGCTCACCATCGCGCAGCGTAGTATCGAAAATGAAGACTTGCTGATCCATGAATTCTTTTTTTTATGCGATCCTTGAGATAAAAAGACAGGCTGTTTAATTTTGTTATCGATTGCCCCGAATAACAAACCACAGCCTGCCATTTTCGAATATAGTTAGGTTAAAACGGGCAATTCAATCAAAATTGATGCTATTTTACACTCTATAAAGCGGTTAAAAATGACTGAAAGCCTTGCTGCTATTGAATGTAAGTATAAATAAATTACGATGCCCAACCGTTCTACAGATGCCCTTTTTCAACTGATTCAATCCCTGGAAAGGTCTGAAAAGCGGAATTTTAAGCTGTATATGAAGCGAAATTCAGGTTCCGGTGACCTGAAAGTGGTGCAATTATTTGATGCGCTCGACAAAATGAAGCTATATGACGAGGAAGCCCTTCTTTCCAAAAACCCCTCTCTACAGAAACAGCAGATTTCAAACTTAAAAGCACATCTCTACCACGAAATACTGGCCAGTTTACGTTTATTGAAGCAGGATGAAAATATTGACCTCCAGCTACATGAGCAACTGGATTTTGCACGTTTACTTTACAACAAGGGACTATACCTGCAAAGTCTGAAGATATTAGACCGCGTAAAAGACCTGGCCAACAGCAATAACCAGATCACTTATCTGCAACAGGTACTATTTCTGGAAAAAAAGATTGAGACCCTGCATATCACCAGAAGCATGCAGGACCGGGCCGATAAATTATGCGCTGAAGCAATAGATATTAATGAAAGACTGGAACTGATCAGCCTTTTATCCAACCTGTCTCTGCAGTTATATAGCTGGTACATTAAAAATGGTCATGCCAGAAATGAAGAAGATCTGGCAGCGGTTGATGCATTTCTACTACATGGTGCCATTTTGAAGGCCCAGGATTGTAAAGGTTTTTATGAACGCCTATATCTGTATCAAAGCTTATGTTGGCATGCGTTCATTACACAGAATTTTTTATTGTATTACCGATATTGCCAGAAATGGGTTGACCTGTTTGACGCTGAACCGAAAATGATAGACATTGAAACAGCACTATATATTAAGGGGATACATAACCTGATGAGCGCGCATTTTGACCTGCGCAACTACCAGAAATTCAATGAAACCATTGATAATTTCGAAAGGTTCATTCAAACTCCGGTTATTCAACAGAACCAGAATAACCTGATACAGACATTTGTATACCTGAATACTGCCAAGCTGAATAAACACTTTATGGAAGGAACTTTTAGCGAAGGCTTAGCACTGGTTCCTTTTATTGAAGAAAAGCTGAAAGAGTATGAGCTGTTTCTTGACCGGCACAGGGTATTGGTATTTTATTACAAGATAGCATCCTTATATTTTGGAAGTGGTAACAGTGATAAAAGTATCGATTACCTGAACAAGATCATTAACCTGAAAGTAGATTTAAGAACAGATTTGCAATGCTATGCACGTTTACTGCATTTAATCGCCCAATATGAATTGGGGAATTATGATCTCCTGGAATATTTATTAAAATCTGTTTACCGGTTTATGTCAAAAATGCTGAACCTGAGTATTGTAGAAGAAGAAATTTTTCGTTTTTTGAGGATTTCCTTTCGCCTTTCTCCGAAACAACTCAAGCCACATTTTGAAATGCTATTAGCTACTTTGCAACCTCTTGAAAAGAGCCGCCTGGAAAGTCGCGCTTTTATGTATCTTGACATTATATCCTGGCTGGAAAGCAAGATCAATGAAGTGCCGGTACAAACAGTTATCCGGCAGAAGTATATAGATGCCAAAAGAAGTGCGGAACTGAATTAATATCAAACCTTAATATACTAAAAACATCTCTATGAGAAGAATGCTTTTTGTTTTAAAAAAAACATTGGTCATTTTACTGTTTCATACAACAGTAACTGCGCAAATAACTAAAGCACCTCAGAAAAAAGAAGGATCGGGGCCCTATACACAACTCATCATCCGGGGTGTAACCCTGGTTAACGGCACAGGCGCACCCCCACTCGGTCCGGTTGATATTGTTATCGAAAAAAACAGGATCGTACAGATCAGTGTTTTGGGAAGCCCGGGTTCTGCAATAGACCCAGCCAAACGCCCTCAATTGAAAAGCGGAGGCAAAGAACTTGATTGCACGGGAATGTATGCGCTTCCGGGGTTGATAGATATGCATGGACATATCGGAGGCATTCAGCAAGGTACGCCAGCTGAATATGTATTCAAACTATGGATGGCGCATGGAATTACGACCATAAGAGATCCGTCTGCCGGCAATGGCCTGGATTGGGTATTGGATGAAAAAGCAAAAAGTGCAGCCAATCAAATAACTGCTCCAAGAATTTTTGCCTATACCGCATTTGGGCAGGGTAGCACAACACCCATCACCACTGCAGACCAGGCCCGTGCCTGGGTGCAGGAAAATGCAAAAAAAGGGGCGGATGGAATTAAGTTTTTCGGTGCTTCTCCAGAAGTAATGGATGCTGCCATCAGGGAAAATAAAAAACTGGGTTTGAGATCCTGCTGCCATCATGCACAGACCGATGTGGCCAGATGGAATGTATTGAATTCGGCACGTGCCGGCATGACCAGTATGGAACATTGGTATGGTTTGCCTGAAGCTTTGTTTACAGATAAAACCATTCAGAATTTTCCGCTGGATTATAATTATAGCAATGAGCAGGATCGTTTTGAAGAAGCCGGAAAACTTTGGAAACAAGCAGCCCCTCCTTATAGTGAACATTGGAATAAAGTAATGAATGAATTACTCTCTCTTGATTTTACATTAGACCCAACATTTAATATTTATGATGCTAACAGAGACCTGCAAAGGGCAAGAAGAGCAGAATGGCATGAAGATTATACATTACCCTCTTTGTGGAAATTTTATGAACCTGGTTTACAATCACATGGTTCCTACTGGCATAATTGGGGCACAGAACAGGAAGTGGAATGGAAAAATAATTATCGCCTCTGGATGACATTTGTAAACGAATATAAAAACAGGGGAGGAAGGGTTACTGCAGGATCTGATAATGGATTTATTTACCAGACCTATGGCTTTGGCTATATCCGGGAACTGGAACTATTACGGGAAGCCGGGTTTCATCCGTTGGAAGTGATTCGGTCAGCCACTTTATATGCAGCGCAGGCATTGGGGATTGACAAAGAGACGGGTAGTGTTGAAACAAGCAAATTGGCTGATATCATTATCATCAACGCAAATCCATTAAAGAATTTACAGGTACTGTATGGAATAGGAGCCATTGAATTAACCAAAGAAAATAAGGTTGTGAGAACCGGTGGTGTTTTATATACAATAAAAGATGGTATTGTTTATGACGCCAAAAAATTATTGTCGGATGTAAAGAAAATGGTGGATGAAGAAAAAAAGAAAACAGGTTGGCAATTGAAACAACCCGGCATGTAAAACGCAAATACGGGTTACGCTTTTTCTTTCAACAATGCATTTTCCTGAGGGAAATTGATGAGAATACAGCAGCCTTTTCCAGGTTCCGACTGAATATCTACATTCCCATTGTATAGTTCAGCCCGGCTCATGATATTATGCAGACCAATCCCCTTTCGAGGTTGTGAAAGAAGAAATCCAATGCCATCATCTACAATAGATAAATCAATACATTCCTCATTCCTGCCAAGTCGTATACTTACGTTCTCGGCATTTGAATACTTGATAATATTGTTCATCTGCTCCTGCACAATCCGGAAAATACTCAACTTGAATTCATAAGAAATATCTTCTTCGTAAAACGAGTCTGCCCTAAAATCTATTTGGAAATTATTGACAGCAATCACATCATCCAGCAATCCTTCAATAGCTTTACTCAATCCAAAATGCTTAATCAATGGCGTTACCAGAGTTTGAGAAAGCTTTCGTATTTCCTCGATTGCATGAAGGATAAATTTTGAAGACTGTTTTAATAATTCCGAATCTTCCGGAAATTTTTGTTGAGCCGATGCGATATACATCATAGCTACGGTTAGTTGCTGGTTAACATTATCATGTAACTCTGTACTAATCTCATTCCGCTCTCTTTCCTGAACCTGTATAATCGCTTCGTTGATCTCTTTCTGTTTTAATATCTTTTCTTCTTCCAGTTTTTCCTGTAATCGAATTGTTTCAGTGATATCTTTATGAATAGACAAAACAGCTACTTTTCCCCTATACTCTATTCTATGAGATGAGATATCAAGAATCATTGTTTGGCCACCTTTCTTTTTGTGCTTCCAAATACCCGAATTCTTTGTTACCTCCGTTTCAGAAAACTCCTTTGCAAAAACTTTAAGTTTCTCATGCTCTTCAACTTCACGCAAATCCAACACACTCATAGTAAGCAGCTCTTCGCGTATATATCCATACTCTTGCTGACCTACCTCATTTACTTCCAGTATTTGAAATGTATAGGGGTCCCAGATAAAAATGGGCATTGGATTATTAAAAAAAAGGTTTCGGTAGCTCTCGTGACTTTCACGTAGACTTTCCCTGATCCTGTTCCGTTCAATACTATACTGGATAGATTTAAACAACAACCTTTCATCAAACTCCCCTTTAATCAGATAATCCTGTGCCCCATTACCCATGGTTTCCAATGCCATTTCCATATCTGCTAATCCGGTAAGTACAATAATGGGTATAGTGGAGGCATATTCATTGATGGAAACAAACGAATTGAAACCAGAACTATCGGGCAGCGATAAATCCAATAATACAACGCTGATTTTTTTTTCTCCTAATACCTTTATCGCTTCTGCAGCAATGGTGCTTTTATATATATGCTCAATAGGTAACCTTGTTAACCGGAGTGTTTCTTCCAGTATAAAAAGGTCTCCGGGATTATCTTCGACAATCAATATCGAAAGCAGTGTTGTATTTTCCTGGCTATTCATTTTCTCAATAATTCATCTGTGGCAGGTTATCATTACCATCAGAAAGATACACTAATATGCTGACTCAGTTTACTGATTTGTCGTTTGCAAATCTGTATTCTTCAACATGTTTACTAATGGTGAAATAAAAACAGCTTCCGATACCTGGTTCTGACTCAACCCATATCTTACCATTATGTCTTTCAACAATTTTTTTACAAACGGTTAATCCTATTCCTGTTCCGCTGTATTCGTTTTTATGATGCAGTCTTTGAAATAAAACGAATATTTTCTCAAAAAAGACCGGTTTGATCCCTATTCCGTTATCCCGTACACTGAATAAATAATATTTTCCATCATCCTTCCCTGTTATCTCAATTTCAGGGATCGCTTTGTCGCAATATTTCAACGCATTGCCAATGAGATTTTGAAATAATTGAAACAGTTGTGTTTTGTTTCCTTTCAAAACAGGAAGGTTAGTAAAATGAATGACGGCGTTCGTTTCCTGTATTCTGTTCATAAAAACAGCTACTACATCATTCACCAGAGCCTGTAAATCTATTTCTTCAAAACTATCCTTATTTGAGCCAATTCGGGAATATTCCAATAGATCAGTAATCAATTTTTTCATCCGATCTGCCCCATCTACTGCAAAATGGATATACTGTTCGGCAGTTTCATCGATCTGGTCTTCATATTTTTTCTTAAACAATTGCAGAAAACTGGTAATCATACGAAGTGGCTCCTGCATATCGTGAGAAGCGATATAAGCAAAACGTTCCAATTCTACATTTGATGCTGCCAGTTCTTCAGCCCTTTGTTTTAAGCGATTATTTAACTCTAATAACAAGGCTTCATCTTCTTTTCGTTGTGAAATATTTTGTGTTACAC
>Ga0118677_10007711_pt1 | contig 17636 bp, 14 predicted proteins | sample AliMusrvi5mmetaG_FD_86154 | JGI IMG/M metagenome (GOLD analysis project Ga0118677, IMG submission 86154) | reverse complement strand
CCATATGAGCTCATACTTTCCGTGAACCGAAGGCTGTGTGTTCATGCCCGAACACTATACATCCCCAAATCATACTTGTAACCTTTATTTTCTGACGGCTCCTTAATGTTCCCGCCAAGCATGTCCCACCACACCCCGGTCAGGAGGCTATTCGACGCCACATTGATCGTAGCGCCGTTCAGTCGAATCGTACCGCCTGAATTCTTCAAACCCGCACCATTGGTAAGCGTGAGAGTGTACGCGTTCATGAAACCAGACATTTCCACTGTAACATTGGTAGCAATGGCGACGGTGAATCCTGCGGACGGCACAACATCCGGATCCCAGTTAGCGGCAGTGACCCAATTCGTATCCCCGCCTCCCCCATCCCAGACGAAATCCGCGATGGGAGGAGTGTAGGGAGCTACCTGGACTTTCAGAACGAACGCAACCTGCACAGGATCGTACACAATGGTTGAACCCGTATAAATACCAGGGTTAGTAACATTCCGCGTCGCTTGGGACAGGAAGTTAGATGCTGTCATGCTAGCGTCGGAGGCGCTCGCGAAGTCAACCAAAATGATGTTGGTGGGACCACCCGTGTAGTTGGCCATATCAACATTCCAGATTTGCTGGGTAAACTTTTTTGTCCCATCCCACCTGAGTGTCGAGGGGGTAAGTTTGGTGAACCCAGCAGGCCCCAGCTTAAAACTAAACACATTTGTTCCATTCAGCTCCCAATCACCCGAAGGCCATTTCGCCCCGTTTTGGAAACTCATACTCCCTTGGTACGTGGCCCAGTAACTATTTAACGTACAATTCGAACTTACATTGATAAGACCTGTTCCGTTCATTCGGCAAACACCAGACGATATGGTCAAGGTCGCACCATTGGTGAGCGTAACAGTTACCCCGGACGGCAAAAAACCGCTGCCTAAACCAAGCATATCCACTGTAACGGCGCCGTCGATGATCAAAACATCATTGGCTGCCGGAGTATTAGCCGGATTCCAGTTTAGGGAGTTGGTCCACCGAGAATCCCCCCCACTCCCAGTCCACGTTCTCGTCGTCGCCTGAGCTGAGGTAGCCGTGAAGACTACCAGCGCCAGACAGGTCAAGCTGCACAGCAGGCCTCGGCTAATCGCCCGGCGTTCCGTTGCACAAACAAAATCATATCCGGATACACTCTTCACAACGCACCCCTTCCCTTTATTTAACGGACTCTGTCTAAAGTTAAGTCTCATCACAATCCCCCCTTATGAGTAAATATATTACCACACACCTTCCACCCCTCCTACGGACAATTTGTGCAAATATCGGACATTTCGTGCACGATGTTTTGGTGGATTTCTCTTGTTGTAGAAGGGCGGGCTTCCCGACGCCAGGAGGAAGCCTGCAGCAACGACATGCGTCCGGACTCCTGGCAAACCATAAGACGCCTTATTGACATATAGGGCGATATTGCGTATCGTATTGGCATGACATCCATTCACCATCCCATTGCGTGTATCGAACAGTTTCACCTGCTGTTTCTGGATCAATTGGGAAGGAAACTGGATAAGCGCCACTATGCGCTCAAGGGCGGATGCAATCTTCGCTTTTATCTGCGCAGCATCCGGTATTCCGAGGATATGGATTTGGATGTGCAGTCGACGCCCGTTGAGACCCTGCGGGATCGTGTGGATCAAATCCTCAAGGGGGCTTCCTTGGAGCGGATATTACAGTCGCGGGGATTGAAGATCACGTTTTGTTCCGCCCCAAAGCAGACCGAGACGACCCAGAGATGGAAACTGGCTCTTGTCGCAAGGGGATCCGAATTGCCCCTGCATACCAAGATTGAGTTTTCCCGGCGGGGGATTGGGGAGCCGGTTGTATTTGAGCCCGTTGATAATCTGATCATGCGGGAGTATCAACTTACGCCCATTCTTGCCAGCCATTACCCCCCTGAAGCGGCCTTCCGTCAAAAGATCAATGCCTTGATCCATCGCTCGCAAACCCAGGCACGGGATATCTTCGATCTTGATCATCTGCTTCGATGCGGAGTTTCACCCGTGGGCATGGACATGCCTGCGCAGTGGCGGGAAGCGCAACAGAATGCCCTGTCCATCTCCTATTCCATTTTCAAAAGCCAGGTGCTTTCTTACCTGGCTCCTGAATACCAGGCCCAATATGATAACCCGAAGACATGGGATGAAATGGTTCTCAGGGTTGTGGAGGCATTGAAAGGAGCGGACTCATGAGGCTCGTGGATGCCCTTGGCCAGCTTCAGCGTCTTGAGCAACCCGTTCTGGAGACTGCGGATGCGGCGATCCTGTTGGGCGTTGGCAAAGCTCATGCCAGCAAAATCCTCGCCCGTCTTGCCGATGCCGGGCATTTCATTCCGCTCCGGCGCGGGGTGTGGGCTTTCCCGGGTCGGCTTGACCCGATGGGGATCCCGGAACGGTTGACCGCTCCTCACCCTGCCTACGTCTCCCTGCAGAGCGCCTTGTACCATCATGGCATGATTTCCCAGATCCCCTCATCAGTCTATGCGGTCTCCCTGGCGCGAACTCGGAGTTATGTCACGCCGTTGGGAGTAGTATCGGTCCATCATGTGTCACCGGATTTCTTTTTCGGTTTTGAAACCATGGGGGAGAAAGGGATTCGGATGGCCCGCCCGGAAAAAGCATTGCTGGACGTTTTTTATCTGGCCCCCGCCAAGACCCGGCTATTCTGCAGCCTGCCGGAGGTTGAGCGACCAGCGGGATTTGACGTCAAGGAAGCCCGTCGCATGATTTCCAGAATCCCCTTTCCGGCTCGTCGGAACATGGTGACCGATCGCTTCACGCAATGGCTGAAGGACGTCTGATTCGCCTGTCGGGAGGCGTCACCTCTCCGAGTTCGAGACCATACTTATTGTAGAAGGACGGGCTCCCGCCTGCAGCGCCTGTGGCGCAGCCACTGCGGGCAGGTCCCCGACGTCAGGAGGGAGCCCGCGTCTTCTCCCGATCCTTCAACTCTCCCCAAGCTCCCCGACTCTTCGAGTCGGGGAAGCTCGGCCTACAACGAATCAACTGGGGTTTCCTAAAAGGCGACGACCCATTTCACGTCCCGGCTAACCGGACTTGTGATGGTCGCACGGATCCGTGGTCCATCCTGCTTGATTTCGGCTTTGACGCCAGCGGCTTCGTCCTCGGCGGCAACCGTGATGCCGGTGGCGCGCCAGGATTTTTCGCCGACAGGGACGACAATGCGCAGTTCGTACGGATCGTTCGCCACCACCTTGCTGGAGGCGGAAAGTTGCGATCTCCAGGCACTCCATTTTTCGTCAATGACGTCCACGATCCCCTGGGTGACATGACGCGAAGTGCTCAGCAGTTGAGGGAACTCGGAAACCGGCCGCACCGCCAGGATACGGCTGGAATTTCCGGGTAATGAAGCGGTGAGCTGGCCGCGGAACGGGGCAACGAATTTGTTCGCCCAGAAATCAAAGGCGACATATTCCTGCGCCGGGGGCAGTCCTATCCGTTCGGGGGTGGCGGAGATTTCGGCACGGTCTTTTTCCCAGTTGTAGAAGGCGACGACGTCGCGCCGCACTGCCTGCCGCGTGTCGGTAAGCAGCCAGATCCGGGCAATCGGGCTTTCAAAAACATCGACGGGGCGGGCCGGCAAGCCATGCGCGGGGATGCAGCGCTTAATGATGTCGAGGCGGTCCGTCGGGGCATCCGGCAACCAGTCGCTGATATAGAACAGTTGTCCGGCAATAGCCGTCCAGCCGGCATTCAGCCGGGCCCGGTCAATGTGCATCTTGGTGCGGACGAAAACGCAGTCAGGATCATTCCACCAGACGCGGCCGTTCAGGAACCACAGCCGGGAACCGTGCAGCGAGCCGATGTCACCGCCTGTGTCGGGGCCGACTCGCATGGCATCCAGTAATCCGAAGGAACCGCCGAATGAACGCATATTCTGGGAAACGCAGCAGCCGAGCAGGAAGACCTCCGGTCCCGCCGTTTTGCGGACCAGTCGGGCGCCGTCCCGCAACGCCTCGATGTTGGTCTTGTCAGGGTCGGCGAATTCGGCATCGCCGATTCCATCTTCCTTGTAGCCGTCGTTGACGTAGATCTGCCTAGTGGCGCTACCGGTCCAGAAACCATCCATCTTGAAAAACTTGTAACCCCAGTCGTGCGAAATGCGGTCGACAATGGTCCGCAGGTTCTCGCGGGCCGCCGGAAGCGTCATGTCCAGGCAGGTGCCGCCCCAGGCCGTCTCATAGGGTTCGCCCTTGGGATTCTTGACAAACCAATCCTGGTGATCCTTGAAATACGGATCCTTGTAATTGCCGGCAAAGGGCATGAACCAAATGCCCGGTACCAAGCCGAACTTCTTGATGTTGTCCGCCGTCGCCTTCATGCCACTGGGATAGGGACCTTTGGGAGCATGTGTCGTGAAATTCTTCTTGGGGCCGTTTCCCCTGATCCCATCCTGCCACTCATCGTCGATCTGGATGAAGTCGAAGCCAAAGGGTTTAATCTCCTTCGCCGCCACCGCCGTCAATTCGGGAAGATGAACCTCATCGCAGGCGGCAGCATACTTATCCATGTACCAGGTGCATAAACCGGCCTGCTTTCCCGGCAATTTGACCGTATAGATTTTGGCGATGGCGTCGGCATAGGCCTCCAGGCCAAACCGGGCATCATCGAAATAGCCGATGGCAAACATCTCGGCGACGGCATCCTGGCCGGGCTTGATGCGCAGGCGACCGTAGTCGATCTGCGCCTGCATCCGCACTGCATTATCCTTTACAGGCGAGAAGACCACTCCGCTGCCGCGGTCATGCGTCAACCAGCCGCCCACGACGCCGGATCGGGTCTGCGGATCAACAATGGTCAGAAAGGCGTAACTGCCCGGATTCGTGGCCGGCGCCAGCAGGCCACCAGTGCCCAGAGTCTTGATCTCGGCCAGCGGTTTGCCGAGATCAATGCCGGCGGAAACCGTGGCGACATGGTTGAGCACCACGGGTTCGGAACCACCGTTATGCAAAATGGAGCGGAACGTGACGAACGGGAGCCCCGGGTACAGCGCGACCACTTCCCGGTTTCCATTGGCATAGGTGACCTCGATGCCTTTGCCTTTGCCGAGGGTCTTATCGGACAACTTGACAATTTTCGCCGTGCCGCCGGACCCGCTCAGCTTACCGGCGGTCAGGACGGTTATTCCACCCGGCTTGGTGGCGATGGTGAACGTGCCATCGGACGCCTCGATGCTCACCGTATAACGGTCATTCTCGATGCGGGTCGCCGCTTCAGACTGCCACGTCGCGGTTGTCAGGGCTAGTAGAGTCAGGAGGATGTGTTGGTTCATTTGATGGTCTCCGGGAATGTTAACTAAATCTGCACAGGGCGGAGGGTAATCTGCTTGAGGTTGACCGCCTTCCACGCCTTCTGGTCCGGCCGGATCGATAACTGCCGGGGGCCCTCCCCCTCGATCTTGATTCGCCCGAGGACTTGAGGCATATAATTTCCATAGTTTCCGGTTTTGATGAAGGCGACCGGGAGTTTTTCCTTCCCGATTTCCAGTGTCGCCTTGCTGTCATCGGGTCCGGCAATATCGGTCACGACTTCATATGTACCTGGCTTGGCGCCGGTGAAGTCCCAACTCACCCATGCGGCACTATTCAGCCAATGTCCGATATTCGTGAAACCCTCCCGGGTATCGATTTGGCACGGCGCACCGTGCAAGTCAGCCAAGCGGGCCGGAAGGGCGATGGTTCCGTCCGCAGCGGGCTTGATCAGCATCTGGACGACTTCGAGGTTGCCGTCGAGTTCCAGGACGACGACCGAAATGACCGGATTCGGCGCCTTATTGCCGACGGTGATAACCTTTGATTCACCCTCCTCAGTGACGACGAGCTTAGCCTTCCCCGCATCCGCCAGTAAATACGCACGGCGTATCTTGCTCTTCAGGCCGGGGACCACCAGCCTTCCATCCGCCGGCCAGTCGAAGACATGCAGATACAGTTTACTGGGCCTGTTAAAGACATACAGATAAGGTTTGCCAAGACGCTTGGTAGCGCGGCCCCACTTCAGTTTCTCAAACGGGCTGGCGGTCGTGCCGTAAATCGCCTCCCCATTAACCTTCAACCATTTCCCCATCTCGGCAAGCCGTTCCACTTCAGGGGCTGGGATCAGTCCCTTGTCATCCGGACCAACGTTCAACAGATAGTCCCCCCCCTTGCTTGCGATATCCACGAGGTTGAGCAAAAGCTTGGAGGTCGGCTTGAAATTCTTATCATAGGCCTTGTAGCCCCACGTGTCGTTGATGGTCATGCAGGTTTCCCAGTCTCGTCCTGGAAAGCCTGTTGCGGGAATGGTTTGCTCTGGAGTTTCGATATCCCCTTCAACGCCCCCACCCATGCGGTTGTTGTAGATCATTCCCGGATTCTTGGGAAACGAGGCCATGAGCGCACGGACCTGATTGGTGGTCAGGTTCCGGTTGGGAATGTCAAACCACAGCACCGCCGGCTGAAACCGGGTAATCAGTTCCTCGACCTGCGGCGCCGACACTCGCTTGATGTAATCGTCATAGTCGCCATTTTGAGCGGGATCCCAGCGGGGACCGGACATGGCGCCGCCCCCGGGATGGCTCCAGTCGAGATTCTGGGAATAATAGACACCGAATTTGATTCCCGTTTTTTTGCAGGCGGCCGCCAATTCGGCAATGGGGTCGCGCTTGAACGGGGTGGCATCATAGATGTTGTACTGATCGACCGCCGTGTGAAACATCGCAAAGCCGTCATGATGCTTGGCGGTGATCACGATGTACTTCATGCCGGCCTCCCTGGCGATCGCAACCCAGGTTTCGGCATCAAACTTCTCCGGATTGAACCGGGCGGCACCCTGCTTGTAATCCGCTAGGGGAATCTTCGCGGCCAGCATAATCCATTCACCCAACGTGCCGCAGCCGCCTTTTTCGATCTTCTCGCCGTTGTAGGAACCGGCAAACTGGGCATAGACGCCCCAGTGAATAAACATTCCGAACCGTGCCTCCCGGAACCATTTCATACGCTGGTCCTTCTGCTCTTTGGTTTCCACAGGCACCAAAGGAGGCTCCGCGGCATGAAGGTTAACCCGCGGCGCCGACAGCAAAGCGGTAAGGATCAGGAATGTGAGTTTGCTGTTGAAATAACGTCTTTTCCCATCCCGTCTAACTTGTACATCCATGTTCGAATCTCTCCCCCTTGGCCAATACTGCCCCTGAAGCACCGCTATTTATATTTTGAACTAACCATCCGGGAGGTCACCCGGCCCCACCATAATCAGTCATAAAGTAACACCCCTTATCACAATAACATACGGACAATTTGTGCAGACATCGGACGTTTAGTGCAATTCGCCCGAATTGTTATCCAGTCCGGATGATCGAGATGACTTTCCGGATCGATGTCGGCATAATTCCATGTGCATATTTCAACCAGTTCGGCTATTTTCCCCTCATGAAATTTCGAGAGATTCCTGAAAACGTTTTTGAAGTAACCGGCGTTTGTATCGGCTTTATCGGCCCGGTGCTGATCCTTTCGCAGATCCGCGCGGAATTAATCAGCACCACACCGTCATCGCTCTCCCCCGTCTATCTGGCCGGCTTTCTGATGATCTATTGCTTCTGGTTCCTCTATGGGTTCCGGTTCCGGCGCCTGGCGGTGTGGCTTGGCAACTTGATTGGCGTCATCCTGCAAATCTGCCTGCTCATCATCGTGCTTTTAAAGTGATGCCGCATCCGAGGCGGGAAGACTTGAACCCTCATCTCTCGCATGCTATTGATGGTCGATGGATGTGAACGCAAAGGCACTGTTAGGCGGCAAACCCTCTCTTCCGCACCCTGTCACTGGTGGTCGGCATCGGTTCAGCGCCATGATCAAACCGATTGGTCCGTCCTGTAACCTAAATTGTTCGTACTGTTACTACTTGAGTAAAAAAGAGCTCCTGAGTCTGCCTGTATCACCCTTGGTTTCCGACGATATCCTGACAAAACACATCCGTGACACCCTCCTTGATAACGATTCAGCAGAAGTGATTTTTGACTGGCAGGGCGGGGAACCTACCCTGCTCGGGCTTGAGTTCTTTAAGAAAGTCGTCAAGCTCCAGGAACAATACTGCCCGCCCAACAAGAGTTTCCTCAACAATCTCCAGACCAACGGCACACTATTGGATGCGGACTGGTGCCGATTTCTGCGGGACAATCGTTTTCTCGTCGGCATCAGTATTGATGGTCCCAAAACGTTGCACGACACGTACCGCCGCGACAAAGGCGGGAACCCCACCTTCGACCGCGTCATGGCATCCGTGAAACTTCTCAAGAAAACAGGCGTGGAATTCAATACCCTGACCGTCATCAACCGGCTGAATGCCAAATACCCTCTTGATGTCTACCGCTTCCTGACACGCGAGGTGGGCCCACGTCTGATCCAGTTTATCCCCTTGGTTGAGCCGAAGGGGTTTGACCAAATCGCCCCGCAATACTGGGACCCCGCCACGATCCCTGTTGTCGGCACCCCTGCCGCCCGGCCGGGTTCTCCAGAGTCGATTGTTCATGACTGGTCCGTTGATCCCGACGATCTCGGCGCCTTCCTCTGCAGGGTGTTTGATGAGTGGCATCAGCGTGACATCGGCAAACACTTCGTGAACCTGTTCGAGTCAAGCGTGGCCGTCTGGGCGGGTTTGCCAGCCCAAATGTGCGTCTTTTCAAAAATCTGCGGAACAGCCGTCGTGTTGGAATGTGATGGCACCCTCTACAGTTGCGACCACTACGCCTACCCAGAGTATAGGCTTGGAAATATCAGGAATAAGACTCTTGGGGAAATGATTTTCAGTGACCGTCAGGTGAGCTTTGGTCTGAACAAGAACAAATCATTACCCTCCACATGCAGGCATTGCGAAGTCTTGTTCGCCTGCTGGGGGGAATGTCCCCGGAACCGGTTCGTCAAGGCTCCTGATGGCGAGCCGGGATTGAATTACTTCTGTCCTGCCTATAAACGTTTTTTCGCCCATATTAATGCACGCCTCACGACCCTCGTCAAAACTCTGAAACTCACCTGACCTGCGCGAGGGATGCCATGCCTCTCGCTGATAATGTGACATTCCCACCGGAACATGATACGGTGACACTCAAATCAACCCACGGTAAGGAGCCAATCCCATGACACATCCGGCTGAAACCAAGAATATGGCGCTGTTCTGCGATTTCGAAAATATCGCCCTCGGCGTACGGGACGCCAACTATGCCCAGTTCGATATCAGCAAGGTTCTTGAACGCCTTCTACTCAAGGGGAATATCGTCGTCAAGAAAGCCTATTGCGACTGGGGCCGCTACAAGGAATTCAAGGCGACCATGCATGAGGCATCCTTTGAACTCATCGAAATACCCCATGTGAGGCAATCCGGAAAAAATTCGGCCGATATCCGGATGGTGGTGGACGCCCTTGACCTGTGTTACACCAAATCCCATGTGGACACGTTCGTGATCATCAGCGGCGACTCCGATTTTTCCCCGCTGGTCAGCAAGTTGCGCGAAAACAACAAGATCGTCATCGGGGCCGGGGTGAAAAATTCGACCTCGGATCTGCTGATCGCCAATTGTGATGAGTTTATCTATTATGATGACCTGGTCCGGCGCGAAGCGCCACGCCCGCCGGCGCCGTCACGCGCCCTGCCAGGCCGTAAACCGGCCCGGCCGGACATCGCCCCCGCCCCACTGCCCGCAAGCGACAAGAAGAAAGAGGCGTTCGAGCTGATCATCGCCACATTCGACGCCATCGTCCAGGAACGGGGCGAGGGGGAACGAATCTGGGGCTCCATGATCAAGCAGACCCTGAAACGCCGGAAGCCGGGATTTAACGAATCGTATTATGGCTTCCGGACATTCGGCCAATTGCTGGAGGAAGCCGCGGCCAGCGGAATCCTCGACCTTGAGCGTGATGAAAAATCCGGCGGGGTCGTCATCAAGCACTGTCATGCCCAGTAAAGCCTCGGGGGCGTTGCTCAACGGTCGGACTTTTTCACGGATTCCGCGGCGCTGGTTAACACTTCCGTTATGCGGAGCAGGGAACGTTGGATCGTCTCGACTTCGTGCTGGATGACATCAAAGCGGATGGCATTCTCGGTCCGGATCGCTTCCAGGGCGTCCCGCCGCACGATCATATCCTTGAGTTCCGACTCCAACGCCATGATCTGTTCCTGGGAATCGGAAATGACTTCCCGCATATGGATGATCCGGACGGCTTTGTCATCATCCGAGCTGTCGATATCGGAAACCTCCATATTGGCGGGTATCGGCACCTGGATTTTGCTCCCGCAATCCGGGCAGGCAATCGTCAATCCGGCCCCCCGGCAGTTTATGGCAAGGCTCTTCTCGCAACTGGGACAATTGAAGACGATGTCGGAGTCACGGATCTCGTTGCTGTCGGTGTTGTCGTCGGTCATAATCAAGCCCTCCTGTCAAATACATTAGCACGGCGGGATAAGGGACACCAGCGATTTTGAAAAGCCCGTCACTGGCCCAGGGCGTGTTTCAACTCCGCCGCATTGCGGCCCATGGCGCGCAGATAGGCATCGGGCGACACCTCTCCCGAGACGACCGGATCGAGCGTGTACAACCCGGCCCCGGTTTCCCGGGCGATCACCTCAGCCGGTTTTGCCGGATATTGGGGTTCGATGAACAGCGCTTTCACCGCCCTGTTCTTAATCAACCGGATCAGGGAGGCCAGTTCTCCCGCCGCGGGTTCCGTCCCGGGTTCCCGCTCAATCACCGCCACCACCTTGAGATGATAATCGTCGGCAAAATACTCGAAGGCCTCATGAAAGGTGATGATGTCCCGCCTCGGGAGATCCTTCAATGCCTCCTCCGTGTCACGCCTCACCCCCTCGAGTTTCCGGACATAGACGGCGGCATTCTGCCTGTATGCTTCCCCGTGACGGGGATCCCAGGCAGCCAATCCCCCGGCGATCGTTTGCACCTGCCGGATGTGCCGGGCCGGGCTCAGCCAGACATGGGCGTTGGTCTGCCCCGATCGGCAAAGGAAAGACAGGCCGACACTCGCATCAATGACGGGCTTTCCAGGCCATCGCCGCGCCACAGTCTCAAGATATGATTCCATCCCCCCCCCGTTGGCCACAACCACATCCGCCTTGGCAAGCTTAACCAGATCGCGGGTTGTGGGCTGGTAATCGTGCGGACAACCGATACCCGGGGACGCAAGATTAACCACACGGATTCCCGCCACCCCCGCCGTGATATTCATTACCGCGATCTGCATGGGGTAAAACGTGGTCACAATCGTCCGCGACTCCGGTTCACCCGCCCCGGATATCCCTCCCGCCATCATCCCGGCCAGTATCAGCCCTCGCGTGCCAAGTCTCATGCTCCGTCCCTCCTGTCTTCCCACTCACCATCGCGCATCCTTCCCCATTTCTTACGGCTTGCCAAGTCATACCTTCATAGGGAGAATGACATCTCAACGACTGACGCATTGAAAAGGAGCAACGACACGACGCATGAGTAACAAAACTTTCGTACTGGATACCAACGTCTTACTGCACGACCACACCTGTATCGAATCGTTCGCCGACAACACGGTCGTCCTGCCGATGCCTGTGATCGAGGAACTCGACAAGTTCAAAAAGGAGACCAACGAACTGGGCCGGAACGCCCGCGGCGTCATCCGCCGTCTCGACAACCTGCGTGAAAGGGGCCGCCTCGGCGAGGGGGTCCGCATGGATAACGGCGGCACGCTGAAAATCATCGTCGGGTCCAGGCCCGTGGGTGACAGCGGCCTGGAGGAGGAAATCCCCGACAATAAGATCATCCGCGTGGCCTACTGGCTCCACAAGCAGGGGGAGCGCGTCTTTTTTGTTTCAAAAGACATCAATGCCCGCATCAAGGCCGACGCGCTGGGCCTCGAGGTCATGGACTTTGAAAAGCAGAAAATCAATTTCGATGAGCTATTCTCCGGCTACCGGGAAATCACCGTCAAACCGGAGGTGATTGATGCGTTTTACGCCAACCACAGCGTGGAAATCCCCGACATCCAGCTTCTTCCCAACGAATTCGTCAACCTGATCTCGGAAGGCGTCGAACACCAGACGGCCCTGGGCCGGGCCGGAGGCAATGGAACGATCGTCCCCATGAATCCCAAGATCGAGAGTGTTTTCCATATCAAGCCCCGCAGCCGGGAACAGCGCATGGCTCTGGAATTACTGATGGATGATTCCGTCCAACTCGTCACCCTGGTCGGCCAGGCCGGCACCGGGAAAACCCTTCTGGCCCTCGCCGCGGGTCTGGAAAAAACACTGGGACAGAAACGCTATGACCGCATTTTGGTCACCCGCCCCATCATGCCGTTCGGCAAGGACATCGGGTACCTCCCGGGCAGCAAGGATGAGAAGATCGCCAACTGGATGATGCCCATCTTCGACAATCTGACCTACCTGATGCTGAAAACCAGCACCTCTGAACACAAGAACACCGTCCGGGAGAAGATCGACAAACTCCTGCGCGACGAAATCCTTGAACTGGAGGCGCTCACCTATATCCGCGGCCGGTCCATTCCGAGGCAATTCGTCATTGTGGATGAGGCCCAGAATCTCACTCCGCATGAAATCAAAACCATTATCAGCCGGGCCGGTGAAGGCACCAAAATGATCCTGACCGGCGATCCCTACCAGATTGACAACCCCTATCTTGACGCCAGCAGTAACGGTCTCTCCTATGCGGTGGAACGTCTGAAAAGCCAGCCTATCCATGGCCATGTGACTCTGCTGAAGAGCGAACGGAGCGCCCTTGCGGCCATCGCCGCCGAGGTGCTTTAATGAAGCTCTCCGATCTGGATCAATGGCTGACTCAACATCGTGGCGCCTGTGTTGCCACTTGGGAGAATTTCCTGCGCTTTCCCACGGTCAGCGCCGATCCCGGCCAGGACGACGCCTGTTGCAAGTGCGCTGCGTGGCTCCGCGATCGCCTCGAACAACTCGGTTTTAAAGCCCGGCTTCAACCGACCTCCGCGCATCCCCTCGTTGTCGCCGAACGCCCCGGTGTGCCCCATAAACCCACCGTGTTGATATATGGGCATTACGATGTGCAGCCGGCCGATCCCCTCGATCAATGGACCTCGCCCCCGTTTGATCCCCAGTGGCGGGGCGATCGTCTTTATGCGCGCGGGGCGCAGGATAACAAGGGCCAGATCGCTTACGTCCTTACCGCGCTTGAATCTTTGATCCAAAACAAGGTCGCCCTGCCCTCCCTCCGCATTCTCTTCGAGGGTGACGAAGAATGCGGACGCACCGCCGCAATCGACGCCCTTTCCACGCAAAATCCCGCCTCTCTTCAGGCGGACATCCTTTACAATTGCGACGCCTTGACCGTCGCCCCCGGCCGCCCGACGATCACCATGGGGCTACGCGGACTGGCGGGATTCACCGTCGAGGTCCAGGGCGCGACCAGCGACCTTCACTCCGGTGTCCACGGCGGCAAAGCGCCCAATGCCGCCACCGTCCTGGCCCGCTTGATCGCCAGCCTTCACGATGACGCGGGGCGCATCGCCGTCACCGATTATTACAACGACGTAACCGACCCTACCCCTGAAGAGCGCGCCCTGGCCAACGCGACCGCTTTGTCGGACACCGATTATGCGGCGATCACCGGCATCGCCCCGCTCGGCGGGGAAAAGAAATTCACTCCGGCGGAACGCGCAGGTTTCCGGCCCACCATCGAGATCAATGGGTTTCATTCCGGTTATGGGGGGCCGGGCAGCAAGACCGTCATTCCCGCCGTCGCCCAGGCCAAAATCACCCTGCGTCTGGCTGCCGGACAAGACCCCGAAGCGTGTTATCAGAAAGTCACCCGGCACCTGACCCAACATCTTCCGCCGGGTTTAAAAATCTCGTTTTCAGAAAAATCGGTCGCCGGAATTGCTCTGAAGTGCGATTTGAAATCCCCGTTGATTCAAAAGGTCCGGGACCTGTTGGCGGAACTCAGCCCCCAGCCCCCGGCCTTTCTCTGGGAAGGTGGATCGATCCCCATCATGGCGCGCCTCCCCGCGCTCGCCAAAGCCCAACCCCTGATCGTCGGGTTCGGCGCAGTGGACGACAATATCCATGCGCCCAATGAATCGTTTTCCTGGAATCAATATCGCATGGGGTTTCTCTTCGCCGCCCGTTTTCTAGCGACCCTCTGATTTGGGCTTGCGCGTCAAAAAACCCTTATCTATAGTCTTGGCATGAGCCGGGTATTGATCATCATCCCCACGTATGACGAAAAAGAGAATGTGCGCGCCATCGCCCAGGCTCTCTTCGCCGTCGACCCCACGCTCCATATCCTTTTTGTCGACGGCAACTCTCCCGATGGAACCGGCACCATCATCGACGCTCTCGCCGCTGCCGATCCCCGTATTAAACCGCTTCATCAATCCCAGAAAAAGGGACTGGGCCGCGCCTATATCGAAGGATTTCAATGGGCGCTCGCCAACGGTTACGAGCGGATTTTCGAGATGGATTGCGACTTTTCACATGACCCCGCCGAAATCCCCAATTTCCTCAAGGCTAGTGAATCCGCTCATCTGATTCTCGGTTCCCGCTACATTAAGGGCATCCGCGTCACCAATTGGCCGTTGCGCCGACTCTTGCTCAGCATGGGCGGAGCACGCTACGTCAAGATCATCACCGGCATGCCCTTCACCGATCCCACGGGCGGATTCAAATGCTATCGCCGGGAAGTGCTCGCCGCGATCGATCTCGATCGGATCAAATCCAATGGTTATTCGTTCCAGATTGAAATGACCCATACCGCCTGGCGCAAGGGTTTCATCATCAAGGAAATTCCCATTACCTTTGAAGACCGCCGCGCCGGATACTCCAAGATGAGTTCGGCCATCTTCCGCGAGGCGCTCACCCTGGTCTGGAAACTGTTGTTCCGCAATGGCCTGCGCCGTTATCCTGGCAATCCCCAACCTTTGTAAGTCAACCCCCAGATCCCATCGTGATTAAAGCCATCCTGCAAAGCCTGCGACCCGCGCAATGGACCAAAAACCTGGTCGTCATGGCCGCCTTTTTCTTCGCCCTCGGCGATCGGACCCGAATTTCTCCGCTGGGCTGGGGCGAAGGCTGCATCGCCTTTCTCGCCGCCCTCTTATTCTGTCTGGTGTCCAGCGGCATTTATATTTTCAATGATATTGTGGATCGCGACCGGGACCGCAATCATCCGGAAAAAAAGAACCGCCCGATCGCCGATGGCCGGCTCTCGCTCCCCCTCGCCTATACCCTTGCCCTGGGCCTGCTGGTGATCGGTCTGGTCGGCGCACTTCTCCTTCAGCCGGGTTTCGGTGGAATCATCGCCGCCTACATCGGCTTGCAGATCCTTTACTCGCTCGTGTTGAAAAAAATCGCGCTCGTGGATACCCTGGTGATTGCCGCCGGTTTTGTCCTGCGCGCCATGGGTGGCGCCATCGCGTTGTCCGTTTCCTTTTCACCCTGGCTTCTACTCTGCGCCTTTTTGCTCGCCCTCTTCCTGGGTCTCTGCAAACGGAGGTCGGAACTGATTCTGCTTGATGAACACGCCGATGCGCATCGCCCCAGCCTCAGCCAATATGACCGACCGTTGCTGGATCAACTCATCGCCATTGTCAGTGCCAGCGTCATTGTCACCTATTCCGTCTACACCCTCTGGCCGGAAACAGTTCTTAAATTCGGAACCCATGGCCTCGCCCTGACCATTCCCTTCGCCCTCTTCGGAATCTTTCGCTATCTGGACCTGGTCTATCGCCATCAGAAAGGCGGCAAACCCGAGTGGGTTCTCCTCGGTGATATTCCCTTGATTTGCAATATCGCGCTTTATACCGCCACGCTTCTGGCGATCTTTAAATTCGGCCGATGACCATCGCCGGGGCGCATCACTTTACGCTTCCTTCTGAGTCGAGCTCACAGTATATTTCTGAACGCGAAATTCCTTTTCGTAAAAAGTATTCATTCAGGCCAGCTTAGCTCAGTTGGTAGAGCAGCTGATTTGTAATCAGCAGGTCGTCGGTTCGACCCCGACAGCTGGCTCCATTGATTTTAGATCGTCACTTCAATAATATTCCGGCCCGGTTTGAAGGATTGGGCCTCGAGGACGGGCACGCGGCGTCCACTGATCGCATCGACATCCACCCGGACGACGGCCTCTCCGTTATGCGTGATGGATCGCACCCCGTGCTGGCGACCTGCGGGATTGGAAATGATCAATTCAAACGGACGCCCGCGATAAACCGCCCGCACCGTCATTTCCTTGAATGACCGCGGCACCACCGGATCGATGGCTAGACCGTCAAGCGTGGGCTGAATACCGGCCATCCATTCATAAGCCATCCGCAGGGCATAGGCAATACTGCCGGTCAATGAAAGCAATCCGCCCCGATGATGGAAACCCGGCACGTTCTGCCAACAGTTGGTAACGGCGTAGGGCGGCGTACCGGTTTTGGCAACCGGATGCAGGGACTGGTCATAGGGAAGCATATATCGGAGCACCTCGTAGAGCCGGTCGCCCATTCCGGCGACCGCAAGCGCCCGACCCAGGAATCCGTGCGATCCCTGATTGTAAACATTGCCGTTTTCCCAGAGGCCGGCAGGTTGGTCACCCGTGGCCGCGCGCCCCACGTTGGGAATCGGCTTTTTCCCGAGCGGCGGCCAGTAAAGTCGGTAGCCGGCTTCGGCCTTGAGGAATGCGAGATTATTAAAAATGGATTCATACTGTTCGGGAGTTGCCGCCCCACTGGCCACGGCAAACCAGTTGGCCGGTCCGTAGACCCGACGTTCTCCATCCGGATCTTTTTCCGAGAAGAGCCACCGTCCATCATCATTGCACACGCTGGAATAAAATCCCGCCCGATTCCAGGCCTGTTTGCGGAGGTTGTTCACCAAGGCGCGACGCGCCTGATCATAGACAGAGGCCAGCTTCCGAACTTTCACCCCCTGGGTGGAGTTTCGCCGGACCCATTCGCGCAAAATGCGTTCCATCCGCGGGAGCGACATCAGCGTCTGACAGGTCACGGTGACCGATTCGCCGCGTCCGGCCAGTCCCGGCCGGTTGACCGAATCGAGCCAGTCCCCTTCCCCTATTTTACACAGGCCATGTGGCCCCAGGTTATTGGGCGTAATGAAATAATCCAACGCCTTGAGCAGATGTCCCAACACGGTGTCATTCGCATCCCGGTCCAGCCAGGGTAGCCGCTCGGAGAGGAGGGCATAATCTCCGGTTACGGCCAGATATTCGTGGGCGAGTTCGATCACCCAGTTTCCGGCGTCCACATGACCTCGCAGGTCATGCGCCCCTTTACGACCCGCGGCCGAATACTGGCGGGGAAACCAGCCATCGCTCCGTTGACAGGTCAGAAGGGTGCGCAGGATCTGTTTTGACCACCCTGGATCAATCCAGACCATGGCCGTGAAGTCATTGGCCGAATCGCGGGAACCCCGCATCCCGGAAGGCCAGCCCCGGTCGAGCGAACAGACCCAGTCGAGTTGGAGCGGCAGCCATTCGTTTACATAGCGATTGAATTCGGCGTCGGAAGTTGTGATCGTCCGTTGGGCGAGGAGGTCATGGTAATACCGCGTGGTTTTGTCGCGCTCAACCTGTACGGGCTGGGCGGTCAGGTGGAC
>Ga0118677_10007709_pt1 | contig 17637 bp, 15 predicted proteins | sample AliMusrvi5mmetaG_FD_86154 | JGI IMG/M metagenome (GOLD analysis project Ga0118677, IMG submission 86154) | reverse complement strand
CTTTTACAACTTTTTCTTTAAGAGCCAAATATTCATGAGAAGACAAATTTTCAACCTTTTTTATCATTCCATTTTTATCTAATTCAATTTTCCTGTAATTTGGTATTTCGTCTGTATTCATCACCAAACTTGTATCAATAAGTGGTAATCCTTCAATCGTAGCTGCAGACTGTCCATAGATATATGGTATCCACCAAAATTTTGTATAGATTACACCATCCAACAAGGCAACACAACCTGGTGTACTTTCTATAGCTCTGTCTAAAGCTGTTTTAATGTTTATTGTTCCAGTAGGAATAATAATAATAATATGTACCATATCTTTTCCTGCAACTCTACTTTTTCCCCTAACAAAACTTGAACTTTTTGACATATCCACATTTTTTGAAGATATTAAAGTAAAATCAAGAACACGATGAGAACAGCTGCTACATATGAGTGCTGTTAGACTTAATACAAATAAACTGAATTTTAACTTTTTCATATTGAAATATTTTTTCTCCTACTCATAAGGCTTTTCAGAATTCGCCCCGTTTTTATAATGGTTTCTAATCTCCATTTTTTGTAAATAATTATTTTTGACTGTCATAACACCTGTACACGCAGTACGGGATTTAACCGATAAACTTCCTTCGAAGTACTGCTTTTCAATTTATTATCTAATGCCCACCTGACAAACCTTTTGACGGGCAGGGTACTCAACTATTGTTGAAAATTGTTTTCATTTATCAAGTGGGTTAAAAAGATTACAAATCCTTTGCTAAAAGATACAGATTGCAAATATGCTTCAGGAACTGCCAGCTTTTAAACATATCCTGAAGAGCAGGTTTAGTTGCTATTGTAACACATGCATTATTTAAATCCAATTTAATTGTTAATCTTAATTTGAAACTTTACCTTTTCGTTAAGATATGATATCAGGTTCTCAAATGTATCAACTTTTTCAAACTCTTTAATTCTTATGTCAAATATTTCATCATTTGTTTTTATTGACAATATCTTTGACCGTATCAATGATTGAATAATAAAATAGCCACCAATTATTACCAATGATATAAAAAAGATGAGCAAATAAGCAATTCCTCTGAATGCTTGATAATTTGTTGAATTATCAAACAACTTACTTGAAATTTTGAATGTAGGACTTATGATTTTTAATGACACCGCAATAAAAGCAAGCCCAGCAATCAATGAAATAAATCTATTTCGTAACAAGTAGCCATTCCTTATCTGGATAAACTGAATATCCAAATAATTGATGTGCTTAATTGGAAAACGGTCTCTTAGCAAATCAATGCCGCTATTATCAATCAAGATATAATCACTACAAAATTTGTCCATAAATGTTAATATTCAATTTAAATCAATTTATAATTTAGTAAAAGCTGCGCAGAATGCATCTTTTGCATGAATTACAACAATTGTATATACACAACATAACCAAATAGTCTTAATATCAATGCATTGCAAAAAATGAAATGTAAAGGTGTATATACGCAATAAATCTACTCATTCCATTGTTCAATAAACAATAAAAATCAACTTATTTTTCAATTTTCCATAAAAAATACATAAACGGAAGAGAAAGTAACTCCTTTCTGTCAGCTTGTTAATTCTAGCCGACATTTGATAATGCGTTTTTAAAAATTTCCCTCCCTCAACCCATTTTTCAATGGCCGGAGAGGGAAACTAATATCTTTTCGTAAACTATCGTTGATACGATGGGTGTATAAGGCGTATATTAACCTTTGGCTTTCGACATATAGTTTTAATCAGGAGGACATCCTTCAGATCAGACTTTTGGAGAGATGCTTGGGTGAGTGGTAAAGTTTTAGAATGAATAAGCATTGACAGATCACTCCTTGTATGAAAATACGACAAATCAGGCGTAAAATCTGCCGGAAATGGAGCAATCCACCGCAACTTAACTATTATTATAAACAAATACAATAACTTTCCCCAGGGCAAACGCATTTAGAAAATATCATTTTGCCACAAGCACCCCTGTGAGCTTTTTCCCCTTACAAATTCTTAAGGAATAGATATCTATAGTGTCAATTTTCCCTATTCCCAAATCCGGAAGCTGGGAAGTGTTGTCCACAGATTGCCAATGGGCTTTAAAGGAGTGGTGTTTGGCTCACTACTTGTGTGCTTCTTGTGTGCATATGCTGTGCTTCTTGTGTGCTCAGGAAATTTCTGAACACACAAGAAGCACAGCATATGCACACAAGAAGCACACAAGTAATGAACTTGGTATAACTTTGAGAGAATCCGATTAGCAGGAGCTCCTTAACTTCTGTTCAAGTTCCAGCCATACGGTTTAGTGTCGGGAACGGACCTTTCGACATTGCATATTTAAATGTAGCTAATTATCACTTTGATTGACCCGCTGAGCTTCAAAGGGAGCATTTGGCATAAACAGCATTTTTAAATGCGTTTGCCCTGTAACTTTCCCCGAAAGATTATTCTGATTAACATTAATTTTTCTATATTTGATAAATAACTATATTTACTAAACTATACTGTCTGATGAAACAAATCTTTAACTTCTGGCTTAAACCAGGGCAAACTATTGATTCTTTGAAATTGGAAGAATTCGGTAAAATCGGTATACAAATCAACATCATCTTGTTTTTCATCAGCCTGTATGCCAGCCTGCTGGTTCCAAAATCATCTATGAATACCATAACAAAGAATGATTCTCTCACTGGATATCTGTACACAATAGTGGCAGTTTTATTCTTGATTTTATTCTTTAAATACGTTTTCTCCTCCTTACTATGGGTATTCAGTAAATTGTTTCAGGGAAAATCAACCACCGGGCAAATTCGTTTAGTGGTGACTTATTCACTCACTCCATTGTTGGTTTTACTGCCTTTTGTATGTATTCAGTATATTAAGACACAACTCTTTCCTGATTCTTCGATTGACGGAACATTCTCAGGATTATTTCGATTTGTGTTTTCAATTATCATCTTTAGTTATTTAGTCATCGGATTATGTAAGGTCAATAAGTACTCCTACGGATATGGCATATTAACAGTATTTCTTACAGGTTCATTGTTTGAAATTATAAAACTGCTTGTCCATAGGTAATAAATCTGACTTGATGAAGAAAACATTGATTCTTTTACTTTGACTGATTGGCTTGTACTATTTCGCACAGCTTAAATCTGAGCCTGGCATTCGGATATCGTTTTTGAGGATTCAACAAGTTTTTGTCAAAAAGTTGTCACACCTAATTGTGGATAATTTTTACCTTTACACTTCAAAACCAAATAAATAAAGAAAATGAACAAACTAAACCACCTCATCGGGAATTACACCCGTTATTTTATCCTGATTTTCATTCTTGCTATGGCATTCTCCTTTTCAGGCATTGCCGAAACGCCTGAATATTACCAGATCCAGGTATATCGTCTGAACGGGAAAGCTCAGGAAGCAAAAGTTGACAACTTCCTGAAAAATGCCTATCTGCCTGCATTGCACAGGGCCGGAGTTAAAAGAGTCGGCGTTTTTAAACCTCTCGAAAAAGATACCTTAAACGGGAAACGAGTTTATGTATGGATGACTTTAAAATCGATGAAAAGATTGATGAATATTCAGCAAAAACTGGCAGAAGATGAGGAATACCAGGCCAAAGGAAAGGATTTTCTGGGGGCACCATTTAATAATGTTCCGTTTTTGCGCAAAGAATCCATCCTGTTAAAGGCATTTCCAGAGGCTCCAAAGCATATTATTCCAGCCTTTAAAACTGCACCTTCGGAACGAATTTATGAATTGAGAAGCTATGAAGCGCCAACGGAAAACCTGTTCAGGGCAAAAGTAAAAATGTTTAATGAAGGCGGCGAGATTCAACTGTTTAACAGCCTTAAATTTAATACTGTCTTCAGCGCTGAAGTTATTTCAGGAAGCACAATGCCCAACCTGATGTACCTTACTGCTTACTCGGATATGGCTGAACATGATGCACGTTGGAAAACTTTCGGCAGTCATCCTGAATGGAAGAAATTATCGGCAATGCCTGAATATCAAAACACTGTTTCAAAAGCCGTAATCTTACTGATGCACCCAACAGATTATTCTGACTTTTAAATGTTCGCGATTTGACAATAAGACATTAAAAAAGGAGGTTCCAGTGAACCTCCTTTTTTGTTAATATTTCCTTTTTCCTCTTTTCCTGATTTCTATTCCCACTCAATGGTAGCAGGTGGTTTAGAGCTGATATCATAGACTACACGGTTGATTCCCCGCACCTTATTGATAATTTCGTTTGACATTTTAGCCAGGAATTCATAAGGCAAATGTACCCAATCGGCAGTCATACCATCGGTTGAAGCCACTGCGCGCAAAGCAACCACATTTTCATAGGTACGCTCATCGCCCATTACACCTACCGACTGAACAGGTAAGAGCATGGCACCGGCCTGCCAGACCTTATCATACAGTCCCCATTCCTTCAATCCATTTATGAAGATGGCATCAACTTCCTGCAGAATATGTACTTTTTCGGGGGTTACATCGCTTAAGATACGAATTCCCAATCCAGGGCCCGGGAATGGATGACGACCCAGCAAATCAGGATTAATGCCTAAAGCCTTCCCTACCCTGCGTACTTCATCCTTAAATAACAATTTTAAGGGTTCAACAACTTTGAGGTGCATCTTTTCGGGTAATCCCCCCACATTGTGATGCGATTTGATGGTTGCAGAAGGACCGTTTACTGAAACTGATTCAATCACATCCGGGTAAATAGTTCCCTGAGCCAGCCATTTAACCTCTTTTATTTTGTGTGCTTCCACATCGAATACTTCAATAAAGTCGCGTCCTATTGCTTTGCGTTTCAATTCAGGATCAGTTATTCCGGCTAAATCGTCCCAGAACTTCTGTTTGGCATCTACACCGATAACATTCAATCCCATGTGTTGATATGAATCAAGTACCTGTTGAAATTCATCCTTGCGTAGTAACCCATTATCTACAAAGATACAAGTCAGGTTTTTGCCTATTGCACGATAAAGAAGAACACCTGCAACTGATGAATCTACTCCCCCTGAGAGGCCAAGTACGACACGATCGTCGCCCAGTTTGGCTTTCAATTCATTTACAGTCGTTTCGATAAACGAATCAGGGGTCCAGTCCTGTTTGCAGCCACAAATGTCGACTACGAAATTCTGCAGTATCTGTGTTCCTTCGGTGGTATGGTAAACCTCAGGATGAAACTGAATGGCAAATGTTTGCTCGCCTTGAATCTGAAAAGCAGCATTCTTCACATCAGCCGTACTGGCAATGATCTTATAATTTTCAGGCAGACGTTCGATGGTATCACCATGTGACATCCAAACCTGGGTATGTTCGTTAACTTCTTTAAACAAGGGATTGGATGCATCGACAAACCCAAGATTGGCTCTGCCGTATTCACGTGAATCGGATGGCATCACTTCGCCGCCAAAATAATGAGCCAGGTATTGTGCGCCATAACAGACTCCAAGCAAAGGCATTTTCCCTTTTATTAAAGACAAATCGGGCTTCGGTGCATCAGCATCACGAACAGAGAAAGGGCTTCCGGATAGAATAACCCCTTTAACCGATTCGTCAATGGCGGGATAATGATTATACGGGTAGATTTCACAATATACGTTCAATTCTCTCACACGGCGGCCTATCAATTGTGTGTATTGTGAACCAAAATCAAGGATAAGGATTTTTTCCTGCATCAGGCTAATTTTTTGAGTTGGCGCAAAGATAGACAAAAATCATTCTTAAGAATGGAGTCGTCTTTCTGAAGAAAAAGAAGTAAGGAAAACGTAAAGTAAGACAGGAAGGTAAGTGAACATGAAAATGGGAAAATGCATTAGAAAAGAGAAAAAAGGAAAGAGGAAAATAACGCAGTCGCATTAGGCAGCAAAAAGTCTGAATAATATTCAGCAATTAATGACTTCTCACAATCCTTTCTAATCCGACAACTCGTCCATTCAAGGAAATCCTAAGCATATAGAGTCCGCAACCCAGGGCATTTCTGTCGTTAAACTCAAGTTGGATCTGACCGTTCTGAATATCAACACTGTTTGTTCGGAGCAGAGAACCGTCTGTGCTAAAGAACTCAGCATAACCCATCCCATTCAGAGTTGTGGGTAACTGAACCGTCAACTTGTCGGTAAAAGGATTTGGAAAGATTTTAGAGGTTTGTTGTGCCAGTTGAGTCTCATCTGCAGAAAAGTTATAAGGCCACATTTGATCCATGAAAATCAGCCTTTTCGTGATCCAGTCCTTCATCCAAATTATCTCAGAGGTATAAGTTGGACCAACGTAATAATTGGGCCAGACCGCTGTTCCAAGAATCGGCCATCGCACATAATTGCGAACCTCAGCTTCAGAAATTAAGCTGGTAAGACTGTCTACCACATAATTAATCCGTTGACTGGAAAGTTCTTTTAATCGCAGCGTTGCCCATCGTTTTTTCAGACTCTTCACATAGGACTGATCGCGCATTAACTTATTCCACCAAAAAGGATTTTGCCAATAATCGCCGCCAAGATCTGCCTGATACTGAAATCCTGTTGGAATCCAGCCATTGTAATAGTTAGCATTTCCGTAAGTCAAGTTAAAATCCCAAATGGGTCCGGCTTTCATCAGCTTATTTTTATCCTTATACAGATAGGAACTCAGGCGATAACCATCTACATTTTTAGCCAACTCATTGAGAATCATAAAATCGATACACGATGAGTCATTTAGAAATTCATGGTAGCTTCCCGCACCGGAAAATGTCTCAGTATACAAGGCCTTTTCCATTCCATTCACCCAGGTCTGAAGATAAGTTCTTTGTGCATCAGTGATATCCTCCTGTTTGGGATAATCGTATTGGTAATAAGTATTGCCGACGGTATTTGAATAATAGGAAGACCATCCCTCGCCACCACTACCGGTCGTTTTATCTATTTTTATGATATATCCTCCTGTCAGGTTTTCACCTGTATTGTCAGCAGTAGTTAGTTTAGCAATATCAACCCGTCCTTTATCTCTTTTTATTTTTTCCATCAGGACATACACTCCCTCATAACTGCCATCCAATACAAGTTCCACATAATGGCAACGAGGCGAATAACTCCCCAATGCTGCATAGAGTGTATAGGACAATACATCGCGGATCATCGATTTATCTGTATAGGGGGCATACAGGATCCAATCATTTTCCTCCGGCATCCCCAGCAGTGAGACATTAAGATCAAGGCCATCAGTTGATCTGGTCTCAAATCCATAGCTCTTTTTCGGAAACATTTGTGAGGAAGAACCGCGTATTTCAATTCCGATCTTACCATTGTAATCGTTCATTGGATCATTCAATGAATTGCGTTTACCTGGTCCATTCCAGATAATTCCCATATCGGCTGTGATTTTAGGAGTATCAAGAATGGTTTGTCCATTGGTATTAATTACAACTAATGGAAGATTAGAAGTAGTATTCAAAGAAATCTGAGTGAATGCCTTTGGAGTAATGAGGGAAATGAAGAATACGATTAAAGTAATCTTCCGATAAAGGGACATTGATTTAGGATTAAGCTTTGTTTGGGGAAAAGCAAAGCTTCCAGATAATAGGAAGCTTTGCCAGTAAGTATTATAATTCGCGTATCCAGATATTCTTGTAACTAACAGGATTACCATGATCCTGAAGAACAATAGGACCTGCTCCGTGAGGTTTTTCGAAATACTCAGGGATTCCGATATATTCGGTTGGTCCTCGCAATGCTACATGATTCTGAACCAAAACTCCATTATGAAGAACAGTTACATAAGGAGGTGTAAAATAAGTTCCATTTGCGTTAAAGCGGGGAGCCGTATAGATGACATCATAAACCTGCCATACACCAGGTCCTTTGCATACATTAACAAGCGGAGGATACTGTTTGTAGAAGCTTCCTGCCTGACCATTGCGGTAAGTCCGGTTATTAAAGTTGTCTAAAACCTGTAGTTCATAAAGTCCCTGAAGGAAAACTCCACTGTTACCACGTCCCTGGCTTTCACCAACTACTTCTGAAGGAGAACGCCATTCAATATGAAGCTGAAAATCATTAAACTCACGCTTTGTTTTGATGTTTCCTGTACCTTTTGCAACCGTAGCACAACCATCAGCAACTTTCCAGCCAGCTTCGCCACCAGCTTCAGCAAGCCATTCCTGACTTAGGTTTTTACCGTCGAAAAGAATAATTGCATCAGATGGTGCATCCATTGGAGTAGCTCCTGGAGTAACTACAGGAATTTCCGGATCCCAGATTTCGGTCATTTCAGGTTTCATCGGAAAATCAGTTCTTCCCTGAGCATAAATTGCAGTGCAGGCTAAAACAGCAACTGCAGAAATTAAAATACGTTTCATTGTCATTGGTTTTAAGTTGATTTATTTATAGATCCAGTTCTTTCATTATTTCATCAATCTTTTCATCGGCTTTTGCTTCAACGGCATCATAATCTGCACGATTGGTAAGATTTCCGGCAACCTCAAAATAGAATTTAATCTTTGGCTCAGTCCCTGAAGGACGAACCGATATTTTAGTACCATCTTCCGTAAAAAACTGTAGCACATTCGATGTCGTTTTCTGGTTGATGGCTGTTTTCTCGCCGGTTATAAGGTTCGAAGCAATTAAGGTATCGTAATCCTTTACAATTTTCATTTTAGAACCACCCAAAACCTTTGGAGGATTCGCACGGAAGTTCACCATCATTTGTTCAATTTCCTCTGCGCCTGTTTTTCCCTTACGGACCACATATTTCATTTTCTCGCGCGAAAAGCCATACTCCATATAGATGTCGAGTAACAATTCGTATAGCGTTTTGCCCTGATCTTTTGCCCAGGCAACAATCTCTGCCATCAAGGCACAAGAGGATACGGCATCCTTATCGCGAACAAAATCGGCAGGCATAAAGCCGAAGCTTTCTTCACCACCACCAATGTATACTTTCTTTCCTTCCTGATCGCGAATCACTTCTGCAATGTATTTAAAACCGGTAAAAACATCATAATAATCAACCTTATTCCGCTCGGCAATTTTAGCAATCAATTCCGTGGTTACTATAGTTTTCACAATAAACTCGTTACCCAAGAGCTTATGGCTTTTCTTTCTCTGGCTGATGATGTAATAGATAAAAACAAGGGCTGTCTGATTTCCATTAAGTATGACAAACTTACCTTTGTCATTTTTAACAGCCACACCAATACGGTCAGCGTCAGGATCAGAAGCCAGAACAACATCGGCATCGACTTTTACTGCTTTGGCAATAGCCATTTCCAATGCGGCGGGCTCCTCAGGATTAGGTGAAACTACGGTTGGAAAATTACCATCCACAACGTCCTGTTCAGGTACATTGATAACATTTGTAAATCCAAAAGCATGCAATGCTGCGGGAATTAACCGTACTCCCGTTCCATGGATTGGAGTATATACAATTTTTAGATCTTTCTGCCGCTGAACTACTTCAGGAGAAATAGAAACAGTCTTCACCTTTTCGAGGAAAAGATTGTCCATTTCACTACCCAAAATAGTAATCATTTTAGGATCGCCATTGAATTTAATGTCGGAAGCTTTAACTTTCGAAACCTCATCAATGATATTTATATCGTGCGGGGATACAATTTGAGAACCATCATCCCAGTATGCCTTGTAACCGTTATATTCTTTTGGATTGTGCGAGGCGGTCAGGATAATGCCACTCTGGCAACCCAACTCGCGAATAGCAAAGGATAATTCAGGAGTAGGTCTTAAATCGTCAAAAAGATAAACCTTTATACCGTTAGCAGCAAATATACCCGCACTGGTTTCAGAATATAACCGGCTATTATTGCGGCAGTCATAACCAATTGCAACCTTGATTTGAGGAAGGTTGGCAAATTCCTTTTTCAGGTAATTACTTAATCCCTGAGTAGCAGCACCAACGGTATAAATATTCATCCGGTTGGTTCCGGCTCCCATTATACCGCGCAATCCACCTGTACCAAATTCGAGATCACGATAGAACGAATCAATCAATTCAGTAGAATCTTCATTGTTGAGCATTCTGCGAACTTCAAGCTTTGTTGATTCATCATATACACCAGTAAGCCATTCAGCGGCTTTTGCTCTTACACTTTCTAAAACTTCAGGGTTTGTTGCCATACCATTAAATTTTATGCTTAAAATACTCGTTTAAACTATCCCTCCAATGAGGTATTTGCAAGCCAAAAATAAGTTTAATTTTCGACTTATTCATGATACTGTATGGTGGACGTTGCACAGGAGATGGATAATCTTCAGAAGCTATTGGTTTCACCAAACAGTTGATTCCGGCAATCTCGAAAATGGCCTTTGTAAAATCATACCAGCTTGCAACTCCTTCGTTGGAATAGTGATAGGTACCTGAAACAAATGGCTTTTTGCCTGAGTTTACCGATGAAATTATCGTTAAAATCGCTAATGCCAGATCGGCAGCATTGGTTGGCGTACCAATCTGATCAGTGATGACACCAATCTCAGGCTTCTCATTTCCAAGGCGAACCATTGTCTTTACAAAATTATTTCCGAAGGCTGAATACAACCAGGAAGTACGTATGATAAGATTTTCCGGATTGAACTTCCGGCATAACACTTCGCCCTCCAGTTTTGTCACCCCGTAGGCCGATTGCGGATCAACCTGATCATCCTCCTTATATGGCCTTGGTCCCTGACCGTTAAACACATAATCAGTTGAAATATGAATAATTCTGCATCCGGTTTTTGCCGTCTGCTCTGCAAGAATGCCAACCGCAGTCGCATTCAGCAAGGTTGCAAGTGCGACATCAGTCTCAGCCTTATCGACATTGGTATAGGCGGCGCAGTTTACAAGGTATTCAGGTTTAAAATAGTTCAGGAATTCAGCTACTTTCTCTGAATTGGTAATATCCAGTTCAGCAACATCGGTGAACGAGAACTCCATTTCAGGAAACTGACCTGCAATCTTACTGATCTCGGATCCCAACTGACCATTGGCACCGGTAACAAGTACTTTAATCATTTAACTCGAATTTGAAATTCATTTCTGCATCTGCAAGGCAAGGATGAACCAGGTCTTTTCCCGAAATAACTGCTTCTTCGAGTGGTAATTTCCAATCGATGGCTAAAGCAGGATCATCAAACCGGATGCCCCTTTCGGCTGTGGGATTGTAAAATGCATCGCACTTATAGGAGAAAATAGCATAGTCGCTTAAAACCGAAAAGCCATGAGCAAATCCTTTTGGAATATAGAATTGATTTTTTTTTGAGGCACTTACTTCAAGGCCATACCATTTTCCAAAAGTGGGCGATCCTTCACGCAAATCGACTGCAACATCATAAACGGTACCACGTACTACGCGAATAAGTTTAGTTTGTCCATAAGGGGCAAGCTGGTAGTGCAAACCACGAATGACACCACGATGTGATTTAGATTCATTATCCTGAACAAATTCTGAAATCAATCTGTTTTGTGCAAATTTGGTTTGGCTAAAGCTTTCAAAAAAATATCCCCTTTCATCAGCAAAAACCCGGGGCTCAATAATCAGGAGTCCCGGAATTGGAGTTTCTATAATCTTCATTAATTTCTTTTTTCAGTTAAAACGATAAGACTTTTCGATTGGCCAGATTGATCAGATATTCGCCATATTGATTTTTCCGGAGGGGCTCAGCAAGTTTAAGTAACTGCTCTTTTGAAATATATCCTTTAAAAAAGGCAATTTCCTCAATACACGATACCTTTAATCCCTGACGTTCTTCAATGGTATGAATAAAATTCGAGGCCTGCATCAAACTTTCATGAGTACCTGTGTCAAGCCATGCAAATCCACGTCCCAGCAACTTCATATTTAAGCGACCTTCTTCAAGGTATAAACGGTTCAGATCGGTAATTTCAAGTTCACCTCTTTTCGATGGTTTCAGTGCCAGGGCCTTTTGAACCACATCATTGCTATAAAAATACAATCCTGTAACCGCATAGTTTGACTTGGGGAATTCAGGCTTTTCCTCAATTGATAATACTTTACCGGTTTCATTAAATTCGGCTACTCCATAGCGTTCGGGATCGTTGACATAGTATCCGAATACAATTGCACCATCTTTAATGGCTGCTGCTTCCTCAAGGATTGAACTGAAATTATAGCCATAGAAGATATTATCACCTAAAACCATACAAACAGAATCGCTGCCGATAAACTCGGCGCCAATAGTAAATGCCTGAGCCAATCCATCTGGTGATGGTTGAATTGCATATTCCAGTTTTATTCCCAGCTGACTGCCATCCTCAAGGAGATCCTGATACAAATGAATATCCTTTGGAGTAGAAATAATCAGGATTTCACGAATGCCTGCAAGCATAAGCACCGACAAAGGATAATAAATCATTGGTTTGTCGTAGATCGGGATGATTTGTTTCGAAATACTTTTTGTAATTGGGTACAAACGGGTACCTGATCCACCTGCAAGAATAATACCTTTCATTCGTATAGTTTTAATTCATAACCTCAACAAAACCAGAACAAAATTTACAATCGCTCCTTTGTGTTCCGAGTCCAAAAATAAGGATTATTACTTAACAGATAAAGAAATTCATTGATTTAAAGATTTTAAATTTGGTATTGGATTAATCCGTTTCAATCAAAAGATCACTCCAATAGATGATTCCTTGAGTTAACATGTTAAGGCTAACGAAAATTCACTAAAAATCTTTGTTTTATAGTGGAATAGTCTTAATTTTGCGGCTCATTTATTTAATATATTGTCTAACTCATTAATTAATTGATTATTAAATGGTAGAAAACAACACAGAGAACCTTGATCCAAAGGTAGATCTCGAACAACAGGATGCTGTTGAAACACAAACCGTAATTGCAGATGAACAACTTCCGGTAGTTGAAGATGCTGCTGAAGCGCAACTTCCGGTAGTTGAAGAAGCTGTTGAAGCGCAACTTCCGGTAGTCGAAGAAATTGTTGAAGCACAACTCCCGGTAGTCGAAGAAATTGTTGAAACTGTTGAACCCGTAGAAGCTATAGCTGAAGAAACTATTGCTGCACCGGTTGAAGTAGTTGAAGAAGTTGTTGCTCCTGCAGCAATAATCGTTGAAGATTTTGTTGAACCGGTTGTTATCCCGGTTGCAAAGAAAGTAAAAGCCCCAAAAGTTGTCATAGCCGAATCAGCTGATTTTGACTGGGATGCTTTGGAAGAAGAAGACAAAGGTTTCAGTGGAAGAACAAAAAAAGAACTCGAAACTCTTTATGAAAAAACCCTGACAACTGTACAGGAAAAAGAAGTGGTTGAAGGAAGAGTTATTTCCATGAACAAACGCGAAGTTGTTATTGACATTGGCTACAAATCAGATGGTATTGTCAGTTTGAACGAATTCCGTTACAACCCTGAATTAAAACCAAAAGATTTGGTTGAAGTTTACATCGAAAGCCTTGAAGATTTAAAAGGCCAGATGATCCTTTCGCACAAAAAAGCACGTGCATTGCGCTCATGGGATCGTGTAAACGAAGCTCTCGACAAAGATGAAGTAATCAAAGGATACATCAAATGCCGCACAAAGGGTGGTATGATCGTTGACGTATTCGGAATTGAAGCATTCCTTCCTGGTTCACAGATCGATGTGAAACCAATCCGCGATTACGACATGTATGTTGGCAAAACTATGGAATTCAAAGTTGTTAAAATCAATCACGAATTCCGTAACGTAGTAGTTTCTCACAAGGCATTGATCGAGGCTGAACTCGAATTGCAGAAGAAAGAAATTATCTCTAAACTCGAAAAAGGACAGGTACTTGAAGGTACTGTTAAAAATATCACTTCTTACGGTGTATTCATTGATCTTGGCGGTGTAGATGGTTTGATCCACATTACCGACTTGTCATGGGGACGCATCACTCATCCAAATGAAATCGTTGAACTGGATCAGAAACTGAATGTCGTAATTCTTGACTTCGATGATGACAAGAAACGTATTGCATTAGGTCTGAAACAATTAACTCCTCACCCATGGGATAGCCTTGGCGCTGACCTGAAAGTTGGTGATTCAGTTAAAGGTAAAGTGGTTGTGATGGCTGACTACGGTGCATTTGTAGAAATCGCTGCAGGTGTAGAAGGTTTGATTCACGTTTCTGAAATGTCCTGGTCACAGCACCTTCGCAGTGCACAGGACTTCCTGAAAGTAGGCGACGAAATCGAAGCTCAGATCTTAACCCTTGACCGTGATGAACGCAAAATGTCATTAGGGATCAAACAACTGAAAGCTGATCCATGGCAGGAAATCGACTCTGTATTCGGAGTAGGTACAAAACACAAAGCTACAGTTCGCAACTTCACTAATTTTGGCGTATTCGTTGAAATACAGGAAGGTGTTGACGGTCTTATCCATATTTCTGACTTAAGCTGGACCAAGAAAATCAAACACCCATCAGAATTTACTTCTATTGGCTCTGAGATTGATGTCGTAGTTCTTGACATTGACAAGGACAATCGTCGTTTAAGCCTCGGCCACAAACAACTGGAAGAAAATCCATGGGATGTGTTTGAAACCATCTTCTCTGTTGATTCAATTCACGAAGGAACAATCGTAGAATTATTCGACAAGGGTGCAACAATCGCTCTTCCTTATGGTGTTGAAGGTTTTGCCACTCCACGTCACCTGGTAAAAGAAGACGGAAGCCAGGCTCAACTGGAAGAAAAGCTCGAGTTTAAAGTTATTGAATTCTCAAAAGCAGCTAAACGGATCATTCTTTCTCATTCAAGAGTATTTGAAGATGAGAAAAAAGCCGAAGAAACAGCAAAAAGGAAAGCTACGACTAAAACTACCACTAAAGCAGTGAAACAAGTGAAGGAAACCCAACCAACTATGGAAAAAACTACACTGGGAGACATTTCTGAACTTGCTGCTTTGAGAACACAAATGGAAGCTGACGAACAGAAAGAAAATTAGTCAGTAGTTATTATAAATCCATTAGAATTTTATAAATTGCAGATATGGATTTCGAAATAACTAAATTGACCGACTATACACTCGTTAAAGTTCTGAATGACAGACTGGACACCAACAATGCCCCGGACTTGAAATCAGAACTGGTAGTGATAAATACGAAGGGTGAGAAAAATATCATTCTCGATGTGAGTAGTTGCGACTACTGTGATTCTTCAGGGTTAAGCGCCATTTTGGTTGCCAACCGTATCTGTGAAGATTCCATCGGAACTTTTATTTTAACCGGCCTTCAGCCCGATGTTGAACAGATTATCAGGATTTCTATGCTTCATACTGTTTTAATTATCACCAAAACAGTTGCCGATGCAGTGAACATTCTGAACGAAAAGAACAAACAATAATCTGATCGTGTCAGCTTATGTAATGCCTTTTCAACTGACCATCCTGGGGACAAGTTCAGCATTACCTACATCAAACAGATATCCAACTGCCCAGATACTCAATGTATCCGGGCGGTTTTTTTTAATCGATTGTGGAGAAGGCACTCAAACCCAAATGCGAAAATATAAGATTGGATTCTCCAAGATCAATCATATTTTCATCTCCCATCTTCACGGTGACCATATCTTTGGCCTGATCGGACTACTATCAACCATGGTGCTTTATGGACGCATCAACGATTTGCATATTTATGCCTACTCCGAATTGCAGAAATACCTTTCCGTTCAGCTACAGTTCCTCTATGCCGATGAAATCTCATTTAATATCATTTATCACCCCTTGAATTTCAAGAAAGAGCAGAAGATTTTTGAAGACAAGTTTGTAACTGTTTATTCCTTCCCGTTAACACACCGGGTACCTACATGCGGATTTCGGTTTGAGGAGAAACCGGCATTACCCAACCTGATTCCTGAGAAAATTGTGGAATACCAGATCCCTATTCGGGACCGACAACGTATCAAAGAAGGGGGTGATTTTATTACAAATGAGGGGAAACTCATTATGCATGAAGAATTAACCGTCAATAAACATCCTGCAAGATCATTTGCTTTTTGCAGCGACACCCGCTACGACGAATCCTATATCGAATCAGTCCGTAAAGTAGATTTACTTTATCACGAAGCCACCTTTGCCAACGACAACAGCGAACTGGCTCAAACTACCTACCACTCCACAGGAGCAGATGCTGCGAAAGTGGCCTTAAAAGCTCAGGTCGGTAATTTGATCATAGGCCATTTCTCAGCTAGATATAAAGACCATACCATTATCCTGAAGGAAGCCCAGGCTGTTTTCCCCGAAACCAGGGCAATTGTTGAAGGGGAGGTTATCGATATTCAAAAAGCTAATAGTCAATAGAAAAATTGGTCATATCGTACAAGTCATTACAATAAATTGGCTTGTATGAATTGCAAATTGTACTTATCCTTAGCTTTGAATATCTTCCCCCTTATTCAGTTCGTTTTTTTTCTTTGATTCTGGTAAATAATTTTTGGCAGATACTACTTTTTTCCCTGTCCTGCTTTCAAGTTCCCTCCTTGCATTTCCAGCAACTGCACCACCCTGTTTCGCAGCCTTTTTATTCTGAATAAATCCTTCTGGATTCTGCGTCTTTACAATTTCAGTTGTTGAAGCTTCTCCAAGCATTGAGAAGATTAATTCAAGATCGGTCATATGGTCCCGCAGGTTTTGTCTTTTCAATCCTTTCACTTGTTTATACTCTGAAGGTGTCAAGCCGAAAGTTGCTTTTGAAATCTCTGCTGTCAGTATGGAATATTCTATTTGTTCCTTAACTCCTCTATTTTTCCATTCTTCGGTTAACTCCTCACGTATAGCGATACTTCGCATTCGTTTTTCAATCCAGTCGTCAGAGTAGCCTTTAAGTTTATATAGTTCTCTAGTTCGCTGGGTTGCCAATTCAGGATTCTCAATTTCATCTAATCGGTCTGAGCCCACTTGTGCCAACCAAAGTTTAAAAGGCTCTGCTTTCGGTGATGGAACAGATTGTATAATACGCAAAAGTCCTTTAGCATTTGCACAGCCCATTTTTTGCCTACCCCCTGCAGTTTCTACCCAAAGGGTGGGTACAAATTGTACCCACCCTTTGGCAAGTTCTTCATCACGCTGCCGCATACGTTTTATGTATTGTTTAGGGTCTTTGCTATCTGTTAAAACTAAAATAACATCTTCCACAACGAAATACCATTTTTCGTCCGCTTCATTCCAAACCGTTCTGATCTGATTACTCTCAAATAATTTAATATTGCTCATTTTCTTTTTTCTTGATATTCAAAAATACTCAATTCACCTGACTTTAAGAACTCAAAAAAATTAATTCCCCTGTACTTACACGTTTGTAATATGGAAAGTAGTATCAGGTGGTTTTCAATATTTGATTTTGTGAGATTAGTTGTACTTCTTTTTCGCCACTTGGCGAATGGCTTTATCGAATGTTCAGCATTATTATTATTCCAGGGTATATTATCGACTTCTATAAACAGAAATATTTTTTCTCTATATTTTGTAAGTCGTTTTTGATAAGAAACAGCTAACTCTGATTCGAAGATTTTGGAAATAATCTTTGAATAAAATACATCTACATCTCTTTTGTGCTTGTTTAAATGAATTTGTTTTAATCCGTACTTATCAATTGTGGAAATAATTGAACGAAGAAGATTGCCAAATCCAATAAC
>Ga0118677_10007708_pt1 | contig 17638 bp, 18 predicted proteins | sample AliMusrvi5mmetaG_FD_86154 | JGI IMG/M metagenome (GOLD analysis project Ga0118677, IMG submission 86154) | reverse complement strand
TTGATCTGCCTCCGCCCGACTCAGGTGCCGCCGATGCTTCTTTGCTGCTTGCTTCTGGACCACGCTCCCACTTCATCAGAACTGCACCCACGAAGAAAGATGCCGTTGCTCTGACGCTTACTCTCTTTTTCATTTCTTCTCCTTTCCCTTTTGGTCCGTAGTCCGAAAATCCGGTTTGGTGGGCGCCTTCTTACCGCCCTCCGGCAAACGGTAGTTCTTCAGGACATCGGTCGATCCTTCCAGGTGCTTGTTGGGGTCGGTCTCGCCGGGCCGCACCTGCTTCTGCTGTTCAGGCCCGGGAGAGCCACAGGATGTGCAACCGACCACCAGTGCCACGACGGCCGCGACGGGGATGACTTTCAAAACCACATCGCCCCCGGGTAGTGATGAGCCTTGCCCGCGGGATGGGCGGATTCCGGCGCGGGAGCTTCCAGGGACTCGATGATGAAGCCGAGAATGAAGATCCCCATGAACAACAGAAAGAACAGCCCGATGATCAGCCGCCCCGCGCGAAAGACGTTCGTTATGGGGCGCAGGTCGTTGCGCATACCACGCGTGTTATTCGACATCAGATTCACTCCTTTGTTTTGGCGTGCTCGCACCGGCGCGCGTTCGGCGGAAGAGGAGGGAAACGACGGTGAGTCCGGCGAGGATCAGGGCACCCTGGGCCAGCTCGTTCGTGACCCGGTCCGTGATTCCCAGCTCGGCCAAATTGGAGCCGGCGAGCATCGCTAAGCCGATAGTAATCAAACCGAGAGCCCGATATTGATTGCCGCAGCGAAAGAGTGAAAACAGCGATTCCATGAAGTTCTGTACCTTACAAATTCCCCGGCAACCGGTGGCGATCGTACGCGGGTAACATCAAGTCGTCAGTGAGGTACACCTTGATGCGATGTCCCTCCCGAATCACAAAGGTCGGCAGGACGTTCAGGTACCGGTCCAGGATGCGCAGCGAAGACTGCGAAACGCTCTGCGAAACACCTTGTCTGTACTGGTCCGTTCCCGTCGCGTTGTAGCCGTAGTTGGCGCCTGCCTGCTCGATTCCGGCAATCACGCCGATCGCGAGACTGACTCCGAACACCTGAAGATAGTGGTGGTTCACCTGATCCCGAAGTCCGGTCTCACCCACCTGACTCAGTCCGTGGAACTGGTCGAGGTTGAGTGAGTAGCCATCCGGCATCACGATGCGGTGGAAGGTGACCGCAAGCCGCTGTTGTCCGAAGTTATTCACCCGCTGCACTTCTCCGAGAACGCGGCTGCCTTGGGGAATGAGAAGGTTCTGGTGGTCGTGTGAATAGACGTTGGTTGTCACCATCGAATTCACGGGGCCGCTGAAGCTGCCGTCGAGCCGGTTGGTCAGCACGGTCTCGATTACGGTTCCCTCGAAGAGTCGGTACGTCTTTCCCGCCGCCGCCTGACGCGCGGGATCTTCAGGACGCGCTTTTGACTTCGGTGCCGCCGTGGTGTCTGGTTCCGGGCTTTCAGATAGCCCCCCAACTTTTGCCGGAGCCTGCGGCAAGCCCGCTGGAGCGGAATTCTGGAGAGTCTGGCGCAGGGTGTTTAGTTCCACACCGGGCGCTTGCAGCGGTTCCCGGCCTGCGGCCTCGGCCGATCCGGGACTCGTCTGATCCTTGCGATAACTGAGCGCAACGTTGGAACTGAAATAGCTCGCGTACTCCCGCTTCTTCCGCTCCGCCTCCAGCGCCTGGCGCTGAATCTCTTCCGGTGACGGTTCCTTGACCGGAGATCCGGTCGCTGGATACTGTGGCTGCGGGTATGGGGAGTTCTGCCCGAGGTTCTGCGCGTTAGCCGCCGCGCTCTGCGCTTCCAGCTTCGCCTGATCGACGCGCTGGCGTTCCTGAGCCAGCTTCAATGCCTCCTCGTCAACCATTGCCCGATATTGGTCGATCTGCTTTTGGTTCGGCGGATTCGCGTTCTGCGGTGGCGCGGTTACCGGTTTCGCCTTGGGCCGCGGAGCCCCGGAATTCGAAAACGCGATGACGAGAATCATGATCGCGGCGATGATGACGATCACCCACGTCTGAGCGTTCTTCGGCAGAATGCCCGGAGCTTTCGGCACGTTGTTCCGGATCTCCGGAATGGCGCTTTGAGGGATGCTGTTGTCGGTCTCAGACATGGCTACTCCTGGCGGGCGAACGGAAGGCGCTGCTTACCAACAGCGAGATATCCGTTGTCGAGGATCTTGTCCACCACGTACGTTCCGCTCCGGAACTGAAAGTTGATGAGGTTTGCCTTGCCGTCCTTGACTTCATACAAGGCGGGCGTCTCCTCCGGGTTTGCCCGAATGTACGTGAACTTGTCGTCGTGGAAAATGGCGGTAACGTCAAACGGCTTCTTGTCGCGCTCAAACCGGTAGGTGAATTTCATTTTTGCCGGGTAATCGTTCCGGAAGCTGGCAATCTGACTTTCAATCGCGGTCTGCGCGGTCTCTCTCGCTTCGCGCGCCTGTGTCCTCGCGAGTTCCGCCTGCTGCCGACAGTCCTCGATCTGCTGCGCGGGAACGAACCGCGGCGGGCCGTTCAGAGCGGAGATCATGGTTTCGTCGCCGGGCTGAATGAAGAGTTTGAGGTCGGGCTGACCCTCGGCAACTTCAGTGAGCAGAAAGGAATACACGTTGCCGCTGGCGGTTACGAGATTCAGATTCGTGCGGCCGCCAGCTTTGGCCGGCTTTACGTAGGCGAAGTTCTGGGCGCCGTTGACCACCCAATACTCCTTATCCCCGCAAACGAAATCCATGATCTGTTCGCTTTTCGGCAGAACGATGAGGGTCGTAAAACGAACTTTGGTGCGTATGGCGACAACGTCCCGCTCCTGGTACTGCACCACGCGGGCGGCGGCATCCGGGTCAACCGGGATCGCGGCGTTGCCCTGGGGCGGCGCGCCCGCCGCGAAGATGGCGGAGCAGATAAATGGGATCGACAGTAGTGGTTTCATGAATCATTCCTTTCGGGTTCGGGAAGTTCGCCGTCAACAGCGCGCGGCTGGCCGCTGAGGAATTCAAGGCCGCGTTCGAAGCCGTAGCGCTGAAAAGCCCGTTGCTTCTTCTCGTTGTCGTAGGGTGAGTTGGTGTAAATCCAGTAGTCCTTGCTGGCCACGTTCAGTTGGACAACCTTGGCGATATCCGGCCGCTTGATCAGCAACTGCCGTTTCGGAGCGAGCGACGCAATCAGGTCCGCCTCCGTCTCGTTCAGGTGGAACAACTCCTGATACTGCTTGCGGTCCATTCGGGGGTTCGCCAGAAAGATCAGCGTGCCGCAGCTTTCCGCGATCACCTGAAGCATCTCGTTCCGGGTCAGGTCCGCGCTGGACTGCGTGGCAAGGATCATGGCGGCGTTCCTCTTCCGCCAGGTCTTCGTCGCCTCCACGATGTACTGCTTCACCGTGGGGTTCCGAAAGAACCGCCACGCCTCGTCGAGCAGGAAGATTTTCAGTGTGGTGGAGAGCGCCGGGTCATAGATGCTCGCGTTGGCCCGGTGCAGGATGTAGAACAGCAGAGGCTCGAGGATCTGCGGATATTTGTCGAGCCCCTCGAAGTCGAAGGTCTGGAACGATGCGAGGGTGAGGTTGTCCTGAACGTTGTCGAAGAGGTGCCCGTACTGGCCGCCTTCCACCCAGCGCCGCAGATACTGCTCCAGGTGTTTCGGCAGAATGTTGAGCAGCGTCAGGAGCCTGCGCTGTGATGGATCGACGCGATAAATGCTGTCGATCTGGCTGTACAGTTCGCGCTCATCGCGGTCGCTCATTGTAAACGTCCCTGACGATTCGATCAGCACCTTCACGAACGAGAACAGGAAGTGAAGATTCTCTTCGGATGGCGGCAGGCAGAATGGGTTGATCATGATGCCGCGGCGCTCCAGATCGATCTGCACGTATCGGCCGCCGAAGAGCTGAGTCAGCATCCGATATGACCCGCCCAGATCGAAAATCACCGTGCGCGGCGCGTACTTCTGCGCATGTGTCAGAAGAAAGTTGCAGGTGAACGATTTGCCGGCGCCGGTCATCCCGAGCAGCAGCGTGTGGGCGATGTCGCGGTAGTGAAGGTTCAGGTAGTACGGCGTGTTCTGGTTGGTTTCGAAGACCGCAAGGTACTCGGCGTCGAGGTGCGCGTCCCGCGTTTCGCCGGATTGAGGAGTAAAGAGAAACGACAGATCCGCGTAGTTCGTGTTGAGCAGGTACATCTGGCGCAGGTTGTAGCGGTAGTTGCATGGTAGTGCTCCGAGGAAGGCGTTCAGCAGGTTGTACCGCTCTTCGAAGAGCACCGCGTCGCGTCCGGCGAACACCTTGAACGCCTCGGCAACCGATTTGTCGAGCTGCCTTCGGTCCCGGTCGTAGAGAATCACGGTCAGCGAGAAGGTTCCGAAGTAGTTGCTCTTTACCTCCAGTTCGGTGAGGCAACTGCCGAGTTCGGACACGATCGCCGCGGCGGAATCGTCGACCAGCATTTCCTGCGGCGCCTGCGGCTCATTGTTCAGGTTGACGTAGTTCATCATGCTGACTTTCGAGTTATGAAAGTGCCGCCGCTTGCTGTGGATCAGTTTTCGCATCTCGAAGTTTTCCACCCGGCGGAACTCGCTCGCGATGATGCACTCGGATGGCAGCTCCTGCAGTTGTCGCAGCAGGTTCGGTTCAGTCCTGCCGGGTGCGTCTTTGAGCGTAAGGACTTTGACGTACCTGTCGTCGAGGCGAAGGAATCCGCGGTGGCACTCCAGAGCGGAATCGCAGACGTAGTAATCCAGAAACGTGTTGTGCTGCAGCGGCACGGAATCCGCTTTGTCCTGCGAAAAGTTGAGCAGCCTGCGGAACAGCGTGAAAGCCTCCGCTTTGGCGGCGATTCGGACCGGCACGTATTCCTGCAGCTGGATCACGAAGCTGTTGACCCGGTTCAGTAACGTGCGATGTCCGCGGTTGATGACGTCTTCAATCAGCACCACGGTCCTGTTTACGGAGAGCAGAGAGAAGATCGCTGCCGGCTGCCTTGCGATCAGCTTCAGTTTCTCGGCGATGTCGAGGCCGAAGCGGGAACCTTCGTAAACGATCACGAAATTCGCCTCGACGGAGTAGAGCTGACCCGCCTTGCCCTGCATGTACTCGGCGCGCCCGGCGACCGCCTGCCGAACGACCGGATTCTCGTAGTCCGGACTCCGCGGGATCCGGGCGTTGTCGCGCTTCACAAGATACTGGTAAATCCGGAAAGAGGAATCGAAGGACCGGATGCAGGCTTCGAACCGGCGCGTGATGGAGTTCAGGTCCTCACGGTCGAGGCATTCGTAGTCCAGCCCCTGGACCTTCAGCACGACGCCGACCTCTCCGCTCTTGGTGAGGAAGACCTGATCGTCGATGAAGCCGAACAGGTTCACGAATGAGTTGACCGCGCCTGAGTCCTGATAGTCCTTAACGATTCTGGAAAGCCTGACCATTCGTAAGTCGCTCCACCGGGTAAGTCTCCCGCTTCAGCGGGTCATATTGATTTCTGAATCGCGACGAGTTCATCAGGATACGCAGTATTTGTGGATCTTCTCTCGTGGCGTAGCGTGCCAGCATGTACAACATCGCGAACATCAGCGCCCCGCCTACAAGACTTGAAAAGCAGGTGAAGGTGGCGGACCCCATGACCATCGCGACGAAGAACAGACGTCTCTCGACGCCCCATATCGTCAGGGGCTTATTAATGGATTTGTAGACCGGATTCCACGTCGGGACTGCCATGTCGTCTTCCTCCTTCACCCTCTCTCGCGTTACGGGAACATCCAGGCCATGAAATTGGCGGCCCCGAGGGCCATTCCCAGACCGAAGATGAGCCCGGCAAAAACCTTCTTCGAAGCACCTTCGCTGTATGCGAACATCAATCCGCCCACAACGATGGCCACGAGCGACAGGCCCCTTGCAATGGGACCGGTGAAGCTCACCTGAAGGTTTTGTACGGCTGTTTCCCAGGGCGATGCCTGGGCAAACACCGGTGAGGCGGCGGCCGTTGCCATCGAAAGCGCAATCAGTCGCCGCACGGTTTCATGGAAGGGCCGGCTGGTTATCAGGATCGCCGGACCAGTTTGTCTGTTAACGGATACATTCATTGAAAAGCTCCATCCAAAACTGCGAATCGCGTTTTCGGGTCGCGATATCTTTGCTGAAGTGATTTCTGTTCTGAACTTCACCTCCTGTGGAAAGTGGCTTTCGGCGGATCCCGAAAGATCTTTGAGGTAACTGTTTACGGAGCTGCCCCGCATTCTGACGACGCGCTGAAATGCTCGCCGAAGTGAGTGCCCTGAACGGGGCAGGTTGGCCGCGAGGCGGGGCCGCTCCGTGACGTGAAAGAGGTCACAATGAGACACACCGCGAGCTTTCCGACGCGAGTAGAATGAAGCAATCGGCAGATCGCAATGGCTCCAGTTCCACCTTCCGGCTCCCACGGGAAAATGGCACTTGCGCTGCAGGAAAAGTCTCGCGAACTCGAATGCTGGAAACTTTCGGGTTTTGGCGTGCCTCAAGAAACAATGGCCTCTATAAGTAAAGGCAGGCAAAAGACCACAACAGGACAAAAAGTAAGAATATTTTTTTGTCCGCTTGCTTCGGGCCTGCTTAGTCGGGGTTAATTCTATGGGTTCGGATGCGGAACTAATTGCGTTTCTTGAGAGAAGCTCGAATGCCGGTTCGCCGGATCATACCGGCGACGTTTCTCAGGGCGATTCGGTGCCCGAAACAGCGGATGGCATTATCCTGTTGCGTCAGGCTCTGATTCGGAACCTGCCGATGATTCGGCGCAAAATCAGCGCGAATCCCCAGCTTGATTCGTCGCTTCACGATTATCTGAAGAGCTTGTATGACAGGCTGCGGCGCCGCTTGCGGGACGTTGACGATCTGGACCACGCCATCGACAACGGAATCAACTCGTTGCTGCACGAACAACACCGGAATCTCGACCGGAGGAGTTTCCGCGTCAAACCGCTGGGGGCGGACGCCGTGTCGAAAGCGGATCCGGATGGACTCCGGTTCGTGACCGCGCTGATCAGCCAGGACAAGCTCAAGGCGTTCATGGAGTTGCTGGATCCGTGGACGAAGAATGCGTTCATCGCGATCCATCTCGAAGGAGACGGTGAAGCAGGTGCGGCCGTCGCCCGCCGCCTGGGTATGAGGGAGAACTCTTTTCAGCGTAAGTTCCGGCGAGGCATCGACAAAGCTAAGGAAAGATACATTTCGCTGCACGGCCGAGGGTAAGTGCAATAATGTCATCGATCTGAATCCATGGCGGAAAACTATTCCGACGATGACTGGCGTCGGCTCAACGAGGAACTCAGGAAGGCGATCCTGCGGGGTTACCCGAATCCGGAACGGGTCGGATGCCCCGGAACCGATGTGCTCCGGCAGTTGGCCGCGCAACAACTCGCGGTCGGTCATCCCGCGTATAGTCACGTGATGGAGTGCGCCCCGTGCTACCAGGAGTTGATGGATTTGCGGAAGGTGGTTCCGGTAGCCGCGCCGGCGCGCTCTCGCTCAGGATTGCGGATTTGGGTTCCGGCACTGGCGGTTGGCATCGTGCTGTGCGCAGGAATTTCGTATTACGAGTTGTCGCCGGGATTTCATCCAGCACCGGCCCGTGACGTGGCGCTCAACGTCGACCTGCAGCACTGGACCGTTTTCCGGAACGACGTTCCCGGAAAGCCCCGGCCGCCTTTGGAACTGCCGCGCCAACGGCTGGATTTGACCTTCACGCTTCCTGTCGGCAGCGAAGACGGAGAATACGATATTCAGATCGCGTCCACGCCTGGTGTAACCGCGCTGGTTTCGAGCCATGGAACGGCGAGGCTTGAGGATCACAATGAGACATTGCGGACACGTTTAGATGCGAGTTTGTTGCCGTCTGGAGGCTATTCGCTGGAAATCATACGGCAGGGTTCCGGACCCTTGCACGTTCCGATCACCATTCTTGGCGGGGATGTCCGGTAAAGTTCAACGGAGGGCGATACAGCTACATGCCCTTTGCCGCTTTGATTGCCGCAGACAACTGGTGGTCAACGCCATCGGAAACGCCGTTTGGCAGGAAAGGGAGATCAACATTCGGCATCACACCAACTCCTTCGAATGACTTACCTTCCCACGTCAAATAGTTTCCGGTAGGTATCGTCATCGAATAGCCGCATCCGACCGGGAGCGGCGCCCATGCCAGCAATTTCCCCGCAGTCCCGCTTCCCACGATTGTTGCGAGTTTGTGGTCTGTGGCGAATCCAGCCACGATTTCCGCCCCGCTGATTGTGTGTTCGTTGACCAGCAGCACGATCCTCCCGTGAAACGGCTGTCTGCCAAGGCCCTCTGTCACGACCACGATCGACCGGTCCACCTTTCGAAATCGCCAAAGCGCAAAGGGAGCCAGAAGCTTGTGGGATGGCACCCGCTCGAACCGGATCAACTCCTCGCGCCGGTAACCCTGCTCCGCCCGTCTCCGCGTCAGACTGTAACCAACCGGAATCTTGCCCGGCGTCAGATAGCTCATCAGTCGGAGATTCCCCGCGCCGGCCGAGCCCAGGTTCCCCCGTAGGTCAACAATCAGGCTCTTAGCGCCATTCAGTGAACGAATCGCGTGGTCGGTGGCCTTTGCGATATCAATCCCGAGAATGCCCGGAAACATGCTGATCCTGATGTAGCCCACGGTCGGCTCGGGTCGGGAAAAGGTCAGATACCGCGTCGTATCGCGCTTCTTTTTCGCACCGGGCAGCGGAGGTTCGACGGTGAACGTGGCCGGCTCAGCACCGGGATTTCGGAACTGCACAACCGCCGGCGCATTGGCCGACAGTTTCGGCTCCGCTGCGGCGCACAGTTCACCGCCATTGATTCCGAGCAGCGTCGCGCCCGGCTGAACATTTGCCTGATACGCCGGTCCATCCACCAGAACATCCTGAAAGATCCACGGGGAAGCGCCGCCGTTCATCGGGTGCAGTGTCGCCTTTGCGAGCCTGGCGAACGAAACCTTCCGATTGCTCTCGTGAAAAAAGTCGACCGGATGCGCCCGGGTTTCCTTCAAAAGCGCGACTATCGCGCCAACGAAATCGTCCGTGGCGAGAAGCTCGTCCCGGCGTGCCTGAGCGATCCCGCGAAGATCCACGCCATGAAGCCCCGGATCGTAAAATCGCTTCTCGAAGGTCTGCAGAACCGTCTCGATAATTTGTTCGCGCTGTTCGCGCGAGGGATTCTCGATGCTCATTGCTTGAAGGAGATCCTCCGGCTCCCGTCGCCGCTCACAAAGAACCCGGCCCAGTAGACGGGCGCTGCCTGTTCGCCAAATCTGTCGAGGAGATCCAGTTTCGCCTTCCGGAGCGCTGTTTCCGTCTCATCGCCGGCAGCCAAATGTGTGTAGAACCTCGTCATCAGGCTGGCAGTGAAGGTGTCGTCCACCGCCCAGAGGCTGGCCACAACGGAGCGGGCGCCGGCAAAGAGAAACGCGTTCACCAGACTTGCCATGCCGTCGAGGCCCTGCATTTTGCCGAAGCCGGAGTCGCACGCCGACAGCGTGACCAGCTCCGCGTTCAGGTGCAGGCCGCGGATCTCGCGCACCTGCAGCAGTCCGTCGTCACCGGTCCTGGCGTCCGGCGTCAGAAGAATCGCGGAGCGATCGGGAAACCGGATATCCGTGAAGGCGTGGGTGGCGAGATGCAGCACGCGGAAATTGCCGAGGGGCTGCGATTTGAAAACCGCCTCCGTGGCCCCTTCTCCGAGAAACAGTTGACTGGCGGGCCCTCCGATCTTCGCCACGGCGCGCGCTTCGGCCGCAGCGGATGGAAGCGGACTGAGTGTCGCACCTTCCAGATCGAACATGCCGCGCTTAACGTTCGTTCCCGGAGCCTTTCCCGGAGCCTGCTCTCGTGAGACCTTCGCGGAGACTTGCTCCTGAACCGCGGGCTTAGTGTCTCCAAAAGCCAGCAGCGTTAACGGCGTCGGCTTCGGCGCCGTTTCCGTGCGGAGGAGGCTGAGCACTGTGGCCGAAGGAACGTACGCGGTGGAATGCGAGCGCATCACGTAATCGCCCTGCGACGTGACGAGCGAATCGAACGCAACCTGGTTCAGTACGCTGTCCGGCACCACAATCAGGCGGGACCTCGATCCGTATTCCGGAATCGGCCCCAGAATGGCGTCGAAGACGCTCCGGGCGGCTGTACGCTTCACCGCGGGCACAGGCGCTTCGCTCTGAATTTCCGCCAGATAAGCTTTAACCAGCGATTCAAGTTTGGCCCGGCCCGGAAGGGAGCGTGGCTGGATGGAATCACGGGTGATGGCAAGGCAGAACGAGCCGGCTTCATCCACCGCGTACTCCAGCAAGAGTTCGTCCGGTTTGAGCAGTTGCTGGAGTTTCGGAAGGCTCACCGGGTCGCCTCCGATGGTGAAGGTCTTCCGGTTGCGGGCCAGCTCCACCGGAGTGAGTTCCGCTTCCACGGCGAACAGTTCCTGCATCAGGGCTTTTCGATCGTGAGCTTCGCCGCTCAGGAGTTTGCGCTGCACCGCCGCAAGTTTCTTCTCGGCGGGCGTGGGCATGACGGCGGGCTCGTTCGTCCAGAGAGGGCGCGCCCGAAGGCGGTCCGCCACCACACGCCCGCGGGCCTTTTCGAGTATCCGGAAAGCCGCCGGGATGTTTTTCTCTGCAGTGAGAGCAAGGCGGAAGTGACCGATATAGACCTCGCTCATGGTCGCGATCAGAGCGCTCTTGACTGTGACTGTCGGGACGTTCACCAGAAGGCTCTCGATCAGGTCGCCCGCCTCTTCGTAGTACGCTGCCGCCTGACGCGGCTTGCCTAGTTTTGCTTCAATCTCCGCGGCGGTAGCGAGGTGCTTCGGGAGGAACTCGATGTCGATTAGCTTCCGGTCCGCAATCAGGCCCTCTTTCACGCTTTTTTCCGCCGCCGCAAAGTCCCCGGCCGCCATGGAAAGGGTGGTGAGGTGGAACAGCGCGTCGGAGTATGGCCGCGGCATGCCGGCGTTCCTGGCCGCGGTGGCCGCCCGTTCGTACATCCTGCGCGCGCCGGTCAGATCCTTCGCTTTTTCGGCCTTCGTTCCCAGCGCCACATACAGATCCGCCTTGTAGACGGACATGTTGGAAGTTTCGACGAAACGTCTGGCCTGTTCCAGCGATTCCAGCGACCCCGCCTTGTTGCCCTGCACTTCCAGCGCTTGCGATTTCGCCATGTACGCCATGAGGGGAAACCGAACTTCCGGATTGTCTTTCGCGAGCGCCAGCGCTTCGTCGGCATAGCCCTGTGCTTCCTCGGCCTGCCCCTGCTCAAGAAGCCCAACGGCTTTCAGGGAACGCGCGCGGATTTGCCCGGCAACATCATGCAGCTGTTTGGCCGCCCTGTAGCCGGCTTCGTTCAGTTCAACGGACTTGACGGTCTCGCCTTTCAGAAACGCGATAATGCTCAACTCTGTTTTCAGCCGCTCTTCCCAGCCCTTTTCGCCGAGTGTCTGCGCGAGAGCCTGCGCCGCGGCCCACTCCCGCGCCGCGTTAACCGGATCATGAATGCTCAGATCCACTGTTCCCTTTACGATCAGCCCGCGAAGCCTGACCGACGGCGTGTTCTGGACGATGGGTTTCCGAAGGTCTTCCGCCAGCAGGCGTGAAACCTCGGGGTAGGACAAGACCGTTTCGGAATCGGCACGGAGTCGGCTGAACCGCGCCAGCATCGCGTTGCCGAGGTCTCCGCGCCGCTCAAATTCCTGTTCGCATTGCCAGTAGAGCGGCCGGGCCTTGATCCAGTTGTCGAGCCAGAACAGGCGCTCCGCTTCTTTCAGCGTCTCGTAGGGGTTTTCTCTCATCTGGCAGAAAAGCGGGAATGAGAACGCAAGCGGCAGAATGTATTTTTGAAAACGAAGCATAACGTTCACGGTTTCTGAGGATTTTTCTCAGCCGACATGGTCGGCGCCCCCTGTGGTTCGTTATTCGCCAGAATCCCGGATGCCCAGTTCCGCTGATCTTCCGACGAATCCACATCCATCAGGACTGCATTGGCGATTCGAACAGAGCTTGCGATTTCTTCTTCTTTCCTTGCAATTTCCGACTGCCGGTAAAGCCGAAACGACTCCCCTCCGAAACATTTTGCCACCTGAATTATCAAAAGTCCCATCGGATTGGTGAGGTTCCTCATGCTGCGCAGACGGCGCGCCGTGAGACGTGTAAGATCGGCGAGTTCTTCGTCGGTGGCATCCGGTGCGACCTGTCGGCAATTTGCCACGATCCGGCGAGCGGCGTCGTCATCCGCGTAACCGAATACTTCGCTCAGCGCCGCTGCAACCGCTGACGTTGACGAAATGCCTGAAGAGTTTTCTTCTTCCTTAATTGGCGGCACCTCAGAGGTGACAGGACCTGGCGGATTTGGAGTGACAGCGGCTGTGCGCAGGGAAGTGACAGGGCCTGTGCCTTTGGAGGTGACAGGGCCTGTCACCTCCGTGGTGTGAGAGCTGTCACCGACGTCCTTGAATAGTCGGACACCCGAGCGGTCTTTTATCGTCCAGATGAGGCCGGCGGTTTCCCGTCTGTTCAGGATGCGTTGAAAACCGTAGACCCGGTACGTGCGACCGATATTTTCGGCGCGGTCTTCAGGTTTGATGATTTCGATGGCGAGTTTTGCCTGAAGGGACTCCAGGTTCCGGTCAATCGTGTTGCGATGAAGGCGGGCCTTCTCGGCCAGGGCTCGGTATCCGATCGTGATCTCACGATATTCCGCTGAAATAATTCGTGCCTCGCGCCAGAGCGTGTCGTAAATGAGTTGCTCGGCCATTGAGTGGCCATCCTGAACCGTGCGCGCCCGGCGCGGCGCCTTGGGCGGCGGCGTGGACTGCTTGATCGGGCTCTGCTCCTGGGTGGTTGAATCGGGTGCTTCGCCGATCCGTGCGAGTATGCCAGGCAAAACCTCACCCGCCTTCGACCACCCCCGGCCCCCTGTCACACGGGAGGTGGCAGGACCTATCCTCTCCAGGGTGACAGGGCCTTCAGAGGTGACAGGGTCTTGGGCCGGACGCAGTCCGCCGTGCCCGAACATATCCGACACGACCTCAAAGATGTCGTCGCTCTTGTCCCAGCGCGCCTGGTACTCTTCAACGGGCCGGGAGCGTTTCGGTTTGCTCATCGTGGTGCCCCAGAAGCCGCAAGATTTCGGTACAGGCGACTCCATAGTCTTCGAGCGCCTTGGATCGGCGGTCGAAGTCGTGGAGGAACTTCTGCTTTCGTAACGCCCGGTTGACCGCCTGGTCCGTTCGGATTCCTCGAAGCACGGGAATGCCGGACGAGGCGGACTGCGAGTTGAGAGCGTTCAGCACGAGTTCCGTGGCGGAAAGCCGGTGGTCCACCATGGTCGGCAGAAAGCCGAGGCAGCGGCAGCCTAATCGAAGGAAGTGGTTCAGCACCTCAATGGTCTGGAGCGATGAGCGGGCACCCTCGATGCTGAGCGCGTCCATCGCTACCGGCACGATCACGTTCTTCGTGTAGGCGATGGCGCAGCTCTGGAGGTGAGAGATGCTGGGCGCCACATCGAAGAGGACCGCGTCGTATCGCTGTTCCACACAGGAAAGCAGCGAACAGAAGATCATCTCCTTGGCGGTCGCCGCGCCCAGCGACACTTCGACCCGCATTGTTCGACGATCGCTGCAGATGATGTCGATCCGCTCGTGAACGTTCGTGGCCACGCGTTTGATGCTGAGTCCGTCATTGACGAACTGGTGGAGCCACCCTTGCGGGTGAAGTCCGAGCGCCAGGTAGACCGATCCCTGGCTGTCGGTGTCGATGACGAGAACCCGGCGTCCCCGTTCCGCGAGATGGCGGGCCAGCGTCAGCGTTGTGGTGGTCTTGCCCACGCCGCCGCGCTGGTTTGAGACGGTGATCGTAATCATCGGCGAGCCCCGCGTCGGAACCGGGCTGAAGTGTTCGGGCTTGCCGGGTTGTGGCGTTTGGCAGTAAACATCGGTTGTTCGTCAAGTTGAGCTTGTTTCGGTTTCATAGACGAATCCTGTGAAGCCGGACCCGAAGCGGCAACTTCGGGTCCGGCTGTTTATGTTGCGGGCGCGCTGGTCAGGCGGCGGTGTTGGTCTGCCCTTCGAGCAGCCGTTCCAGAGCCTTCCGCGGAACCAGAATCCGTTTTCCAAAGCGAATGGTGGGAATTTCTCCGCGGCGGGCGGCCTGATAGGCACCAGCGCGGCTGATTCCGAGAATGTTGGCGGTTTTGTCCAGCGTGTACGTTGCGCGTTCCTGAGTATGTTCCGTGTTGTTCTGCATGTACTCCTCGCTTTCAGCACAACGTACTTGCACGCCGTGCCTGCACATGCCACAATACTGGCATCGGCACACTGTGCATGTCAAATGTTCTTTTACAATGTGCAGTAGTCCATGGAACTTACAGAAGCCGTCAAGGCTTTGCGCGCACGGTTGAACGAATCCCAGCAGGCGTTCGCCACCCGGCTGGGAATTTCGATACGAGGGCTGGCGAATTACGAAAAGGAGCGGGAGCCGCCGCTCGCGCTGTTGCTGAAACTGGCGGCGGTCGCCCGCGAGGCCGGAGACGAGAAACTGGCGGAGGTCTTCCAGTGGTCTTTTTATGAACAGATCGCAGCGGCGACGCAGGGCCACCGGATTTCCTTTCTTCAGGAAGACGAACGGGCCGGCGAGAATGCCGGGCTGTTGTTGACTACGTTCGGGCGAGGGCAGTTCGAATACGTATCGGCATTCTCGACGGCGCTCAAGGGTTTGAGCGACGCGGCTGACGCGGAAACACGCGAGAAGTCGAGAAAGGCACTGGATACATTGCTCAAATCGGTCTATCCGGGGCTGAAGCCGGTGCCGAAAAGGGAATAGGACGAGAAAGGTATGACGGGTTCACTCAAAAAGCGCTCCGAGAATTCGTGGACGATCGTGCTTTACCTGGGGCGCGATGCCACCACGGGGAAGAAGAAGTACTCGTGGCGCACCGTCCACGGCAACAAGAAGGACGCTGAACGCGAACTGAACCGTCTGCTTCACGAACTGGATACTGGCGCCTACATGGAGCCGTCCCGGCTCAGGGTCGGCGAGTACCTCGACAAATGGCTCCGCGACTACGCGGCCACGAACGTGTCGGGAAAGACCTATGAACGGTATGAAGACATCGTTCGCAATCACCTCAAGCCGGCACTCGGTCACCACCTGCTTACGAAACTCCAACCGCTTCACGTGCAGGCCCACTACTCGGAATCTCTGAAGAGCGGCCGCAAGGACGGCCGTGAGGGCGGCTTGTCGGCGCAGACCATCGTTCATCATCACGGCGTGCTTCGGGAGGCCCTGAACCGGGCGGTTAAGTGGGGGTTGGTCGCCCGGAACGTGGCGGACGCGGTCGAACCTCCTCGGCCAGAGAAGCAGGAGATGGTGGCGATCGACGAAGCGCAGACGGTATGGCTGATCGAAGCCTCCCAGACGACGCGGCTTTACATTCCAATTCTGCTGGCAGTCACGACCGGAATGCGTCGCGGTGAAATTCTCGCGCTGCGCTGGCAGGACGTGGAACTGCAGCACGGATTTCTGACCGTTCGTCGCTCCCTGCAGCAGACAAGGGCTGGTGGCCTGAAGTTCAAGCAAACCAAGGGGAAGCGCCCGCGCCCGATCTCAATTCCGCAACTGCTGACGGACGCGTTAGCAGAACATCAGGCGAAGCAGAACGCGCGCAAGGCGGCGTTGGACTCCGGGTATCAGGATCAGGATCTTGTGTGCTGCAGCCCGGCCGGCGCGATCTGGAAACCGTCGGCATTCACGAGCGCCTACCGGGATTTGCTCCGGCGGCGAAAGATCCGAAACATCCGGTTTCACGATCTTCGGCATTCCCACGCTTCTCAACTTCTTCGGGCAGGTATAAATCCCAAGGTCATTTCCGAGCGTTTGGGGCATTCAAAGGTAGCTTTCACGCTGGACGTGTACAGTCACCTGTTGCCCGGAATGCAGGAAGAGGCCGCAACAATGACGGAAGCGGGGCTTCGCGCAGCGTTGCCACGCAAGCCGTCATAGACCTACGAAAGGGCGTAGAGAGCCTTCGACGAACTGGTTGGGTTTCCAGCCTTTCACCAGCTTATCGAGTAAAAGCGAGTCGGTAATTCCCAAACCCAATGATCCCATCACCCCGGCAACTTCGCTTGTAAAGTGGCTTATGATAGCGCCCGCCCCGGCGAATAGCAGCATGCGCACCGTCTTGCAAGGTAGCTTGTCAGCCCAACCAGTTCTGCTAATTTCTCGAACGTACTCCTTAAGGAGATCGGCGTCTTCGGATTTAGGCGCTAGCCAACCTTTGAGCTTCTTGCTTTCCTCCGTCAATCGAAGAACGTCATCGAAGTTCCTGCTCCCGCTTCGGACGGCCTCAGCGATGCCCCTGCCCTCGTGGCACGTCCACTCCTGAAACACGCTCAACTGCTTGTGGTTCTGAGCCCTCAGCTGAAGGAGTTCAGAAAACCTTACACTTGCCACGGCCGTTGTGGAGGGCGAAACTGCCATGTCGGCCGAGATGGCGGCGGAAAGGCGCAAACCCGCCAGCGCATCGAAGACCTCCATCAACAAAGACGCGGGGGTGACTGTCGAATCGGACACGATTTGACGCCGAACACCAGTCGCTCGCCTTAGATCGAAATTTGTTTCGACAACCAAATCTTGGGGCGCGCCAGAAGCATCGGAGCCAGCTGCAGTTGGGTCCTCGTAGACGTTAAAAAATGACCCTTGCTGGGGAGAAAAGCCAGGAACGAAGTGTTCTAGTACGGCATCGACGCACTTGCTCACGAATCCAGGGACCAAAATCTCCGCTTTCGCTTTTTGGGCGTCTGTCATGTTCCATTTAACCCGATCTACATGGCGGGAGAGGCGGTTTGCAAGACGTGTACTGCGCCCTTGCTTGCCTGTCAATTCGAAGAATGTCGTTCGCGCGTATTGCTCAACGCTTAATCTCGGTGGAGGCCCGATGAGAACAAGTCCGTAACGATCACCCCGAGGGGTTGCCGTATTGCTGACGCCGAGATGATTTTCTATGTAGCAAAGCTCCAGAAATCCGTTATCAAGCGCGTAAAGGAGAGAATCGGGTCCACAGATGCGGATCAGGGAGACGAGCGTGTTTGGGTCTGCCGCGACGCGCACTTTTTGATAGAACACCATCGCTTCGGCAAGAAGACCTAGATCAAACGACTTGCCCGAGGCTTGTGGTCTGTAGAGGCAAATGGATTCGAACATCGCAACCGTTTAGATTTGATAGTAATACTATCTTTGGGCGACGAAGGCTCAACCCCGAAGACCCCGCTGTTTCATGAACTTGCCCTCGAGCCCGCTGTTGAAGCCAAGGATCTTGTTGTTCGTTGCGAGACACAAAAGCCGGTGTAGGACGTTTCCTGACGAGTGCTGGAAAACGACAGCGATCTTGAAATCAACCTTTCAACCCCGGATTAGCAAGGGATTAGCAAAAGCCAAAAAACAAGGCCAAAACGAAGGCGGGAAACCGGGCCAAAAACCACCCGTAAACTATTGAAAACTGGCGGAGAGGGGGGGATTCGAACCCCCGGTAGAGTTTTTGACCCTACGACGGTTTAGCAAACCGCTCCTTTCGGCCACTCAGGCACCTCTCCACGAGATGTACAGGCCGTACTCTCC
>Ga0118677_10007705_pt1 | contig 17643 bp, 11 predicted proteins | sample AliMusrvi5mmetaG_FD_86154 | JGI IMG/M metagenome (GOLD analysis project Ga0118677, IMG submission 86154) | reverse complement strand
GGTATGAGGTGCCGTCCGGGGGCGGGATCTATATTAATGGGGGCACGATGATTTTGCGTGATTCGATCATCCTCGGCAACCAATGCCTCAACGGCACCTATTTATATGGCGGTGGAATATACAATGCCGGGGGAACCTGCCGGTTGAGGAATTGCTTGGTGCTGGGGAATAGCACGCTCAGCGCATCCGGCGCGTCCGGAGCGGGCCTTTACCTGACCGGCACGACCATCGTGGAAAACTGCACCGTGGCCTACAATAACGGGCAGGGGATTAACCGGGCGGGCGGCACGGTTGCCGTGACGAACTCCATCATCTGGGGAAATGGGGTAGATATTGTCGGGAATGTCCTCTTGGGCTGGTCGTGCAGTGGAAATGGAGTCACCAACGGGGTAAATGGGTGTCTCAACTCCAATCCGTTGCTTGAATACGGATGCTACCTGGCGACGAACAGTCCGTGTGTGGATGCGGGCACGAACACGGCCGCTTTTTGGGGGGCGGCCAACAACACGACGCGCACGGATGGAACCGGCGATCAGGGCGTCATGGACCTGGGCTACCACTATCAGGCGGGCTTTGACGTGAGTTTTGCGGATGTGTTCGTGGCCACGAACGGCGCGGATCAGAACGGCGGAACGAGTTGGTCTGCGGCCTTTCGGACGGTTACGAAGGCCCTCTCGGTGGCTAGGGACGGAACCCGGATTCACGTGGGGCCGGGAAATTACACCGGCGGGCTGGAGACCTTCCCGTTGACGATTGCCAATGTGATAGGGGTGCAAATCCTGGGGAGCGATCCCGTGTTGACGGTGATCAATGCTTCTGGAAGAAGTAACCGGGTGATGACGATCAAGGATTGTTCGGGGGTGAGTGTGGAGAAGGTAACATTGACCGGCGGCGCCCCGACCAATCATCCTGACAACTTTGGGGGGGGAATATACCTCTACGATTGCAACCGGACCCTGTTGTCCGGCTGTATCATCACCAACAACATCGTAACCAAGCGGACCTCCGGGACCCGTGTTCGCGGGGGCGGAATTTACTCGATATACAGTGGCGTGACCATAAGCAATTGTCAGGTGGTCGGAAATACCAGCAGCGGAGGGGGTTCGGAGGTGCCAAACGGAGGCGGGATTTATGTCGATGCCGACGTTGCGCATGTCGTTGCCTTGTGCAATACGGTCGTGGCCAATAACCAGTGTTCTGGGGGTACCTCCCGTTATGGAGGAGGGATATATAACGCTGGAAGTTGCTGGCTGCGGAATTGCCTGGTGGCGAGCAATATCGCGACCGGTGGAATGGGGTCTGCCTTCTATTTGAGCGGCACCACGACGGTGGAGAACTGCACGGTGGTTTTCAATGCCGGCCAAGGGATTTATCGCGCAAGTGGCGTTGCCGCGGTGACCAACTCAATTGTTTGGGGCAACGGGGATGATCTGGTGGGGACGATCACGCTAGGGTATTCGAATATCGAGGATGGCGACAACAACGGTGTGAATGGGTGCATCAGTGCGGACCCCCAGTTTGTGAATGTCGCGGTATCCGATTATCGCCTGTTGAAAACCTCGCCCTGTGCGAATTCCGGGATCAATTTGGGATGGATGGAAGGGGCTTTCGATTTGGGCGGCTTGCCCCGGATAGGCGGGCAAGTGGTTGACATGGGCGCTTATGAATATGCCGTTCCGCTGAAGGGGCCGGTATACCGAATTCGCTGATCATTATGGGGAGGAGTTCAATACCATGAGCAGGCCTAAACCTGACAGTGGAAAATCCGCATACGCTCATGTGCGTCTGCTGGGGCTTTGTGCGATTTTGGGAGTGTTTGTCGGGGTATGGATGGTCGTCGCCCAGCAGACGGACACCGACAACGATGGCATGTCCGACAGTTACGAGACATTCTTCGGGCTGGAGGCGACCAATTCGGCGGATGCCTTAATTGATGAGGATGCCGATGGGTTGACCAACCTGAACGAATCTATCGCCTTAACCGACCCGTTTGTCGCAGACACCGATCGGGATGGTTGGAATGATTCGGTGGATAGCAACCCTCTCAGCCGGGTGTATATTCAATGGGGCGATCTGGACTTCACGGAAGCCGATAATTATGACTACACATGTGCTAACGACCAGATCGTGACACCAGAAATTTAAGAAAATCAGGTAACACCTTTTGAGGAACGGGGAGTGAAATAACTCCCGGAGTGTTACCGATGAAAGCGAAGAATACGGTAGGGGGAGAAGGGGGACTGAAAGGGAAGCGCCCCCCTGGGGGGAGAGGGGGGCGCGGCGCGCCGGCCGGGGCCGAAACCGGGTCACAGCAGCAAAAGCACTGCCTCTGGCGGTCGTACGAGACGAAACGGAAAGCCGTGCGGTTGCTTTTGGAAGAAGGCATTCCGGCGAAGTTGGTGGCGCAAGAACTCGGGGTGAGTCACTCGACGGTCTGGGACTGGGTGCACCAATACCAGAACGGAGGGGAAGCGGATCTCCGCCCGAAACCGCGCGGAGCCTCCGGGAAGGAGTCGGGGACGCCGGGGGTGCGTGCGGCGATCCGGGAGCAGATCCTTGAGATCAAGCGGCGGAACCAGAAATTCGGGGTCAAACGGATCGCGCAGGTGTTGCGGCGGATCTTTCATCTGCCGGCGAGTCCGGAGACGGTGAGGCAAACCCTGCATCAGGCGGAGCTGATTGAACCGGTGCGGCGGAAGCCGCAACGGAATCCTTCGAAGCCGCGTTTTTTTGAGCGGACGACACCGAATCAGTTATGGCAAAGCGATATCTTTCCCTTCCGATTGGGGGGCGAGTATGCCTATCTGATTGGATTTATCGACGATCATTCCCGATACATCACGGCGTTGGAGGTATACCGGGGCCAGACGTCGGATAATGTGCTGGAGGTGTATCGGCGGGGCCGGGGTGAATATGGGGCGCCCAAAGAGATGCTAACGGACAATGGCCGACAGTACGTGAGTTGGCGGGGTCACACGAAGTTCCAACTAGAAATGAAGCGGGACCGAATCCATCACATCCGGAGTCAGCCGCACCATCCGATGACGTTGGGGAAGATCGAACGGTTTTGGAAGACGATCTGGGAGGAGTACCTGGAACGGGCGCGGTTCGACACGTTCGAAGAGGCGCGGGAACGGATCCGGTGGTGGGTGCAGTATTACAACCATCAGAGGCCCCACCAAGGGATCGAGGGACTGTGCCCGGCGGACCGTTTTTACGCGATCCGGAAGGAGATGCGGGAGACGATCGAGCGGGGGATCGAGCAGAACGTGAAAGAACTGGCGTTGCGGGGTCGGGTGCAGACGCCGTTTTACATGGTGGGTCGGATGGGGGAACAGTCGGTAATGATCAAATCGGAAAAAGGCCAGGTGAAACTGGTGGTGGAAAAAGCGGGAGGACCGGATGACAGCGACAACCAACGAGAGCAAAGCACAACCGAGACCCCGACGGATCTATCGGGCGAAGGAAAAGGCGCAGGCGGTGTTGAGCCTGTGGAGCGGGCGGCGGGTGGCCAGCCGAATCTGCCGGGATCTACGGATCTCGTGGGGGATGTTGAACAGTTGGGAGCGGAAAGCGATCCGGGGGATGATGAAGGGGTTGGGGAGCGAGAGCGAGCCGGGTCGTCCGACGGGGGAGTTGGGATCGCGAATCGAGGGGCTGTTGTCGGAACATCTGACGCCGGAGCGGACGGGGGACGCGCCGGACGAGAGGGGATCGAAGGAGACGGTAGAGACGGTTCAGACGGCCTAATAGTGATTCACGAACGGGAGGGAAATGGCTATGGTATCAAACGAAGTGAAACGAAAATACAGCAGCCTGGAACAGTGCCGGGCGGTGCTGCGGGTGTGGACGGAACGGAAACGTGCGAAAGAGGTCTGCCGGGAGATGGGAATCTACAACGGGGTTCTCACTCAGTGGCAGGAACGGGCGATGGACGGGCTTCTGTTGGCCTTGGAGCCGAGGGAAGGCCGGGAACCGGAGGTCAAGGGGCCGGCGATGGCGGTGCGGGTCAAGAAGCTGTTGGATCGGAAGATGGAGGAACGGGAAGGCAAGGCGCCGCGGTTACAGCGGCGATTGCAACAAGTGGAAGCGGGAGCTTCCAAGGAGGCGTAATCCGAGCCGATGAGCACCGAGGACAAGTCCAATCTGATCCTTCAAGTATTGAGCAATCAAAAGACCGCCTCCGAAGCAGCCCAGCAGATGGGGGTGTCCCGGAAGACCTATTACAAATGGGAAAACCGGGTATTGACGGCCATCCGAACCTCGCTGGAGGAACACCCCGGCGGCCGCCCGCGCCAGAGTGTGGATCTGGAGAAGGTGGCCTTGCTGAAAGAGCAGGCGCGGCTCCAAGCCCGGGTCCAAGAATTGGAACAGATCCTGCGGATACACGCCCTTCTTCAGGAGGACAAGTTATCGCCTGAGGCTGACGTTAAAAAAAAAGCCCAGACAGCGGATTAAACTGATGAACACCCTGGAAGCCGAACATCATCGAAGTGGGACGTCCTATCGCACGCTCTGTCGGCGGACGCGGGTGGTGTCCTATTCCAGTTTCTTGCGTTGGCAGGATCGACAGCGGGAGGGAGCCCCGCTGTCGAATCCTCCCGGTCCGGCCAAAAGTCTGCCCTTGGAAGTGGATCGGTTAAATAATCGCTTGATGGGCTTGGCGTATGGGCGACGCCGAACCGCTGGGACAGGTGAGGTCTATCGGGAGTTTCAGGACCAGATCTCGCGACGGGACTTGCAGGAGATGGTCGAACAGGTGAGAACCGAACATCGCCGTCAGGAGGCGGCGCTGAGCCGCCGGGTCGAGTGGAAAAGTCCGGGGCTGATCTGGTCGATGGATGAGACGGAACTGACCCTAGGGGAGTTGGGAACGAATGTGGGCCGGGATATCAAAGCCTACTGGTTGCAGGTCCGGGACCTGGGTTCACGATATCAGTTTACTCCGCGAATGGAGTTGCAGCATGTCGATGGAGAGGCGATAGCCCGGCACTTGGAAACACTGTTCAATAAACATGGCGCTCCGTTGGTGCTCAAACGGGATAACGGGGGCAACTTGAACCACTCCGCCGTGAATCAGGTGCTGGCCGCTTACGGGGTGATCCCGTTGAACTCACCGACCTACTACCCGCCGTATAACGGCGGGATCGAACGGGCTCAGAGTGAGTTTAAGAGCGATCTGTGCCGGAAATTAAAAGGGGGGCTGACCCCCAGTCGCTGGGGCGAGGACTTGATCCCGGTTTTGGAAGAGGTGTCAGGAAACGTCATTCACGAGCTGAATCATCAGTCGCGTGACTGTGTGGATGGCCAGTGTGCCTGCTGGCTATTTAATGTTGGAAAAACCGGGCGATCCCGATATGATCGCCGTAAACGAAGGGAGGCCTTCGATCGAATCACGGACCAGGCGGTGTCCGCCATGGCCCTCACAGGACTGATGGATGAGTCGGCCACGAGTGTGGCCTGGCGCTTGTCCGTCGAATCGTGGTTACACCAGGAGGGGCTGATCGGCCTCTCCCAGGGGGACCAAGTGTTACCAGGTTTTCTATGACTTATGATGCCATTATCTCAAGTCGGCACAGGGGTACAGCATATAGAGCGAGACTTAATCAGAGATCGCTTCTTCTTCGAGTAGTTGCGCCGTCGCCTGGTTATTATATGGTTCTACATACGATGATGGTTAGGGATTTCTTGCGCAGAGCATCAGATGGACGTCATTGGGGTTTAGATTTGGATTGGGACATACCTCAAGGAGTCGAAGGTGAAGCCCTTTTTGCCGGAATGACGCCATGTGGTTTTGCGAATGTTGGGAAGTCCAACAGTTATGAGGCTGGAGACCGATACAGGTTCACAATGTTTGGGCGAGTTGTTGATTACGCAAAACGAAACAACATGGGATATGCACTAGTTGCATCTCAGATGGGTTTTACTGATACTGAGATACTCTATGGTCCTGACATGTATCTTCGACTAGAGCGTCGAGAGATTCCATTTGTGGGCACATCGGATAACGAGTACGCCAAAGAATCATATCGAGCAGGTATTGACCTCTCGAACGGCCAGTCGCTAAATGCAGTGATCGCTAATCGTGGGTTGAATATGCTTGTTCCCGGTATGAGGGCTGAAAAAGAATGGCCGTCTTATGAAACCACATCGGCGGGCCTTCAGTTCAAACAAGAAGCTGCGAATGTTATGGAGGCTCTAATTCAATGAAAAATTTCAATAGATATTTTATGATTATGCTTTTTAGTTGTTTGGTATTTGCGATTGCAGCCAATGCGGATGACCAAGATCAACTCTTTGTTGACTCTGTCAACTCAAACTGGGTTGCTAGGAATTATACGCAGATATTGGCGGCAGTAAATGTTCGTCTTCAGGCGAACAGCAACGATGTGTTGGCATTGAGTCTTAAGATGAACTATTACTTCTATTGTGATATGAATATTCCGAATGTCTATGCTGTGGCCCATATCTTCACTAATGCTGTGAGAGCGAGTGGGCGGACGGAGGTGCTTCCGATTGCTCAAGTTATGGCTCAGCGATTTTTTGATCTTCCATTGTCTGAGCCCAGTTTCACCGAGGCGCAACGTAACGCTCTTCATTCTGAATTTTCCGATATGTTTCCAGGGGTGGAAGAATGTGAAGCGTTTTCCCTCTCGCTAAATAGTGGTTGTGATCTCCACGTCCGCTCTGAAAATCCAAGCGATGGTGTTTCGATTCAAATATTTCCTTGGTCTGAGAATACAACAGTTTCTAGGACAACAAGTTTTGACAGGGTTTATATGAAGGGTATAGTCGTAAAGTTAAGTGCACCCAGTAATGTTAGTGGCAAGAGTTTTGCCCAATGGAATAAGGATGGTCTCAGTATCAGCACAACTACGAACGTTATGATAACGATAAGTAATAATGTTACGATGACTGCTGTTTATATCCCATAACCTCTGCCCCCGCTCCGAGGTAGCGGCGGCGAAGCTCCGCCCGACCGTTGCGGTGGTGGGTTCATCGAACGTGGTGGGCCAGGTCACCGCAGCGGCCGGGTAGCGCCAAGCCGCGCGTCGGCGCGACCGTCTGGCAGATTAAGGTCATGTTTGTATAGTATAATAAACGGGTGTCTTTCGGCAGCGAGATGTGGCACGGCGAATAATATGAACAAGTCAATCTTTCTTGGTCTGTGTCTGATGATTATCGGCGGAGTTGTACATGCCGATCCGGCCCCCGCGTTCAATCCCGCCAATAATCCGAAGATTTGCAATTCGAATAACGTCACTTGGAATGGTTGGCTTTGTGAGAGTCCCGGGACGGTGACCTTGGACCCCATCACATGGGCGCCTGGGAATAAAGTTTGCAAGAATAACTCGATCACGGCTTCAACGGTGGCCCATCAGACGGATGGCAGTCGCAAGCGGGCGGGTGTGGACGAGTGCGGATTCGGCCATGCCGAATCTGAGCCGATAACCCCGACTTTAACGGGGAATGGATACGACATCACAGGGCCGTATGCGGGGAGCGGAGGAGAGCTAAGCGTCGTGTTAAACGGGTCCCTGACGGGGGAGGGCACCGTAAAATTTCATCAAGATTGGACCACGGTGTCGCCTTGCGTGGCGGATTCCCCGGCGAAAACCCCGGAAGAAAAATACGGGGTGTATTGGGTGAAGTTCATCAAGGACAAGAAGTATCGCGCCTGCACGTACGATATTCACCATTATGGCGCCGCCGACAACCTGACCGCCGACACGTTCAATCGAGAGCGCCTTCTTTGGACGGGAGGCGACGGCATCACGGTAATCGTCAATTCCAATTCGGGCGACACCGCGTATTCGACGAATCAAGGAGCGTATATCATAAGCGCGGCTTCCATTGATCTCCCCGCGTGCAACGATTCCTTCACCTTGTATCTCCTCAAACTGGTCCTGCCGGACGAATATTTAGGCGTCAATCTCGAAGACACCCCCAATCCCCCGCATGATTCGATTCAAGCCAACGTCGATCCTGCCGCTACAGGGGTCAGTTATGCCTGGCAATCTCCGGGTGGGGCTGCCCACTGCGTGTACCATCCCTCCCCCGGCGACGCCGCAACGGCGACGATTGAAGAGCAAGGAGCGGGAAGCTCCAAATATCGGGCCGAAACGGTCAGCGTGGAAATCTCTCCGCTCAACGGCGACGAAGGCTTCACGCTCACGACGAATTTCACGGTCGTCAAGGTGGACGTGAGCGTGGCCGAATTGGGCGAAAGCCAAGAGGAAACCGTCGGGGCGAACGTTCCGTATAATAACGATGATGACAACGCCTCAGTTACGGCGGATAAGTTGGATTATTCGGAATCCGGGGCGGTGGTTGGAGAAGACGACTTGCAGGCGGTCAAAGTCGAAGTCACGCCAGACAACCTCCCGGAAACGGAACGCATCAATATCAGCGGAGGGGATATCTTTGAGGACAATCTGAAGGAAAGGCCCGCCGCCGCAAGCTATCCCCCGAGCGCGTTTACTTCAGGGACGAAGACCTTTTACATCAATGGGAGGGCGCCGTCCGAGAATCCCCTGAATTGCACCTTTACGGCCTCCCATGCGAGCGGAGCGAAGGACAAGATCAAGTACACGACCTTCATGGTGGACATCCAAGGGCCAGCTCTTTTTGAAGATACGGCGATGGATGACCACATAGAGGAATACAGCGCCAATTCCTGGGGGCGGTATGTGGAGTTGAACGACGACGATGACGCGCCGGTGGCTGGCAACAACGAGTGGGACTTCAACGATTCTTTGACGGACCGTGCACAAGATGATCGTATTGTTCCGCTTACTTTGGAAGTGAAACCGGCGATGTTGGCGGGCAGTACGCTTGATCTGGCGTGGGACGCTGCGTTTATCAATGTGTATTCAGGCTCCACCAAAGCGAATTTGACCCTTGAGACGCCGGGACCCATGACTTGGCCGAAAACCCTGTGGATTGAGGGGAAGAAGGCCAGTACCGCGATGAAGGACCTCGAGATGACGGCGACTTATAAGCGGGATCTGATTGGGAAGCCCAGCATCGACAAGGTGAAGTTGACTGTCTGCTCAGTGGACATCGATGGCGATTCCGACGAGGACGGGTACGGTGGGGTGGGAAGCGATTCCGACGACAAGGTGGAGGGCAATGACAAGTATCCGGTCGGGGTTATTTATAATGATGACGATTCCGACCAGAACATGGCCTTGGACAACAAGAATCAGACCATAGACGGCGACGCCGATAAAAACCAAATGGCCGAAATTATCGTGCGCAAGGTTTTGCCCGATGACATTCCCGAAGGCGTTGTCACCCTGGAAGGCGCTCCGCAGGTGCGCCTGTTCAAGCCCGACGGGTCCGTCTTGAAGGATGCCGATAGCGCAGGTCCGGTGACGATTGCGTGGACGAATTTGCCATTGACCCTGAAGGCGGAAGGGGTGACGCCGGGGATCGGGGAATTGAGGGTCAAATACGTCCGGCAAGGCGTCACGTTGACCGACCATCTGCATGTCGGGGTCTTCCGGGCCGACCTCGACATCGATAGCGACAACACCTCCGATTTTGACGGGCCAGAATTGACGGAATTTGAAGATGCCATTGAAAACGGGTGCACCAATCCGGCGTTCGCGGCGCTGAAATATGTGGTGGTTGACGACTATTACAACGCGGGCGAGACCAACGGGATTCCGGGCTATGCGACGAACCGGCTGGCCGGCGCGTTGGGGCCGGTGGAAACGTTTGAATTCGTCCCCATGCGGCTGGAGATATTCGCGCCCTTCGAGGATCCGGCCCTGACCACCATCCGGTTCAGCAAGCTTGGCGGGGGCGGGCCCGCCGCCCCACCCTTGGCGGCGGCCAGCGTGGAGGACGGGGAGACCATCTACACCCCGGCGGGTGGGAACTACCGGGTCTGGATGAAGCCCCGCGGGGACGCGGCCCGGAACACCAATTCAGTGCTCCGAGGAGGGGACTATGTCCCGTTTGAGGTGGACATTCCTGCCACCAACTTTGGGGCGGAGGGGATCGGTATGGGCGTTCCGGGGTCCACCACCCTGTATGTGGAAGGAATCCGGCCTAGCCTGACGTTGGGAGATGAGGCGATTTCGGTCCAGGTGGTCAACCGGGCCTATTCCAACCGGGCGGCCCAGGCGGAAGACAAGCTGAAATTCACGGTGATCAAGGTCGACGTCGATGTCGACTCGGACAACAACAACGGCTTCGATCCGCCGGCCCGCACCTTGGCGGAGGACCATTACGAGGACATTGGCGAAGACACCAACCGCACTGGCAAGATGATTGCCGTGAATAGCGACGACAAGGACGAGGATGGGATCCCCGACTTTGCGGATGGGTACGATCTCTTTGCCGCGCCGAACCTGACGAACGACGATATCAATACGGACGAGCAATTCGTGCCGGTGGTTTTCGAGATTCCGGAACCGATCGATTTGAGCCGGGCCAGGGTCAAGCTGGACTATGACGATTCCAACCCCCTGTCGGTTACAACGAATCCCGCCGGAAAATATGTCCTGCCCTCCGCCGGCTCCATGCGACTTTGGAGGCAGAAGGGGAACGTTGCCCGGAATGGCGGCGCCATTCCTTCGGGCGATTTTGTGCCGAAAGGCGAATACACCGCGTCTGATTTCGGGTTTTCGAATGGAACCCGAACCGTAACGCTTTACGCCGAGGCCGTCAAAATCAGCCAGAAGATCGCCGACAAGCGGATCCTCTTTAAAGTTCAGCCGGACGAGAGGACGGGCTTCATCGCGGCGGACGCCGTGAGATTGTCAGCCTATGAGTTCCGTGTGGTGTGGGGTGTGTATAATAGCCCATGGAAAGAAGCTGGGTTTGGGGCACTGGGGGCGACTAATACGCCAGTCCTGGGCGGGGTTCCGGGCGAGCCCGGCGGGCAAGGTGGATTTGGCGGACCGCCAGAGGGAAGCGGATTTACTCGGTTCGTCGACCCCTTCAGAATTGAGGATTTCAAACTGGAGGATGCGGGTGCCAGTGCCACGGGGAGGATTACCTTGAAGATTTTCAGCAACGTTTCGAGTTGGAGCAGCAACTTCGTCCTGACAGAGATCGGAACAAATGCGGCAGTTTATGCGGATGAGGAGGATTCCCTGGCCATACGGTTGTTTGACCAGTATTCAATCGCAGGCCGGAAATCAACGAACGCAATGAACATGTTTGTTGCGTCGATGGCGTTTGGGGCGCAGCGGCTGATGACCGTCTATCAACCGCCTGATACGAACACTTTTGAATCGGAGCATCTGGAGTTAGTGGTAACCATGTCCGGTTTGCCGGATGCCGGGGCGACGAACGTAATTAATGCGGTCTTGAAATCGAGTTTGATGCCTGATGTTATATTAACCAACGAATTGGTTGAAACGGGAACCAACTCGCTGGTGTTCGAAAGCGGGGATAAGTCCTGCAGCGTCTCGTTCGTTCGTCTTACGGGGAATGGGGGCACCAATCGGAATGACTTCACGGCGACGGTGAAAAGTGACTTGCTGGAAGTGAGTGGACAGTCCGTGGATGCGATTGAAACGGCGGCAAATTCGCTCGTCTTCAGGACGGATGCTCTTCATAATTCAGGGCCTCCGGGTACTGGTCCAGGAGCGGCTGGGTATGTTTCCATTGGGAGTATCTGGGTGCCGCGTGGTTTGGTAGGATTGGTCAATGGCAATCCGCTCTGGCCGAAGTACTGGCCGGGGGTTGAATTGCCGATGGAGATCAAACGAGCAAGACATTCGAGCCAAGGTGCCCAATTTGCGACATATAGCGATCCAATTGCATGGACGAAGAATTTATCTGTTTCAGCCGGTAATGGCTACATCTTTTGTTCGACATCACCTTACAGGGCATTCATGTTGAAGGACGATGATGGGGTGGCACCGGTGTTCGGTCCGACTCTATATGGCAATATTTTCGTGCCGACGAAGGTCATGGGGGGAGACGAATTAAGATCTCGCCCGATGATCTTCCCGACGCCCGCTGATAAAGTGACCGTCCTTAAAGTAGAGTCTATTGAAGCCTCTTCCCCGAAGGCCAACAACTCTCCGCAGACCTTCGAGGGCCACAAGACCGACTTTGGCGACCCATGCGCAACCAGTAACCCAGGGCAGGCACTCGTTGTCTTCCATAAAGATGTTCGCGACGCGAACTTCGTTGTTCAGGACTACGACGTCACGCTCAAAGCGAACGTCTTGCCGACAAGCATAACGGCCGATCAACTCACTGAAAGCTGGGCCAAAGTGAACGGGCCGACATCCGGGAGTCTGAACCGGACAGATACATTTGAGGTGAAATACCAGAATGCGAAGAAGGGCGGTCTATACAAGTTCGAGTTCGATCTCGGGTTAACGGGTTGCGCAAAGAGTGGGGCGAATTTGGACCTACCGCTTGGATGCCCAGATTCCTCTGGTTATCTCAACTCGGAGTTTCAACGGTATGATCAATGGCGGGCTGATCTTCATCAAAGGGTTGCCTATTTGACGATTTCCCCGCTGATAGCGATCAGCTATTACGTTGCTGCCATGAACAAGACGCTTTGGGAGATGAGGCATAGTGCGGCCACGTACGAGACAGGGGATTCCCCCTGCAAGAGGTGGTGTCCGAATACTGTCACACTTGAAGGCTATGTGTTCACTAAAGACGCAATAGGTAATTTTGCCTATGCCTTTGTTGTCGGGCGTGAGGTAAATTCTACATTTGTGGCACAACTTGGTGGGAACGTTGCGGCTATCTTGCAGAACTTGTTGCGAAATAGAGGAGGAGGATTGGATGATCCTGACGACCAGGCTCAGATCGCGGCTGGTGTGGAGTATGGAAAGAATCCGGCACCAGGTTTCGGGGTGTACTTGCAACCACAGGGTGACCCCGGGATTGAGGCCATGCAGACTGTTGAAGCAAAAAGGGGGTGGCCTTCATCCCTTCCTCTTCCACAATCAATGTGGAAAACTTATCCAACCTACTAGCAGAAATGTGGAACCAGAAAAGGAACATTATGAAGACGAGCAAAAGAATGCTTTACCCGATGGTGATACTCTTGGCGGTGTTGTGCGAAACTAGAGGCCAAGAGACGAACAGTTTCTCCGTGAACCTAGATGCACGATGGGCAACACACGATACGAGTAATGTCATCAGTTTTGTTGTTGACCAGTATCAGAGCAACACAAATGACCCGAAGAGGACCTTTGCTCGTGGCATCGTTGCTGTCTTCGCCCAACATTGGTGTCGGGGAGGATCGAATTACATCGCACGAGCGTGCGATTTGCTTTCCGCTTCCACCAACTACCCATCCGAGGTGAAGACCGTTAACACGGGTAAGATGAGGCAACTGATTTCCCAATTTGGACTGATCGCCGAGGGCCTAAACGAATCTGTCGATTCGGGTCCGGTTTCTGATACGAACGACCTGTCTGTTCTTTTCGTAGCCTGGCCATCAGGTTTTCCCTACGGCGAGATCATCAAGGAACTTGAGCAGCCATAGCAGAGTACGCAGGGTCAGTGGTTGAATAGGTGATAATGTCTCCACATTCCACAATTCGTTTTTTTCCTCTGACTTCACCCCGACCGTGCATCCGAGAGTTTTCGGTGGACCACGATTGAATGACGCTCCGCGCCCGTACACGAATGCGTGGCATTTTCGCGCCGGTTGCTTCGCTCTATGCGGTGCCCGGAACGTCTTACTCCCTTCCGGTCGGGTTCAATTATACGTCGGCGAAAGCGCTAGGAGGCGACGAATTCCACGCAGAACCTGTGGGCTATGAAGTGCCACAGGATAAGGTGACTATGATTAAAGTGGACATCAAGAATGAGGGCATAATCATTACCGATAATATCACAAGCGTTATTGTTGGGGAAAAGATATCGTTGGAGGGTCTTGTTCAGCCAAGTGGTCTCGCGATTTCTAGTGTGCAATGGACGATTCAAAATGCAAATGAAGTAATAAAGGATTGGGAGATTACACTGAGTCCGTCTCATCTTGGATATCAAGCGCACATTGTTCCGTTAACAACAATGAATCAGCCAGTAGTCGAGTTTTATTGGATTAACGGTAGTTTCGATGGAAGATTGCGAGAGGTTAAGTACAAAGTCACTTTGAATGGTACTGACTATGAGGGGAAGACAATATTTAAAGTCCATCGCCCAACAATTCAAATCTCAGTCGCAAACAACCAAGTGTATCTAAATGATCCAAGTTACACTCGGCCTGGTAAATGGGTCAACTACGGATTAGGCAACTTTGGTGGGCCACCTCACGGTGTGGAGGCAAGAGTTGCGATTCAAGTGCCGACTGGTTTTTCGCCCCAGCCGGATGGAGTGTGGTACGAAAAAGACGTGGTGAATGGGGTGTTATGGGTGCAGCTCGGAAACTTTAACCGATCTTTAAAAAAAGAATCCGATGGGAAATGTTATGAATTTAAGTCGGGTGATTATTTCTTGGATGAATACCTTCCTTATATCGGGGGCAATTACTTTAACGACTCGCCGGCTGAGTTACTAGACGGAAACGCATGGCTGGAGATTAGTAACGAAGAGTATAAGACATGGTTAATGTGGTTACCCTCTGGAGACGATTCGATCCCTATTCCTATGGAAATCATTGTGTGGAGTTGGTCTGCATCAACTATGAAGGATGCTTCTGGCACATGGATGCTGAACTCATCTGCGTATCCCGCGCCATCCTACGTTGATACCACTGTTTTCCCTGAATGGATTTGGAGCAAACAAGACGTCCAAGAGTCGGTCGTACCATGCCCATAATAATATCGTTTGAATGGAGGCACATATGACGGTCAAGTTCAGAGGCATATTCGTTTCCTTGGCGTTGTCCTTTACATCATGTATGAATTGCGGAAGCAGTCCTGCCCCGGCAGACTTATCAGTGTTCGGGAAAGAAGTAGCAGGTCTTAATAAAACGAACGTAAAGATGTCAGTTATTATGTATACGAACTGCTTTCCCGCCATGGCACCCATTCTGTTGCGTTTTGTTGTGGAAAATAATACAACAAACAACATCTACTTCATAAAGACTGACAAGCTCACACCGTGTCAAATTACTGTCATCGGTGTAAACGGTCAATCGATACCTAAGACGCGATATGGTGAAAGAGTCGCAAACAGGTCGCGTCATGGAGGGGGGCATAGTGACCGGATTCCACCTGGCGGGCATTATTCCTTCACTATACCGGTTAATCTGCTTTATGACATGAGTAATGTGGAGGAGTATACTATTAACGCAGGGACACAAGTGTATTTAGACGAGAATAAACCCGATCGAATAATCGATCTCGAATCAGGAGTTTTAAATGTCAAGGTGGTCGCAATTGATCTGTTTGTTGAAACCATGTGGGATGAACAATATGGGCGACGGGATCAGCCCGTCGAATAAAGAATAAAGGGAATCAGGACGCCATCGATGAAAGAACGGGGTCAGCGGTTGGTCACAGATAGGGGAACATGAGACACAAGATTGCACTAAGTATCGCCGTAATTCTGATTGTTTGCATTGCCGTTGGGCTTTTCTTTTGGTTCAAGAAAGAAAAGTTGCCGGAACGGCAACTTGAAGCCGCAGTAAATAACCAAAGTCTTTTCCCCACAGCACAGATGAATCGTGTTGCCAGCCAAATCGGGGAACGCGTCAATGTCGAGCCGGCAATAAATATCGGCAGCGGCGACAACAAGCCATCGACGCCCCAGCCTTCCAAAGAACTGGAGTATTTGAAGCCATTTGCCGACATGCCCATCCGAGTCCTCAACGTCGTCCAGCCCGACTTCTCTCAAGATCCACGACTTGAATACCAGCGGCGGCTCAAGGCGGTTCATGCCCTTGACGCCCGTCTAACCTCTGAAGAAATAAAGGTTTTGATGGCCTTCCTGCGGTCACCGGTCGAGGCTGACACCTCCCTGGACCCCTTGTCGATTAATTCGATCAAGAACGAAGTCATGGACCTGCTCATTCAACAAGAGCCACTTCCGCCAGACCTGGGGAAGGAACTGGCTTCGATGTCGGCCGATCCTTCCTTGGATTCGGGGATCCGCGACTACAGCGTCCAGCATTTCGCCCCCTATTTCAAGGCCCGCTGGGGGAGTGGCGAAGTGGATACCGAGTCCCCGGATTATCAGGAGATCATGCGAGGCTACGACCAAGCCGTTAGAATGACCAACACTTCTTTGCAAGGTACGGCCCTGATCGGTCTCTATGCCTTGTCTGAAGAGTATAAGTCGATTGATCGGCAGAATGTTGAGAAACTGGCCTTCCAGATGGCCAATGATCCTGGCAATTTTGTGAACACGCGTGTGACGGCGATTCAACTCTGCGGCCGGATGGGCCTCAAAGAGATCTTGCCGACGGCTCGGATTGAGGCCCAGTCAGGGGAGACGGTCCAACTCCGCATGTCGGCCATCGCCACGTTGGGCGATTTGGGGGACAAAAACGACGCGGCCCTGGTCGAGGCCCTTGCCTTGGAGAATGACGCCCGCATCCAAACTGCCGCCAAATCGTCCCTTAAGCGGCTAACCCATCGCCTTGGCGCAATTCCAAAGGACTTATAGACGGATGAAGAGTCCTCCTGTAATCCTTATGAGCAGCTTGCTTTTGGCATTTCAATTACAGGCTTTCGCTGGAATCGACACGCCGCATATCTCTTGCGATGCGCCTGCCTATGATTTCGGAACCCTGGACCAATCGAACACTGTTGAGCATGTTTTTGTCATTCACAACCTTGGTACGGCTTCTCTCCAACTGTCACACGTTCATGCCTGTTGCGGGGCGACGGCGGTTCTGACCACCAATCTGCTCGCTCCGGGGCAGTCGGCTGGCCTGGTTACTCGCACAGCCCTACAGGGACGAAATGGGCTCATGAAAAAGACTTTTTACATCAAATCCAATGACCCGGAGCAACCCCAGTATCCTCTTTACCTGCAAGGCAATGTGCACAATTCGATGGAGGCGTTAAAGGGTGCAAACGAAACATCCCCATCCTTTCAAGTTCAGCCGGCCACCATCGATTTTGGACAAATTCGGAACGATTCGGTAGTGGTTCGGAGTTTCGTTGTCACGAGTCACGAATACCCCTTCCAGGTGGAACGACTCGACTGTTCGGCCCCTTGGCTTGCCGCCGAGACTGATGCCGGGAACACCCGACAATCCCGACAAGAAGTGCGCGTCAAAACCCGGTCACCTTTGCCAATGGGGGTTGTAACAGGGGAGGTACGCATAATAACCGGTCCAATGGGGGCAACAACCGTCACGGTGTCGGTAATCGCTCGGGTCTTCGCAGACCTGGTGGTGTCCCCAGAAGCGATTCATCTGGTTGCCGGGGAAACGATGACCAACGCCATGACCCGGTATGTGGCCATCAGATCCCGATCCGGGACGCCATTCATGATCCGAAAGGTCGATTGCCAAGATAAGGAGATTGGCATTAATGTCCAGGAAATCAAGCCGGGTGATTATCGGATAACTCTCTCAAACGTTCTTCCACGCGGCGAACTTCACGGAAAAACTCTTAAAATCGAAACCGACAATCCGGATGCCCCCATGATTGAAATCCCGTTCATCATTCAGGCAGCGGTCAACAAATGATGGACGTGCCTTATGGGATGGAAACCAATATACAACCGGAAACCAACGAAAACCTTTCATTG
>Ga0118677_10007704_pt1 | contig 17646 bp, 19 predicted proteins | sample AliMusrvi5mmetaG_FD_86154 | JGI IMG/M metagenome (GOLD analysis project Ga0118677, IMG submission 86154) | reverse complement strand
CTCCAGTGTCGGCGTTCTCTCGTCAAGTGTCTCGCTCCACACTCCTCTATCGGCGGGACTTCCGAGATCCATTAGGGCCTTTCTCATCTTTCATCTGAACCGGTACACAGGAAGGCGGTCTCGATTACGGTGACGGTGGCGAGAAATTGTTCCGTAGAAATTACCTCCTGCGCTCATCTTCAGGCACCCGTGACCGTGCCCTTCTAAGGAGTGAGTCGTGCCTCCGAATTCCAGAGGATCGTCCTGTGAGCGAAATCAAAAATCCAGACACGCTTAAATTGGCCGTTGCTAACTAGCGCCTGCATGTCTGGCATGTTCAGCTTCACCATGTCGTCGAAATATTCCGGGCAAGGAGCGGCCTGCGTTCGGTAGTAAAGCACCAGTTCGGCAGGTGCTCCGCTTGAGTATGTCCTGGAGGCTTTTTTTCGGATGATGGACGCGAACGGTCTATTTTGAGAGAAGGCAGTTCCGCGCGGCTCATCGTGCTTCAGCGCGGCGGCAACGGCCCGCGCTGTGGGTTCGTCTGTGATTTCTCCTAACTCGAAATAACGCTCGGCTCCATTGATCGTGCAGCGAATATCTGGCGCGGGTGGCGAAGCGTTCGCGGACGAGCCGTCGTCTACGCCAAGGTGCGACACCTCCGCAAACGCCTTAAAGACTTCCAATTCTTCGAGCGCATTTTTGGCGTGGTTCGGTAACGCGTCGTAAGCGGCTCGATCCGCTCGAATCCGCGCGGCCTCTGCCTTTTGCTCAGGGGTACGATTGGCATCGATTTCAGCCCGCCGTTCGTCGCGCTCCCGTCGGTATGCTGCTGGGTCATGCATTTGACCTCGTTTCTAAACCATCTGTCACGTACTTCGCTATGGCGTTCTTCCCTGCATCGGAGACCCCCTCAAAACCCACGGACTCGCTCAAAAAGTCGTCTGCTGGCCAGTGGCGAGCGCCAAAACAGTGAACACCAGCAGAGTTGCGGTCATAACGGGTTTCGTAACTCAGAGTTTCACTCCGGAACTCGGCGATTCTCGTCGGCGCTGAGTGGCCCGAAATAGCCAAGCATAACCTCCTTTATGTCCGGCGACTCGGTCCTTGCGTGCCCCGGCGCGCGACCCGCGATTTGCCCCGCGGTGCTTGCAGGCGATAGAATCCGTCGTCGATGGGAGCATGATGGAGCTTGTCGATACGCTGCCGGGCGGGCGGCTTGAGATTGCGCCCGATTATCTGATGGAACCGCGCGGGAACCGGAAGAGCTCCGTGAGCGCGGAAATCCTGACCGCAGTCGAGAAGGCTTCGGAGGATCGCCGCCGCGGCCGGACGATCTCGCTTGACGAGCTTCGGCGGTCGCGGTCCCGCCGAACTGGCCGCGATGAAGGGAGCCAGCGCCCGGAATTACACGACGGCCTGCATCAATCTGAATGCCTGAATGCGCGTTGGGAAGCCCAGAGCAGGCCCCGCAAGACACGATATGCGTGTTAACCAGTCCTTCCCTGCGCTGCGGTATTCTTAAAACAGGGAGCCGAGGCAATGACTACTCTCACGGAGCAGGAAATTCAGCGCAACATGCGGGCCGTTGCACACGCGATCGCGCAGCAGGAGCTCGAAGGCCTGACGGTCTCGGAAGCAACCGTGGCCGATCTGCATCGCGCCGCCCGCGGCGAAATCGGCACGGATGAAGTAGTCCGGAACATCCACAGCCGCATTCCGCATGTCCCGTTACTCCGGCAATGATCCTTACCTCGATCCGGCGACCGGCGTATTAAAAAACCGCCTTGGCATCACCGACGAAGCGATCCTCGAAAGGACTGAAGCGGATCTGGCAGCGGCCCGCTCTTTCGAACTGTCGAAAGCTCCGTTGAAGGGAAATTTCGATCTGGCTCATTTGCGGGCGATCCACAGGCATCTATTCGGCGATGTGTACGAATGGGCCGGGGAGCTTCGCACCACGGACATAAGCAAAGGCGGGAACCGGTTCTCTCATCACGGTTACATCGAAAGCGGCGCACAGCAGATCTTTGCCCAACTCGCAGAGGAAAACTACCTGGCGGAGCTTGGGCCCGAACAGTTCAGCGAACGCGCCGGACATTACCTCGGAGAGTTGAACGCCCTGCATCCTTTCCGCGAAGGGAATGGGCGGGCACAGCGTGAATTCATCAGCCATCTGGCGCAGGAAAGCGGCTATTACATCGCGTGGGAAAACGTGAGCCAGCCGAACATGCTGGAGGCCTCGATTGAATCTTTTCGTGGGGATTCATCGAAACTGGCGCAGCTCGTCAGGGACAATCTGCATACGCAGACGCCCACCAGAGAGAGCCGATTGAGTGGCCCCTCATAACTGACCCCAAGTATCACCTCGAAATCCGGACGCAATCGCTTCGGCGACCGCAAATTGAATGCCCCTGGTTTTGGCGCCCCCGCCCTTCATACCACCTGGTCCACCCATGTGAAGCTCCTTCCCTGCCCCAATGTTTCGCAGAAGGGAGCCGTTGTCCCATGCCGGCCCGTTGCGGGTGCGCGTCATGAAGCGCGTTCCCGTCGAGGTATACGGTGAAGAAATCACGGTAACCTGAGAGGAGGAGGCCGCGGCGATGACCATTGAGATTCACAGACCGGAACTGGAAGCCCTCATCATCCAACGCATGAAAAGCGGTGGATTCCACGACGTCGAGGACGCTCTTTTCGAGGCGCTGAAGATGTCGCCGCCGATTGAGGAACCCCTGCACGAGAAACGGACGGGAGCCGACCTCCTCGCAGCTTTGCAGGCGTCACCCTACCGGGATTTCGAGATAGAACCGCCCAAGGTTCTGCCGACGACCGTCCGCGACGTCGTGCTCTGATGGCGTGGCTTCCCGATACGAACGTCCTCTCGGAAGTGCGGCGGTTGAGGCCGGAGCCGAAGGTGCCGGTGTTTATAGCCAGCAATCCGCTGGATGAGCTTTACATTGGCGCAGTGACGCTGGCGGAGTTGCGCTTTGGTATCGAACTGTTGAGCGAGGGCAGCGCCCGGCGCGAGGAAGAGGATTTATGATCGGAACAGAGGGCCTATGACGGCACGCGAAGAGTTGCACCATCTGGTCGATCACATTCCGGAGAACGACGTGCGCACGACGCGGAAACTGCTGCGCGCGCTGGTGGATCCGGTGGAGCTTGCTATTCTGCTGGCCGGGGAAGACGACGAACCGGAAAGCGAAGGCGAACGGGATGCCGCAGAGGCGGCACTGGCGGGTTCCGGGGCTGACGTTCCGTTCGAACGGCTCCGCCGGACGCGGCGGTGAAGAAAGTCTACTTCCGGCCCGCGGCGGTGAAGGAACTGGAAGCGCTGGAGGACCGTGACCGCGATCTGGTGGAAGACGCGATCGAGCGGTTCGCGCAAACGGGGCAAGGAGATGTGAAGAAGCTGAAAGGCCGCGAGAAAGATTTGCGGCTGCGCGCCGGAGACTGGCGAATCCGCTTCGTTTATGAGCACCCTGACGCGATTCGGGTTCTGCATATCCGCAACCGGCGCGAAGCGTACCGCTGATCGCTCAAACGCCCCCCGGTGTCGGACGAGAAGTGGTCGGGCTTGCCCCATAAACGCCCCGCGCACGGTGCTCCACCTGCTGCGGCGCGACGATCCTGAGTCGGCGTCGCATCCAATTCTCAGGGCTCACAGAGTTAACAGTTCGCGCTTCGTGGCGTTCCGTTTGCACCAAAGCCCAAACGGCAACAGCGCGACGCAATCTACCCCTCCTTCGGAACTCTGCGGCAGGCGGCAAGCACGGCCCGCGCCGTCTCGGGATCCGAAGCGCGCGCGATCACCACCGCGCCGACCAGCGAAGCGAACTCCCGCATGGCGCGCTCCTTTTTCTCCCGCGCGGAGCCGGGCATGGCCTTCGAAAGGGTCTCCACCATGCGCTTCAACCCGGCGCCAAACGACGCCTTCAGCGAATCCGGCCCCCGTCCGACGTCGCCAGCGAGGGCCGCGACCGGGCAACCCGTGCCGGGGTGCTCCACGTGCCCGGGTGAGAGGTAATAAGAACGATAACCGGCGAGCAACCCTTCCGGGCCGTGCTTATTCAGATGCGCTTCCACATATTCAATGACCTGGTCGAAGGCCGCCTGCAGCGACGCGTCGATCAGCGCTTCTTTACTTTCGAAATGCCGGTAAAAGCCGCCGTTTTTCATGCCGGCGTCGCCCATCACGTCATTGACGCTGGTGTTTTCGATGCCCCGTTCGCGCACCAGACGCGCGGCTCCGTGGAGTATCCTCCGGTGGCTCTTTTCCATCTCCTGCTGCGATACCCGCATAAATCGCGAACTCCCCCCGAAAATTCCTCTTGACACTTAGAGTGTATGCGTACTCTAATTAGATGTCAACCGTCCTCTAAACACACAAAGGAGCCCGGCATGCGGAAACCTCTCATTCTGGTCACCGGCGCAACCGGCAAAACCGGATCCGCCATCGTTGCGCAGTTACTCGAACAGAACTGGCCGGTAAGAGCGCTCGTTCACCGGCGCGACGCAAGAAGTGAGCGGCTCCATCGCGTGGGAGCGGAAATCTTCGTGGCCGACATGTACGACCCCGATCAGATGGCCGAAGCCCTGCGGGGAGTGGCGCGCGTTTATTACTGTCCTCCGATTCAGCCGCACATGATCCAGGCGGCGACGGCGTTCGCGGTGGCTGCCCGCGATGCGGGGCTGGAATCGATTGTTCACATGAGCCAGTGGCTTTCGAGTCCCACGCATCCGTCTCCTATGACGCGACAGACCTGGCTCGCCGACAGGCTCTTTGCGACGATTCCCGATGTCTCTTACACGATCCTGAACCCGGGCTGGTTCGCGGACAACAATCTGCGCGTCATCGGCTTCGCGGCGCATCTCGGCATTTTTCCCGTGCTGACCGGGGACAGCCGCAATGCGCCGCCGTCGAACGAAGATATCGCGAGAGTCGCGGTGGCGGTGCTGCAGGATCCCGTCAGACACGCGGGGAAGCGGTATCGGCCTACGGGTCCGAAGCTGCTCTCGGCACACGACATGATCGCGGTGCTGCGCGCGGTTCTGCGGCGAAACGTCGTTCCCGTGCCGATGCCGCTGTGGCTGCTTTATAAGGCGGGAATCATGCAGGGCGAGTCGAAATTCGCCATGGCGAGCCTTCGTTATTACATTGAGGACCACATCCAGGGCGCTTTCGAGTGGAACGCGCCGACCAACGACGTTTTGCAAGTAACCGGCCGGCCCGCCGAGGACTTCGAAACGACCGTACGGCGTTATGCCGCGTTGCCGGAGGCGCAACGATCACTGGCCAACACGATTCGCGAAGCCGCGAAATTTCTCCGGACGCCCTTCGCGCCCGGCCTAAACGCGAAACGCTATGAGCGCGAACTGGGGCTGCCGCAAATTGGCAACCCGCGTTTTGCCATGCAGGACGAGCGCTGGAAATCGGAACATGCCGGCGACGGACACCATTCCCATGCAGTACAAGACAGGAGACTAAACAGCCATGACCACAACCACAGAAGTGAAAACGACACCCCTTTCCGAACTGCTGCTTCCGGAGTTGCAGGCGGAACTGAATAAAGCGCGCCGCATGCTGGAGCGGGTTCCGGAGGGACATAACGATTTCCGTCCGCATCCGAAATCGATGAGTCTGATCGATCTCGCCAACCATCTGGCGACGGTATCGGGACTCGCGGGCGCGATTCTTCTTTATCCCGGCGTCGATCTGGGCGGCCCCAACGATCCTCGTCAGATTGTTAAGGAGCAGACCGGGGCTGCCGTTCTTAGTGAGTTCGAAAAGCTGGCGGCGAGCAGCGTCGCCCAATTACGGGTGACCACCGAAGAGGCGTTCGGCGAGCCGTGGAAGGCGACGCGACAGGGGAATGTCATGTTCTCCGGGACGCGATATTCGGCGTATCGGAACATCGCCGTCAACCATCTGATTCATCACCGGGCACAACTCGGCGTGTACCTGCGGATGCTGGACGTTCCGGTTCCCTACTCCTTTGGTCCTTCAGCCGATGAAATGCCGGCCTGAACGGCTGCACGGGAAATCGGAAAGAGCCCTTCCAATGCATTCCATCAATGTGAAAGGGAGGCGGTGATGGCCGCCTCCACACTTCCCATCACCGCGGTCGGGCGGGCGTCCACGTCGACGCACCGGCTGCTTTCCATCGATATTCTTCGCGGCCTGGTCATGGTGATCATGGCGCTTGACCATACACGCGATTTTTTCTCTTCGGCGCTGTTCGATCCGACGGATCTTACGCAGACCACGCCGCTTCTATTCATGACGCGCTGGATTACGCACTTCTGCGCGCCGATCTTCGTGCTGCTGGCCGGGGCCGGCGCGTTTTTGTCTCTTGCGAACGGCAGCAAAGACCATTGCGATCTGCCGGTGTATTTACTCAAGCGAGGAATCTGGCTGATGGTGCTGGAGATTGCGGTGGTTTCGCCGCTGGGCTGGGCCTTCAGCTTCGGCTTCGGCTTCACGAGACTGCAGGTGATCTGGGTAATCGGGGCGTCCATGGTGATTCTGGCGGCGCTGGTGTTTGCTTTTCCGCCGCGCCGGATCGCGGTGATCGGACTCATCCTGATTGCGGGCCACAACCTGTTCGACGGAGACCACGCCGCATGGCTGGGAGGTTTCACGTCCACGTGGAAGGTTCTGCATAACCTCAGCTTCTTCACGCCTTTCCCGCACACAATAGTGGCCTCGCTTTATCCGCTGATTCCCTGGGCGGGGGTGATGGCGCTCGGTTACGGCGCGGGTGAGTTCGCGCTGCTGGAACCGAAGCGGCGAAGCCGGATTTTCCTTGCGACGGGACTTTCTTCGCTCGCCTTATTCGCGATTCTAAGAGCCGGGAATTTCTACGGTGAACCGAAACCCTGGTCGGTGCAGGCCGACTTGTCGCGCACGGCGATGTCTTTCGTGAATTTCACGAAATATCCGCCGTCGCTGTTGTATCTGCTGACTACGCTGGGCGCCGCCTTGTGTTTTCTGGCTTATGCGGACCGGCTGCCTCAGGTCATTACCAGGCCACTCGCGACGTTCGGCCGGGTGCCGCTTTTCTACTACCTGCTGCACCTGCCGCTGCTGCACGGTCTGGCGGTGGTGTTCTCCCTGGTGCGGTATGGGCGTGCGGACTGGCTGTTTCAGGATTCGTTCGCGCTTCGGGGGTCGGCGCATCCGTTGCCGGCGGGATACGGTTATGGTCTCGGGGTGGTTTATTTGGTTTGGGCCGGCGCCGTGATTCTGCTGTATCCGCTCTGCAGCTGGTTTGCCGGTATTAAACGCCGATACAAGCATCCCCTTCTTAGTTATCTTTGAGAGCGCTCTTAGCGCGCTCCAAACCGCATCGTTATACCGGCCACGGCACTCAACGGGTAACCTGGAGTGCCGTGAATCCGCGCCAGCACGGGCGCGTCCGGCGTGACGCGCGACTCGAAATAATTCTGCGTCTCATAGTAATCCCGGTTCGTCAGGTTATCGAAACTCAGGTTCAGCTCAAGGCGGCGATTGATCTGGCGCGCAATGCCCAGATCGAAGACCGTGTGCCCGGAGGCCACAATCGACGGATCCTCCCCATCCAGGCGATAGTGATTGATCGCGCGCATTCGCAGAGACCCGCTCCACCTGTTCCACGACGCCAGCGTCAGCGCCGCATTCGCCACAAAATGCGGCGCGCTGTCCACGTAGATTCGGTGATCCCCGCCGAGGAAGAACGCATTCGAGATTTTGGTGATGCCGCCGTTCAGCGAGAGGTGCTGCGTCAGTTCCACGGACGACTTTGCCTCGAAGCCGTAAGCCCGGCTGGGCCCCTTGAACTCGAAGCTTCCGTCGTCGGGGATATAAACCTGTTCATTCGAATGATCGATCAGAAACAGGTCCGTGCTGATCGACAGACGCCCGAAGTTCGACGACGTTCCCGCCTGATAAAAGTCGGTGGTGGCGAGTCTTGGCTGGCCTGGCATCTGCACCACGCCGCGCGCATCCACGCTGTTGATCCCCCGCCCGTAATTCACGTGCAGCGTGAGGGGCAGGCGCCTGGCCGGCGTAAGAGCCAGATTGCCTTTGCCCTGCCAGCGCCCCGCCCACTGCACGCCACTCCGGGCGGGAAACACCTGGTCCAAAACGCCGTAGCGGAACTCATCGAACCGCACGCCGGCGCCCGCCAGCAACCGGCCATTGAAGAGGCTCAGGCTCTCCTGCGCATAACCCGCTTCGTTCGTGACGTGCGCGTGAGCACGGGTGGTCACCTCGATCGGCACGCGGGCCTGGCGGGCGTACAGACCGACGTTGATCTGGTTGTCGTGGAAGTTCGCGCCCGCCGTGAAATTCGCCAGAACCGCGCCGAAATGCTGCGGATGCATGTATTGCGCGTTGGCGCCCTGCTGAAGCCGCGAATCGTGCTGCTGGAAAGCGTCGCCGTTCGCCGGATCGTTGAGGTAGTAAGTGAAATTCGAGTACAGATCGAACAGCGAACGCCCGAGAAAACCATCCGCCCGCAAGGTGTCGCCATTCGTGAACGCGCGGCTGTAATAACCGGACAGGGTTCCGAGTTTCACGCGGCCGCCATCCGAGGGATCGATATAGCCGAACCGGTCCAGTTGACCGGAGGCCACCAGATCGAGCGGGATCTGCCCGGAGGAATAAAAGTTATTGCGCCCGAATATAAAGCGCACGCCGGCCTTCTGATTCGCGCCGAGGGTTCGCGTGTAATTCGCGTTGACGTTATCGCGGCGGTAGCGGCCCGGGCTGCGGAAGGGCCCGTCGGTGTAGGAGCCTTCGTAAGCCAGATAGGAATCCACGCGGGTGACGTCCGGACTGAACGCCAGGAAGCCGCGCCCGGTATCGAAATTACCGCCCTGCAGGCGCGCGGTGAAGGCATCGGGCAGACTTTCGCGCTGGCGGATATGCACCACGCCCAGGCCGCTGAAATCGCCGTACTCCGCGCTGAAGGGGCCGTTGATCATGGACACTTCCTGGATCAGTTCGGGGCTGAGCGCCTTCAGTGCGCCAAGGTAACCCTGGCCGTGGCCCTGCGTGCCCTGATTTTGCTGGACATCGTCGACAAGGATCTTGAGGCCGCCGTTGACGCCGCCGTGATCGAGATTGAATCCGAAACGTCGGATCTCGAGCGATTTCCCGCCGCCCTCATGCTGCCCGGCATCGATGCCTGCGTTCAATTGCTGCAGCACCTGATCGTCGCGCGTGAACAGGGTGCGGTTGAAAACTTCGGCATTGCGAAGATCCACGCCTGGCTCAAGGACTTTGGCGGCAATCACCACGCTCTGGTTGCGTACGGAGATTCGCTGGAACTGCAGGTCGGCGGTAGTGTCGACATCGGGAAAATGAATTTCGCGAGAGACGGCGATGAAGCCGGGGGCCTCGGCGGAAAGGCTGTAAACACCGGGGGAGACGCCGCGGAAGGAATAGGCGCCGGACGCATCGGAGGTGGCGACCCCGATCTCGGCCTGCGCGTCCCGCAGGTGCACCACAGCCCCCGGGACGGCCCGGCCCTGCGGGTCCGTGATCCGCCCGTTAAACTGCCCTGGCTGCGCGCTCAACAGCAATGTGACGAACCAGGCGAGTTTCATAGGCTGTAGCACGAACTTTACGTTCGTAACACCAGTCTATACGGTGGGCCGGTCGATTTGGATTCCTCGCTACCCGGCGCCGATCAGTTTTTTCGTGCTCGCCGGCGCGCTCTCGCGGACCCTGGTGAACTCACTGTCCACCGCCTTCCACTTATCAGCCATTTGACGGGCGCGATCCGGTTGTGACGACGCCAGGTTCTGCTGCTCCGCCCGGTCCTTCGACAGATCGTAGAGTTCCCACGGTCCGCTGTCCCCGGTCGCGATCAGCTTCAGATCGCCTTCCCGGATCGCCCGGTTGTGGTTGTGGTTGAAGTACAAATACTCGCGCGTCACGGCGCCGTCTTTGGCGAAGGCCGGCGCGATGCTCTTGCCCGCCAGCGCCGGCCCTTTCTCGGACGCCGGTTTGCCGCCCGCGAGGTCGACCATGGTCGGCAGCAGATCCACAAAGTGGCAGGGATCGTGCCGCAGCTGATTCTTCGCCTGGATCCCCTGCGGCCACTGCACGATCAGTGGCGACGCAATGCCGCCTTCATTCACCCAGGACTTGTGCAGGCGGAACGGAGCGTTCGAACAACTCGCCCAGCCGGGCCCGAGGCCCAGATGCGTTCGGGCCGAACCGAGGGGCGCGTTCGCATCGTGCCCGTCGCCGCGGATCAACTGTTCGGAACTCGCGCCATTGTCGGACAGAAACAGGACCACCGTGTTCCGCAGGGCGCCCATCGCCTCCACCTGCTGCAGCAGTTTTCCGATCTCCGTGTCCATGCGCGTGATCATCGCCGCATGAATCGCCATCTTGGTCCGCTGGAGCTTCTTCTGCTCCGGCGTCAGGGTGGACCACGGCACCGCGCGGGTCACTTCGCCCGGCCCGATTTTTGCGGTCAACTCATTGTCCGGCGTATTCCAGTCCGTGAACATCGCGGGCTCGAGCGGAGCCATGGCGCCGGAGATCAGGCCCATTTTCACCATGCGCTGCCATTTGCGCTCGCGCGCCGTATCCCAGCCTTCGCTGAAGCGGTCTTTGTAGCGGTCGATATCCTCCTGCGGGGCCTGCAGGGGAAAGTGCGGGGCGTGAAACGCGGTGTAGAGAAAGAAGGGTTCGGCGGCGTGGTCGCGCGCATGTTCGCGGAGGAAACGAACACCGTAGTCGGCGATCGCGGTGGTGCTGTAATAGCCGGGCTCCGGCGCGGGCAGGCGCTCACCATCGAGCAGATGGCTTTTCTGGGTAAAGAAGCGAAGCTCGTCCATCATGGTGTACGAATGGTCGAAGCCGACGCCGTTTTCGCCGGTCACTTGCTTCATGTGCCACTTGCCGGAGTGATAACTGCGGTACCCGAGCGGCTTCAGATACTCGGGCAGGAAGCGCGTGTAGTCCGGGATCTTGCCCGGCGTCATGATGTCGCTGGCGGTCTGCTGCGCGTACTGTCCGGTCAGCAGACAACTGCGCGAGGGGCCGCAGCGGGCCGTGGAGTACGCCTGCGTGAAGCGCAGCCCGTTGGCTGCCATGCGGTCGAGATTCGGCGTGTCGATATCGCCGCCGTAGCAACGGGCGTCGGAAAAGCCCATGTCGTCGGCAAGGATCAGGAGGATGTTCGGTCTGGAGGAAGTTGCCGCAAGGCCCGAAGTGGCGAGGGCGCCTCCCGCCGCGGTCCGCAGAAAGCTTCGCCTGGTTGTGTCGGTGACCGCGCGTGAACTCATCAGAATTGAGTCTCTGACAGTTCGGGGGCGCGCCGCAAGAGGCGGGGAAATTTTGTCAGCTTAAATCCATTTGCACAAAGGCTCCGTATTCGATGCTGAAGACGTTCCTGCAAGGCAACGCCTTCCCTGCCGATTGCCCGAGGCAATCGCTGTAATTCAAGGAGAAGAGCCTATGTTCCTTACCGCAAGGCGCACTGTCGCGCTCGCCGCCATGGCGTGCGCATCCACCTTCGCCGCCAGTCACCGAAACGGACCCCTCCTGCTCGAAGATCAAACCGCGAATCTGAACGACCTTTATGTCTTCCGCAGCTACGAAGCAGGCCGTTCGGACCGCGTGGTGATGAGCATGAGCGTCCAGGGATTCCAGAACCCCGACAACGGGCCGAGTTATTACAAGTTCTCGGACAGCGTTCTGTACCGTTTCAACATCAACAACGCCCGCGGTCTGGATGGCAATCCCGACCTCCAGATCGATTTCCTGTTCAGCACGCAACTGCGTCCCAACCCGACCTTCGTCTCTTATTTCGGTCAGCTGAAAGGCATCGACGATCCGGGGATTTTCCTGTACCAGACTTACAGCATCGTCATCCGCAATCTGAAGACGGGCCAGGGCACTTACATTTACAACGATGCCAATGGCCACCCGCTCTCCGTCGCGCCGCCCAATATGGGCCCGAAGAGCACACCGGCCTACGAACAGACACTCGGCGCGCCCTCGGTGTTCACGCTTGCCAACGGCATGCGCGTGTTTGCCGGACCCCGCGACGACGCGTTTTACTTCGACAGCGGCGCCACCTTCGACACGCTCAACTTCCGCTCGCCGGCTCCGGTTCTGACGGGCGCGGCCGACACCGCTCCGGGATCGGCTGCGCCCGCCGCGGTGGATGGTTTTGCCGGCTACAACGTCAGCCTGATTGCTGTCGAAGTGCCCATCAGCATGCTGACCGCCGATGGCTCCATCCCCACGGATCCGAAGGCCCCGAACGCGAAGATCGGCGTCTGGGCCGCCACGCTTCGCCAGATTGTCACGGTGCGGCCCAGCCCGCAGGACCCCATCAACTATGGCAACTACGTGCAGGTCGACCGCGTCGGCAATCCGCTTACCGTGGAAGCGCTGATCCCCCTGCCGATGAAGGACTACTGGAACCGCAACGATCCTTCGAACGACCAGCAGTTTGCCCAGTTCATCGGGGCTCCGTTCTTCGCCAGCGGAATCCTGAACGGCGTCTTTGGCCTGAAGGTTCCGCCTGCGCCGCGCACCGATCTGCTGGGCGTATTCGTCCCCGATATTAATCGCGTGGATCTGACGATTCCGCCTACGGCCTTCGCCAATCAGAACCGCCTGGGACCACTGGCCGGTGACAACAGTGGCTGGCCGTTTGGCGGACGGCGGCCGATCGACGATGTGGTGGATATCGGCTTCCGCGCTCTGGCCGGCGTGCTGGTGCCGGGCTACGGCGGAGCCCCGAATAACCAGCTGGGCGACGGCGTGAATTCGAACGACGTGCCTTTGATGGATCACTTCCCCTTCCATGCGCCGCCGCACGCTGGATTCAAACACAGCCAGATTGACGGCACGAATGGCAAGGGGATGGTAACCGGGAATTAAGCGTACTCTTATCGGGGCAGACCTGAAAGCCTGCCCCGGTTTTCGACGAGCTGACTATGAGACTCATATTTCTTCTTTTCATTGCGCTGCCCGCCTTCGCCCAGCAGCCCGGAGCGGCTGACCGGCTGGCGCAGGCTTATCAGGACCGCATCCTGACGGAATCCACTTCCATGCTGAAGACGGACGAGCATATCTCGATGTACGAGACTCTCGTGAAAGTCCAGCCCGAGGTGCTGCATTATCAAAACCTGCTGGCGGGCGCTTACATTCAAAAGGTCCGCGAGTCGATGGATTACAGCTATCTGGAACGCGCCTCGCAGATCGTCAATAGCGTCATCGGCGCGGATGTGAAGAACTACGAGGCAGCCCGTCTGCGCACGGAGATCGCGCTGGAACGGCACGATTTCAAAACCGCCGCCGACTACTCCCGCAAGCTGATTGAATGGTCCGCGAATGACTCCTGGAACTGGGGCACTCTCGGCGACGCTCTTACCGAACTGGGGGATTATGACAACGCCGCCGACGCTTATCAGAAGATGGTTACCCTGCGGCCCGACCTTTCCAGCTATAACCGCGCCGCTTACTTTCGGTTCCTTTATGGCGATGTCGAGAGTGCCGTGAAGATCATGAAAATGGCCATCAGCGCCGGCAGCCCGATGGCGGAGAACACCGCGTGGTGTGAAGTGGAACTCGGGAAAATCTATCTGAAGACGGGGCAGGTCAGGGAAGCCGCGGACGCTTTCCAGGCCGCGCTGCGCCGCTTCCCCAATTACCACCCGGCACTCGCCGGAGTGGCGCAGACAGCGGCCGCGCAAAGCGACTGGAAAACCGCCATCTCTTATATGCAGCGCGCCCGGGCGGCCACGCCGCTTCCCGATTACTCGGCCGCCCTCTACGACTACTACACTGCCGCCGGCGACATCAAAGAAGCTTTCCAGCAAAAGGAAATCATTCAGGTGATCGATCAGATCGGCCAGGCGGCGCAGGAGAAAGCGAACCGCAACATCGCCCTGATTTATGCGGATCACGACTGGCTCCTGGACCGCGTTCTGGAACTGGCGAAGAACGAACTCGACGTGCGCGGCGATATCTATACTTACGATGCACTCGCGTGGGCGCTCTATAAGAACAAACAGTATGCGGAAGCCGGTGTCGCCATGAAGAAGGCGTTGCGGCTCGGAACGCCGGAACCCGCGTTTTATTATCATGCGGGACTGATCGACAGCGCGCTGGGCAGGAAGGATGAAGCCCGCGAGATGCTGAAGAAGGCTCTCGCGCTGAATCCGCACTTCGACGCCAAACAGGCTTTATTGGCGCACGATGCATTACAGGAGCTTTCATGAAACTCGCCGTTTGCCTTTTCGCCGCGCTGCCGCTTCTGGGCGGTGATTTAGAGACTTTTACCGACAACTCGCTCAACGCCACGCAGCGCAACACGGCTTGCGTCGCTCTGCGGGGCAACAAAGCGCCGGAAGTGATTGCGGCTATGCGCGCGGCTCTTGATAACACCAGGCTCCAATCCTGCGCGGGCGTCAATTTGCGAGTCGCGGGCGCGACCGACGAACTGCTGAGCGCGCTCGATGAGAAAGATCCGACGGCGCGTGCGCTGGCCGCGCGGGAGCTGGGAGCGCTGCAGAAACCGGAATTCCTCGCGGCGCTGCGCAAGGCCGCGGAAGACCGGGATCTGCTGGTATCGAGCAACGCGGTGGAGGGTTTGGTTCGCTATGAGGATCATTCGTCCGCGCCGCAATTGCGCGAGATCGCGGCGCCTGGCGGCGTGCTGACATCCATGGCGGTGGATGCGCTGCTCGAATGGCAGGATCCCGAAGTACTGGAAATTGCCCGGAAGCTGATCGCCCACAAGGATCCCGGCGATCAACTGATTGCGATCCGGGTGATCGGTCAGACGGGCGACCGCACAGATTTGCCAAAACTGCGCGAACTCGCGAAGGACGACACAGCGCTGAGTGCGGGGAGCCGGGGCTTCGGCCTGATGCCGGCGATCAGTATTTCGAGAGCGGCGGGAACGGCGGTGCGGAATATTGAGGCGCGGGCGGCGAAGTGATTATTTGAGATTGTAAAGCGTCGAATTCCGACCGTCCAGAGTCGCCCCGATCGCCAGTCCGATCAGCGCCCCGGCCGCGGCCACACCAACTGTGCTCGCGGCCCTGATATTGATGTCTCCCGCGCTCTCATTGGCCAGCCGGGTGCCTAAACCCGCGCCGGTCCCGGCACCCGCGCCAGCGCCGATCGCGAGACCGATCCACTTCCCGCGGCCCTTCCCGCGCAGCCTGACCCGCAACACATCCGCACGGGGCACGGCAATCTGCCGTGCCTTCATCTGCACCCCGATGGAATCCGCGGTGAGCACGGTGAACTTTCCGCTCACCGCGTCCGCCCCGCGCCGCATTATCTCAATTCGCGCCCCTGCGCTCAGCGCGTTCAGACTCTCCCATGACGAGGAAACGTTGTCCCGCGCCGGCGCCATCCCGGCCCAACTACTCAGCGCCAGCAACAGGATAACGCAACGTTTCCTCATAAAACCCTCGTCACAAGACCGCGAGAACCTGCTCCGCGTGTCCCTCCGGTTTCACCCCGGTGAACACTTTCACAATCATTCCGTTGTCGATCACGAAAGTGGTCCGGGCCACGCCCATCACTTTCTTCCCGTACATGTTCTTCTCTTTCATCACGCCGTACAGATTCGCGATCTCTTTCGAGTCATCCGCCAGCAGGGTGAAATTCAGATCGAACTTTTCCTTGAATTTCGCCTGCGCCTTCGTGGTGTCCGGCGAAACGCCCAGAACCGTCACGCCCTTTTTTGTGAATTTCGTCACGGCGTCGCGAAATTCGCAGGATTCGATGGTGCAGCCCGGCGTATCCGCCCGCGGATAGAAATACAGCAAAATCCGCTCATTCTGATGCGCCGCCAGATCGAATTCCTCGCCGGAATCCGTGAGAACCTTAAAAACCGGAGCCTTATCGCCTTCCTGCACCATTCGTTTTCTCCTGACCTTAGAAAAATCTATCCCAGCTTCGACTTCATCAGCTCATTGACGGACGCCGGATTCGCCTGTCCCTTCGACAGTTTCATCACCTGGCCCACCAGAAATCCGATCACCGTGAGCTTGCCGCCGCGGTACTGCTCCACCTGCTTCGGATTGGCCGCGATCACTTCATCGACAATCTTTTCGATCGCGCCCGAGTCGCTGATCGTCTTCAGCCCCTCGCGCTCCACAATCACGGACGGGGCTTCGCCGGTGTCGAACATTTTCGGCAGAACTTCCTTGGCCAGTTTCCCGGTGAGTTCGCCCTTGACGATCAGGCCGACCAGTTCGCCCAGATGCCGGGCGCGCACCGGCGAGTCGCCGATCTCTTTGCCCATCGCCTTCAGCATTCCCGCCAGATCGCCCATGACCCAATTGGCCGCGATCTTCGGGTCGCCGGAAACCTCGGCCACCTCTTCGTAATACTCGGCAATGGCCCGTGTGGACGTCAGCACGCCCGCGTCGTACTCGCGCAGCCCGTGGCTCGCGATGAACCGCGCCCGTTTCGCCGCCGGCAACTCGGGCATGGTCGCGCGGATCTCCGCCTGCCAGGCTTCACTGATGCGCAAAGGGGCCAAGTCCGGCTCGGGGAAGTAGCGGTAGTCGTGCGCCTGCTCTTTGCTGCGCATGCCCACCGTCACGCCGGTGTCGGGGTTGTAAAGCCGCGTTTCCTGATGAATCTTCCCGCCGTTTTCGATCACGGCCACCTGGCGGGCGACCTCATAATCGATAGCGAGTTTCAGGAACCGGAACGAATTCAGGTTCTTGATTTCCACCTTGGTGCCGAACTCCGGCGCGCCCCAGAGCCGCACGGACACATTCGCGTCGCAGCGCAAATGCCCTTTTTCCATGTCGCAGGTCGAGACGTCCATGAACTGGATGCTCTGCTTCAGTTCGGTCACGTAGGCAAACGCCTCATCGGACGACCGCATGTCCGGCTCGCTCACAATCTCGATCAGCGGCGTGCCGCTGCGATTCAGATCCACGTACGTGTACTGGTCGGAGTCGCGGAAGCCTTCGTGCTGGCTCTTGCCCGCGTCGTCTTCCATGTGAACGCGCGTTACGCCCACGCGCTTCGCAATGCCGTCCACCACGATATCGACCCAGCCGTGCTCGGCCAGTGGTTCGTCGTACTGCGAGATCTGGTAGCCCTTGGGCAGGTCCGGATAGAAGTAGTTTTTACGCGCGAAACGCGAGACCGGCCGCACCGCGCAGTTCAGCGCCATCGCGCCTTTCATGCCCAGTTCCACGGCTTCTCGGCTCAGGACGGGCAGCGCTCCCGGCAGTCCCAGGCAGACGGGACAGACGTTCGAGTTGGGCGCGGCGCCGAAACTGGTGGGGCAGCCGCAAAAAATTTTCGTGCGTGTGGCAAGCTGGACGTGGACCTCCAAACCGATCACGACCTCGTACTTCGCAATCAGTTCCGGCGGAGCCACTTCCAAAAGTGCAGTCGACATTTGTTCAATTTCAAGATACCCGATGCCCCGCCCTGCGCAGGCGATACAGGAATTTCACAAAACCCGAACAACAAAACCGCCCCGATCTGGTTAGATGCCTGTAGGCGACTCATGACACCCCTGCGCATAATTCTGCTCGCCGTTCCTCTGTGTGCGCTTGCCCAAACCGCGCCGAAGCCGGAAAACAAGTTCGTCGGCAGCCTGGTTTGCAAGACCTGTCACCCGGATGTCTGGCTGAATTTCAATAAGAACCCGCACTACAGGTCAA
>Ga0118677_10007703_pt1 | contig 17649 bp, 11 predicted proteins | sample AliMusrvi5mmetaG_FD_86154 | JGI IMG/M metagenome (GOLD analysis project Ga0118677, IMG submission 86154) | reverse complement strand
GGGATGTAGTATCGCCGGAGGGCTTGCACCGACTGCTTCCGGAGCCAACTCCGTCGCCTCGGCTTTGGGCAGCCTCACCAGGCGCGACCCCGGCAAGGCTGTGCGAACATACCATGAGGGTCGCGAGCCAACTCTCAAAACCGGAACTTTCTACTTGGCTGGCAATAGGAACTTTCTATTTGGCTCCGACATGCAGCTTTGCCTTGAGCCCGACTCGGTTCAGTGTGACGCGAATCTCGTTGCAGACCGTGTGCAGCAGTCCAGTGGCCCAAAAAACTCTTTCGCCGTTGCGTGGCAATCGACCCAGCGCATCGAGCGCGGGCCGCTCCAACCGCACACTTACATCAGCCCCCGTCTTGAGCGTCCAAAGGCGCAGACGGCCGGTTTGCATATCAATGGAGCCTCACTCGAGCTTTGCTACATCGGAAACCCGCAGGCCCGTATACAGCATGATCAGTACGAGAGCGTTTGCCCGATTGGACCATTCGGCCGCGCGCGGATCTTTCCCCCCTACCTGGCTGCATGCAGCCAGAATCCGTTCGATCTCTGCCTGGGAAAACGGGTCTGCAGGTTGGAGCCCACCGACAGGGGGGCGCAATGCCGCAGCAGGACTGTCGGATATCCATTTCTGTCGGACACAGAAGTTAAAAACGATCGGAGAATTTCCAGTTCCTTGCGCGATGTGTTCGGAGTGAGGGCGTGCTCTTTGCTACCCTTCCGGCGAGGTGGTGCCACTCGATTCGCACGAAAGCGGCTCAACTCCTCGGGCAGGACCTCACTGAGATGATCGTCTCCCAATTCAGCCAGCAGCAGATCGAGGAGCTTCTTTTAGCTGCGCAGTGTGCTTGCACGTACATTCCGCGCTTTGCACTCCGAGAGGAACAGATCAACCGAAGAACGAAGTGTCCGCTTGGGCTTCTCCACGACCTCGGGGTGCTTCTCGAGTTCTGCAATGCGATCCACGGCTCTTCGCCAGTCGCGAGTCTTGAGGCTTTGACGAATCATGCTGCCCTCAAGCTCGCCATACACCCAGATCGGGCAGGAACACCGGGTGTATGCGACTCCCTTTGCAAGATGGGGACAGTTCGCTACGTGCCGCCGGTAGGGTCCGACGGGCTGCATAGCCCGGATTGTCGCAGGTTTTCATGTACGTCGCATGTACAAGAGATTTTATTGGAGGATAAGTGCTGTGATTGCAATAGATAGATGGCGGAAGCTCGTGGGGGTCGAACCCACCGATGGCGTATTGGGCCATCCGCCGGTTTTGAAGACCGGGCCCGGCACCGGCCGAAAAGAGCTTCCGTGTTGAGTGTATAACTAAAGAACCCGCGCGAGTTGCACGCCCTCCCAGGCGCCAGGCGATACCCGCGCGGATGAGAGTGCACAGAGCCTCGGGAGGTCACCGAATGGCGGAACAGCCGCTGACTCAACAGGACACTTCGCGACCCCAGGTGGAGCCCTGGATGAGCGGCACCCTAAGCGATCTTCATCCCCTGCTGGCCGCGTTGTTGTATTCGCTGCAGCACGCGCGCGCGGACCTGGATCTGTGGACCAAGGATCTCTCCGATCTCGAACTATCGCGCAGCGTGCTGGGACTGGCCCCGGTTTGTTTCCACATACGGCACATAGCCGGCAGCGTAGATCGTCTCCTGACCTATGCCCGCGGCCTGCAGTTAAATGCCGCGCAGATGAGCGCGCTGCGCGACGAGGCAAGCCCAGGCATGCTTCGCGAGGACCTCTTCCAGAGGCTCGACGTTGCGTTCGAACGGGCAGGCGGTACCATTCGTGCCTTTGACCCTGCAACCTTCGGAGACATGCGCGAAGTTGGACGCAAGCGCATTCAGGTTCCGCTCGCCACGCTGCTGGTTCATATTGCGGAACATACGCTGCGTCACGTCGGCGAAGCGATTGTAACGGCCAAGGCTTTGCTCAACAGCCGCTGAGCGATTCCCTTGCGGCGTCGAACGGTCAGGTCAGCGCTCCAGGAGTTCTCGCACTTTGGCCCCCAGCGCCGCGGGTGTAAACGGCTTGGCCAGTAGTTCGAAATCGCTTTCCGCCCCCCGGCTTTCCAGCCCTTCGTCCTCGGCGTAGCCAGAGACCAGCAGGACTTTGATTGTGGGCCGCTGACTCCGCATTTGCCGCGCCAGGGCACGTCCAGTCATCCCGGGCATAAGGACGTCAGTCACCAGAATGTCGATCCGCCCCCCGAATTCCCGGGAGACTTCCAAGGCACTCGTCCCGGAGTCGGCTTCGAGCACCGAGTAGCCCAGACCTTCGAGAATCGTCGCGAGGAGCAGTCGCACATCAACCTGGTCCTCCACCAGCAGGATAGTCTCGTGCCCGGGGGTAGAGCTCGAAGCGGCTTCGACATCACGCGAGGCGACTCCGCTGACCGCGGGCAGCAGAATGCGGAAAGTGGTCCCCGCGCCTACGGTGCTCTCAACCTCCACCCAGCCATTGCATTGCTGCACGATTCCGTAGACGGTTGCCAGGCCCAAGCCGGTGCCCGAGCCTCTGGGCTTGGTCGTGAAGAACGGTTCGAAGATGTGACGTTTCGTCTCGGCATCCATGCCGTGGCCCGTGTCTGTCACTGTCAATGCTACGAAGGACCCGGGACGCCCTCCCACCAGGCGCGCGGCCTGCTCGGGAGCCAGGTTCACGACCTCCGTCGAGATCATCAACTCTCCCCCGCCCGGCATGGCATCGCGCGAATTCACGGCGAGATTCATCAGCACTTGACTGATCTGGATAGGGTCGGCGAGGACGCTGGGCAACGCGGGTTCCAGCTGCGTCCGGACCCGAATGTGCTCGCCTATCAGACGGCTGAACAGGGACCTCGTTTCGGAGACCAGCTCATTGACGTCCACGAGCTTCGGCGAGAAAACCTGTTTGTGGCTGAACGTCAACAACTGCCGCGTTAGCTGCGCTGCCCGGTCACCCGCTTTTCGCACCAGTGAAATCTGCGAACGGATCGGGCTGCCTTCGGGAATTGAAGCCAGCACCAGATCGCAGTATCCATTGATCACCGTCAGGTTGTTGTTGAAGTCGTGCGCCACACCGCCCGCCAGCCGCCCGACGCTCTCCATCTTCTGCGCCTGTAGAAACTGCTCTTCCATGCTGGCGCGCTCTGCTTCCGCCTTCTTCCGCTGGGTAGCATCGAAGAAGAAAACGAATACCGCATCCTCGCCATCGAATATGATCGGTACGGCTGAGACTTCCACGTAACAAACCGACCCGTCGGTCCGAACGAAGCGCTCCTCCAGCAGCGGCACAGGCTCTCCCTGTTTGAGCAGGTGAATCCTGTCCAGGACCACTGCGTGGTCGTCGGGATGGATAAACTTGAAAACGTTGACTCCCAGCACCTCGCTCATCGACGCCGCGCCCAGCACACGCAGCCCTTCCGCGTTCATGTACCTGACCCTGCCGTCCTTGTGCACGTACATGCCGACTGGGGCGCTTTCCACCAATCTCCGGTAGCGCACTTCGCTTTGCAATAGAGCTTCTTCAGCGGCTTTGCGCGCGACTTCCTCATCCATGCGTCCGAGCGCATAAGCCACATTGGACACTACCTCTTCCACCAGCCTTATCTCGGGAGGGCTGAAGAACGAGGCTTCACGAGAATACAGGGCAAACGCGAGCTCAATTCGCTCACTCCGCGCCACCGGAACACAGATTAGCGAGCGGAGTCCCCACTTTGCGGCTTTCTCGCGCCAGGTTGCCATGCGCGGGTCCAGTTCGATTTCTTCGGAGACCGTGGTGACGCCCTCGCGAAGGGCCGTTCCGATGACACCCTGGCCAAACTTGTCCGTCCGGGCCGATAGGCGAATGCCATCCGAGTACTCTCTCGCTATTCCCGCGGTCGCGACCGGGTGCACATCCCCGGCGCCCGGATCCAGCCGGCAGATCATCGCCAGCGGGAAGCCGCCCTCTTGCACGGCGGCAGCGCACACTGCTTTGAGCATCTCCTGTTCGCTCAATGCGCGCACAATCGCCTGGTTGCACTGGCTCAGTACGGCGTACAGGCGATTGGCATTCTCCAATTGACGCTTCGCCCGGTTCCTCTCGGTGATGTCCCGAATAATCGCCTGATGGTATGTCACGCCCTCCACGTCGATGCGCAAGGCGCTGGTCTCGACCGGGAAAGTAGAGCCGTCTTTGCGGACATGCACGAATTCTCGTAGCGCGTGAGGTTCTTCCTGCTCCTGCAGCCAGTACTCCGCTGGATGCTGCGGGTTCCCCCCGGCCTGCAACTCCGCCGCGCACATCCCCAGCAATTCCTCGCGGGAGCGGCCGTACATGCCCGTCGCCCGATCATTGGCTTCGACAATCTGGCCCTGCTCGTTCAGCAGCAGGATGGCATCGCTCGCCGACCTGCTCAGGAAATTGTAGTGAGTGAAGAGTGCCTGTTTCTCCAACTCGGCTCCGCGCCGGGCCGCGGAGTATTTCCGCTCCTGCAACCGCCAGAAGTAGCCCGCGGTCAACCCCAGAACCAGGATCAGCGACACGACCGAAAAGGCAACCGGCAGCGCCCTGTCGCGCAGCGGTTTTTCAATCGTCTCGAGCGGAACCTGGGTGCAGACCAGCCATTGCGAATTGGGTATTGCGCGCCCAGCCGCCAGCACTCTCCGCCCCTTGCGGTCGGTACTCCGAAACAGCCCGCTTTCGCCCTTTAGCGCCTGCACCGCCGCCGCATCCTGTCCGCTCAGGTGCAGCCGCGACACCTTGTTGATCTTGCCATGCAGACTCGACTCGTCAAGGTACAGCGCCTCCTGCCCATCCCTGCGCATCAGCAGCGTTTCCCCGGCTCTATCCGGTCCGGGCCAGCGATCCACCATCGGAAACAGGTACTTCGCAGGGTCGATGGCGAACGAGACCATGGCGAACAACGGCTTGTCCCGCGCGAGGCGCAGCGGGATGTTGAGCCCCAGGTGAAGCCCTCCATCGCCTTCCGCATGCAGGTCGCGGATGACCGCGGCGTTCAGTGCGCCGACTTCCGCCAGCAGCTTTCCAAAGTGAGCCGCGCTACCGTATAGTCCGCCATGCTGCAAGACCACATTCCCTGCCGGGTCCAGCACGACGGCGTTCGCGTATTGGTAGGTATCGCAGAAGTTCGCCAGCCAGAGCAGGACGGATTGCCTCTCGGCGGCCGAGGATGGGCCGGTCACGACGGAACGGATCGAGTCCATCAACGCCCGATCGGATGTGATCACCCTGGCATCGTCCAGGCGCTCTCCCCGCCAGGCGATGATCTGCTCCGCCTTCAAGTCCGCGATGGACTGCAGTTCGTTGGTGACTTCCCGCAGGGCTTCGCCGCTCTGCGCAATGTAGAAGCGGAGCCCCCCCAGGCAGATCAGTCCCCCCGAGATGAAGAAGATCGCCAGCAGCGACCAGTAACTGCGATTCTCGCCGGGAGCATCCGCCAATTAAATCCTCCTGCCAGCCCTTCTTCTTGACGGTTAGAGTGCTGAGCCGGGGCGCATCCTAACGGAGTTGCACGGGGCTGCCTGGGACTTCAATGCAATTCGACGCCAAGAGAAGTATACCTCTCAACAACGCATGTACAGGCTCGCCGTTTCAGGCCGGCCGCAATTCCAGGCAGCGCAAAACCCGCTTCGTACACCCCCGCACGGGTAAGAACAGGACTAGGCCTGGCATCAGGCTCAAGCCTGCCGGTCGGGTACACCCGACTCTACTTGAATTCGAGAATCGGTTGATCGACCGTCAGGCTGGTGCCGGCTTCGGCGAGCAAGGCGACGACCGTAGCGTCCTGCTCGGCCTTGAGGACGTTCTCCATCTTCATGGCTTCGATCACAGCCAGACGCTCGCCGGTCTTGACCTGCTGGCCCGCCTGGACGGCGATATGAGTCAGCAGCCCCGGCATGGGCGCGAGCAGGAAACGGCTCAGGTCGGGCTTGGGCTTGGGCTTCATGCGGCCCAGCAGTTCGGCGGCGCGCACCGTCATCACGATGGCGTCGGCCTCCGTGCCGTTGTGTGCCAGGTGGAAGCGCAGGCCGATGCGCTCGAGTTGCACGCAGAACGCCTGTCCGTTGCACGTCCCTCGCATCAGCGGGCTGCCGAAGCGCCAGTCGGTCAGCAACTCGAAGCGCTCGTTCGCCGAGACCACGCGATAGCCGCCCGCGATCGAATCGAGATGCACCGCGTAGCGTTCGGGACCGATCAGCACCACCCAGTCGGAATCGACCTTTCGCGCCATGCCGCGCGTCTGGTCGCTAATGCGCACCGCCCGGGCGATGTAGCGGCGGCGCGCGACGGCGGCCACGGCGGCCAGGAATGCGGGCGACTCGTGGATGACGTCGCTCGAGTGGAATCCGTGCGGGTATTCCTGGGCGATGAAACCCGTGTTGAAGTCGCCGGAAACGAAGCGCGGATGCTGCATCAGCGCGGCTTGAAAGGCGATGTTGGAAGAGACGCCGCGGACGTAGAACTCGTTGAGCGAGGCGCGCATCCGGGCGATGGCCCGGGCCCTGGTGGGTTCGTGCACGATGAGCTTGGCGAGCATCGAATCGTAATGCACCGGGATCTCCCCGCCTTCCGCCACGCCCGTGTCCACGCGCACGCGGCCGGGCTCTTCAGCGGGAGGGAGATAGCGCCGCAGGCGTCCCGCCGAGGGCAGAAAGCCGCGGAAAGGATCTTCGGCGTTGATGCGGCATTCCATGGCCCAACCCTCGCGGCGAATGTCGCTTTGCGCGAGGGCTAGCGGCTCGCCCGCCGCGATGCGGATCATCCACTCCACCAGATCGAGACCCGTGATCATCTCGGTGACCGGATGCTCCACCTGCAGGCGCGTGTTCATTTCGAGGAAGTAGAAACCGCGGTCCTTGCCCACCACGAATTCAACGGTGCCGGCGCTCTGGTAACCGGCCGCGAGCGCGAGCGCCACGGCCTGCCGGCCCATCGCGTGCCGCGTCGCTTCGTCGAGAAACGGAGAAGGCGCCTCTTCGAGCACCTTCTGATGGCGGCGCTGGATGGAGCACTCGCGTTCCCATAGGGAGACCGCGCGACCGTAGGCGTCGGCGAGCACCTGGATCTCGATGTGGCGCGGCTCTTCGATGAACTTCTCGACGAAGACGCGGCCATCGCCAAATGCCGTGAGCGCCTCGCTAACACAGGAGGCGAAACCCTCTCGCGCCTCGCTCTCGTTCCACGCCACCCGCAAGCCCTTCCCGCCGCCTCCGGCCGAGGCTTTGATCATCACCGGATAGCCGATCTCCCCGGCAATTCTCCCGGCGTGAGCGGCATCTTCCACCGCGCCAGCCGCGCCCGGGATGATGTTCACGCCCGTCGCGGCCGCCAGACGCTTGGATGCGATCTTGTCGCCCATGGCTTCGATCGCATTCGCCTTGGGCCCGATGAAGACAATGCCCGCGGCTTCCAGCAGGCGGCAGAAAGCGGCGTTTTCGCTCAGAAAACCGTAGCCCGGATGCACGGCTTCGGCCCCGGTCTTGCGGCAGGCTTCGAGGATCCGCTCCATCGACAGGTACGACTCGCGGGGCGCTGCGGACCCGATGGCCACGGCTTCGTCGGCCAGTCGGACGTGCAGCGCACGGCTGTCCGCCTCCGAGTACACGGCGACGGTTCGAATGCCCATCCGGCGGGCGGTCCGGATGACGCGGCAGGCGATCTCACCGCGATTTGCGATCAGAATCTTGGAAAACATGCAGAGCCTATCTTGTTCCAGCGCCTACAGCGGAATGTTGCCGTGCTTGCGCCACGGATTCTCGAGTTTCTTGTTCTTCAGCATCGCCAGCGAACGGCAGATCCGCCGCCGCGTCTCGTGCGGCATGATGACGTCGTCGATGAAGCCGCGGCTGCCGGCGATGAACGGATTGGCGAACTTCTCGCGGTATTCCTCGGTCCGCTCGGCGAGCTTCAGCGGATCGCCGGCGTCCTGGCGGAAGATGATTTCGACGGCGCCTTTGGGTCCCATCACCGCGATTTCAGCCGAGGGCCAGGCGAAGTTCACGTCGCCGCGCAGATGCTTGGAGGCCATCACGTCGTACGCGCCGCCGTAGGCCTTGCGGGTGATCAGTGTGATCTTCGGCACGGTGCATTCGGCGTAGGCGTAGAGCAGTTTGGCGCCGTGTTTGATGATTCCCCCGTACTCCTGCGCCGTCCCGGGCATGAAGCCGGGCACATCGACGAAAGTGACAATCGGGATGCTGAAAGCGTCGCAGAAGCGCACGAAGCGTGCGGCTTTGACGGCGGACTTGATGTCGAGGCAGCCCGCCAGCACCATCGGTTGGTTGGCCACGATGCCGACCGTGGCTCCGTCCATGCGGGCGAAGCCGATGACGATGTTGGCGGCGTAGGCGGACTGGAGTTCGAAGAAGTCGGAGTCGTCGACCGTCTTCTGGATCAACTCCTTGATGTCGTAAGGCGTGTTGGGGCTGTCCGGCACCAGCGTATCGAGCGAGTAATCGACCCGGTCGGCTGGGTCGAACGGCGGGACCGTGGGCGGTTTCTCGCGGTTGCTGGACGGGATGAAGCCGATCAGACGGCGCACCATCATCAGCGCCTCAACGTCGTTTTCGAAGGCCAGGTCGGCGACACCCGAGCGGGTGGAATGCGTGAGCGCGCCGCCCAACTCTTCCGCGGTGACCTCTTCGTGCGTCACCGTTTTCACGACGTCCGGACCGGTGACGAACATGTAGGAACTGTCCTGCACCATGAAGATGAAATCGGTCATGGCGGGAGAGTACACCGCGCCGCCCGCGCAAGGGCCCATGATCAGCGATATCTGCGGAATTACGCCCGAGGCCAGCACGTTGCGCTGAAAGACGTCGGCATAGCCGCCCAGCGACGCCACGCCCTCCTGGATGCGGGCGCCGCCGGAGTCGTTCAGCCCGACCACCGGCGCGCCCACCTTCATGGCGTGATCCATGATCTTGCAGATCTTCTGCGCGTGAGACTCCGACAGCGACCCGCCGAAGACGGTGAAGTCCTGGCTGAAGACGAAGACGACGCGGCCGTTGACGGTGCCGTAGCCGATCACGACGCCGTCGCCCGGTGGCCTCTGCCCCTCCATGCCGAAGTCCGCGCAGCGATGCTCGACGAACATATCCCACTCTTCGAAAGAGCCGGGGTCCAGCAGCAGTTCGATGCGCTCGCGCGCGGTGAGTTTGCCCTTGGCGTACTGCGCAGCGATGCGCGCCGCGCCGCCGCCCATGCGGGCCGCCTCCCGCTTGTCAGCGAGTTGGCGAATGATATCGGCCATGCGAGGAGTTCCTCTCTCGAACTGTATTAGATCACGGCGTCGCTGCCGGACAAGCTGGGAATCGTGCACCCGCAAGCGTTCGATGGCGCGGGTTCGTCCCTGGAGAAAACACCGTGGCAGTCGGCGCGGGACTTGCTGGCCGGGCAAAGCGCGAGGCTCAACCCTGATCGTCGAAGTGCGGACCGATGCCCAACATGCGCCCCAACGCCAGCCAGCGCGACCGCGAGGCCATGGCCACCTGCTTACGCAGGGTCGAGAAATCCTCCGCTAGCTTGTCGTAGCGCAATACCAGTTCCTGGTGCTTGCGCAGTGCGTCCAAAGTGCCCATGGACGGGGACCCAGGCTCGATCTCCGCTGGCTTGCCACCCTGCGCTTCTTCCGCCAGTGCGTCTTCCAGGCTCCCAACCTTGTGGGCCAGTTCCCAAACCAGCAGACTCGGGAAGCCGAACCGCTCCTTGCGGGCGATGATCGGGCGCGACCACGGCTCGTGCCATTGCACGCCGAACTGCGCGTTGTTCTCTTTCAAAACGGCAGTTTCGCGAAATCCCGCGGCCAGTAATTTGCGCTCCAGATCGCGCTCGCCAAACAGCCGCAATTCGAGCGTATTGCCCGGCCCGCCATGGAACTTTAGGTCGCGGAACGTCTCCAGCGGGCCTTCTTTCGTGCGATTCACCAGTACGAATTCGTCGCCGATCTCGACGATCTTGTAGTCGTTGAGGCTCGGGAAGTGCTCGACCGTGACATCCTCGTCAGCCACGTACGGCACGGTCAGAATGAAGAAACCGTTCGGTTTCAGCAGGCGCACGACGTTCGCAAAGGCCTCTTCCACTGGCGGGTGCACGTGTTCGAAGACTTCGCTGGAGAGGATGAAATCGTATTGGCCGGTGTGCTCCGGGCCGGGGTGCAGGATGTCCAGGCGCGGCTCGCGGTCGTAGAAAGTATTTGAGTAGGTGAAGCGGTCGGACAAGATGCCGTCGTAGCCCCACCAGTCCGTCATGCCCAGTCCGCGGACCTGCTTGAGCTTGGGGACTTCCTGCAGCGTCATGCTACGCCCGAACAGTTCGTTGGTCAGCAGGTGAATGATGGAGCGGTACCGCACCGACGACAGGCATTGGGCGCAGGAAGCCGCCTCGCGATCAATCTGGGGGTTCTTGCGGGAATTCCAGGCGCCGCAGATGTTGCAGACGAACTTGCACATGTATTTCATATGCTACAGGCAATCAGGCTGGGCCAGAATCGCAGCCGGCCGGGGCGTGCGGCATAGACGGAAAGCCGCTGCCGGCCGCTTTTGAGCAGGTTGGCGGACGGCGTGGGGTTGGCCGCCCCGTCGAGCGGCGCATAAAAGGGCGCGAAAGCACCGGGTCGCCTCGGGTTGGGGCGGCATCGGCGGACTCGTTTTGGCGATGATCGGGGTGCGCGGAGCGGCTCGTCGGGAACGGGCGAAAATCCAAAACCGCTAGTTTTCGCGGTTTCCAAAATACGGCCCTTTGGAATCAATCACTTGAAACCCCAAACCGCTCAACTTAGCGGTTTGAGGTTTTGGGACGATTGGCAAGTTAACGGGAAGCCGGTCTACCAGCCGTTGTGCGCAAGTGCAACTGGGTAGGAGCGACGAACTCGGCCGAGCGATATGTCGAGTCCTGAGGATCTCCGAACGGGCTCGGCCTTGAGGAATTCAAACAAGCGCGCCGAAGCAGTAGGATGGATCAAGTCGAGGAACCCACATGCTGGCGCGCTCCTGTCCACGGCTTACAGCGATCGCTTTGCTGTGTCTTCCGCAACTCGTCCTCACGCAAGAACAGCGACCCACGGCAGACGTGCCGACCTTTGGCTCGACTGTTGATCTCGTTTCCCTCGCTGTGCGCGTATCAGACCGCAAGAACCACGAAGTCCCGAATCTGACAGCCTCGCAGTTCACTGTATACGAGAACGGCGTGCCACAGAAGGTTGAGTTCTTCAGCACTGAACAGGAGCCCATCAGCTTTGGCATTCTGCTCGACGTAAGCAGCAGTATGGCTAGTGGAGGAAAGCTGGAAGAAGCGAAGCGCGCGCTAACGGCAATCGTGAACTCCGGTCACCCCGAGAACGAGTGGCTGCTACTCCGATTTCATCGCGAAGTGGAGACTGCCGTCACCTTCACAAAAGATCGAAATCGGATCCTCGCAGCCATCGCAAGCGCGCGCCCGGAGCCTGAAGGAACGAGCATGTACGATGCAGTGGCCACGGCTCTCTGCATGATGCAGAACGCTCAACACCTGCGCCAGGCGCTGATCGTAATCACGGACGGCGCCGACCAGCATAGTCACCGCACGCTACAAGAACTGATACCGATCGTCCAATCCGCGCACGCGCAGCTTTTTATGATCGGATGCTTCGGCAAGGAAGAGGCTGCCCACTACAGTGTGTCTAACAAGAAGCTCACGTTGGTAACGAGTCAGGAAATTGACAACCCCCACTTTGTTTTCGAGCGCCTGGCCCAGGAATCGGGCGCCGAGTACTTCTTTGCGACCTCGCCGGGGAATCTGCAGGAAGCGATTGACTCGATTGCTCGCCAGTTGCGCACACAGTACAACCTGGCTTACTATCCGCGGAAAGATCCCGGCTATCGCCGCATCGAGGTGAGCGTCGCCCCACGAGGCTTCAAGATTCGTGCCCGCCGGGGATTCGCTCTTCCCGAGGAACTCACTTCACGGGATTCGCGCACGTCCTGCGATCGGATGCAGCTCAGGCCGTATCCGTATGAAGCAAGAGTGGAGCGCAAGAACGGCTGCGTCGTGTATCGCGAGGATTTTCGGAGTTCGGAAACAGGTTGGCCCAACCGGGAGCACTATTTCCTTGACGACGGCGCATATCACTTGACGAGCAGTGCCAGGCGACCCCGAATGAGCGGAGGTTTGACAGAAGCGAACTCTCCGTTCGGGCGGGGCGTACCTTCCGGCAGTTCCGCACCCGCCGACTCCGGCGGCAACGCGGGGCGTGGAGACGGGATCCTGGTGGCGAACGGGCCTTGGCTGGACGACATTACTGCTGAAGTCACAGTCGCGACAAAGGCCAAGGGAGGGCCCCAAGCCGTATCTCCCGCCGCTGGACTGGCGTTTCGCATAAACGACACCGGCTATTATGCGGTCCTTCTGAATGACCCTACAACCAAGTCCTCAAATGGAATTCAGTTCAAGCTCATTAAGCGGTACTTCGCGGAGGAAGATACCCATGACCTCCTGCCTTGGACGGTCGCGCCGGTGACAGGTTCAACGTACGCCGCTCCGCGGAAACTTCAGGTCACTTGCACCGGCAAGCACATCAGCATCTATATTCAGGGCGTGCTTGCTGGCAGGATAGACGACAACGAGTTCGAAGAGGGCATGGTTGGATTGTTGCTGTTCGGTGAAGGCAGCGCTGAGTTCCGTAAGCTTCAGGTGACAGAGCATTGCCGCGCACATACTGGCTCAGCTCATGTATCGCCATGAATTCACACTCAAACAACTTCTCGGCATGGGCATAGTGCCCAAAGCTCAGGACTCGTCCGCACGCGCTGGTGAGTGTCGGACAGCGTCGGGCGGGAATTAGAATCGCACACAGTGGAACGCCAGTTCCTCGAAAGTCCTCAGGTTTGTATCGGGAGTGATCCGGCGAGATGTGGACGGCGAGCAGACAGGCGCTGAGCGCCGGCGCATTCCCGATACAACCCCTTGCTGTAGGCCGCCCTACGGGTCTGGCAGGACCTTTGCCCTCAGGGAATTGAATAGCGCTTTCATTCCGAACCGTTCGCATGGGTGAAGTTGGGCCAATGCCGAAGCGAGAACGCCACCCTACCTAACGAACGCTTGTGCGCGAGGTAAAGATTGATGCCGTCGGCCAAAGGGCCGTGGATGCGCTCTTCATACGACCTCCTCGCCATTTCCGAGAGCGACTTTGCGAAGGGCTTCGATGTTCACCTTGGCATAAATCTTGGTGGCGTCCGGCGTTCGATGGCCGACAAAGTCGCCGATCGTTTTGAGCGAGAACCCCGATTCGACAAGGCGCTGAACGCAAGTATGGCGCAGCGTATGCGAGCCCGGCCGTGACACCTTAATCCCAGCCTTGCGGATGTACCACTTCGCCCTCAGCGACACCGCTACCTGCGTGATTGGCCCGTACGGCGCATAGGCGGCGATGAACAATGCGCGCTGAGTTGTATTAGGCCGGCCCTGCTTCAAGTAGTCGAGGACCGCTTCGCCTACTACCGGAGCCAGCGGGTAGGCTGCCGAATGCCCCGCTTTGCGCCCGCGAACGTCAATTCGGTCGTGCTTCCAGTCGATGTCATCCAGCGTTAAAGCGCCGACTTCGCGAGCGCGCAGCCCGTATGTCACCAAGAGCAGCAGGACTGCGTAATCGCGTTTGCCGACGGTGGTTCTTCGGTCGACTTTCTGGAGCATTTGCTCAACTTCGTTCCAGGCAATCGATCGCGGCAAGTTCGAAAGCCGGTACCGACGAGGTGACTCGATCGCCTTCCCCAAGTCGCGGGTCATCAGCCCCATGCGGTAGAGGTACCGAAAGAACACTTTTAGAATGCTGCACAAGCTCTGCACCGAGCGCTTGTCGAGGATCTCCCCACTCTCTGTGATTAGCGCACTGATTACGATTGTCGGCAGATCGGAGAGCAACGATTGATTGAGTCGTTGGAGGTAATCCTCGAGCCGCTGCAAATAATGCCTATACTGCACGAGAGTGGCCTCGCGAAGACCCCGATCACGGCGCAGGAAGTCAAAAAAGCCAGGTGCCGCGTCGATGAATGGATCCGGTTTACCCCCGGCGTCAGTCCTATAGTGCGGGAGAACCAACCGGAGTAGCTGACGGATGGGATTGCGCATCTCTCGGGCGGCGATCAAGCGCTGAGATTCTGAGTACCCCTGCTTTCGCCGATTGAGCCAGTCCTCAATAAAGGGCTCGATTTGAGCAGGCAGTTCGTCCAGGGCCGTCGCACCTGACCTGCGCGTGAATTCTCCAAAGCGGAACAGGAGCGGTACACGGACGGACACATTCTTGGCAGAGTAGTTTTGCTCGGTGAGCCACTCCACGTAGCGTTCAATCGTTTCGCCGATCCAGCTTGCGCGAATCCGATCCACAGTGGTCGGGCGGATGAAATAGCGGTTGAGCACGACAATCTCCTTTCTAAAAACCAGTCGAAGGAAATCATCGCGCGATCGGGCTGACGTTATGTGCCGGCGGAAAAGAATGTGTTCGCGGGAATTGGCGGAACCCATTCGCCCGGCCACATAACGGGCACGGGCACATTACATGGATTATGTTCCCGGGAACATAATCCATGCGGAAACTACGGGAGGTTCTTCGCCTCCGATTCGAACTCAAACTGAGCTACCAGCAGATTGGGCGCAGTTGCTCAATCGCGGTGGGCACGGTTCACAAGTACCTGAAGCGCGCCGAGGCGGCGGGCCTAACCTGGCCGCTGCCCGAGGATTGGGATGAAGCGCGGGTCGACGCACTGCTGTTCCCGCGCCAGACACCAAGCATCGCGGAACAGAACCCGGCGCGAACAGCGCCCGACTTCGCCGCAGTCCACGAGCAGTTGCGCAGCAACAAGTACGTGACCCTGCAATTGCTGTGGGAGGATTACCGGCAAGCCCAGCCGGACGGCTACCGTTACTCGCGCTTCTGCGAGTTGTACCAACGCTGGCGCTCGAAGCTCGACGTGGTGCTGCGGCAGGATCACAAGGCGGGCGAGAAGATGTTCGTCGACTGGGCAGGTGCGACGATCCCCATCCATGACAGCCGTACGAGCGAAGTATGGAAAGCACCATTGTTCGTGGCCGCCCTCGGCGCCAGTTCCTACACCTGGGCCGAGGCCACGCGCGATCAACAGATGGAAGCGTGGTTGCGAGCGCACGTCCACGCTTTCGAACATTTTCACGGCATCCCAGCCTTGGTGGTTCCCGATAACACCAAGACCGGCGTAACGAAGGCGCACCGCTACGACCCGGATCTGAACCCGACTTACTACAACTTCGCGCAGCACTGCGGCTTTGGCATCGTGCCCGCGCGGCCCTATAAGCCAAGGGACAAAGCCAAGGTCGAAAATGCCGTGCAAGTGGCCCAGCGTTGGATCGTCGCGGCGCTCAGGCATCGCAAGTTCTTTTCTCTTCCGGAACTGAACGAGGCGATCCGGGAACTGCTGACGAAGCTGAATCATCGGCCCTTTCGCAAGAAGGAGGGTACCCGGGCCAGCGTATGGGAAACGATCGACGGACCAGCGCTGAAGCCGCTACCCGTCGAGCCGTTCGACCTGAGCGAATGGTCCCGCGCCCGCGTCAACATCGACTACCACGTGAGTTTCGATTCCAATCTCTACAGCGTGCCTTACAACCTGGTGCACGAGCTGGTGGAGATCCGCTCGACGCCGACCACGGTCGAGATCCTGCACAAAGGCGCGCGCGTGGCCTCGCACCTGCGCAGCCGCGGGCGCGGGCTGGCCGTCACCAACGAAGAGCACCGGCCGAAGAGTCACCGCGCGCATCTGGAATGGACACCTTCGCGCATGGTGCATTGGGCGCAAACTATCGGCCCCAATACGGCGCGGCTGCTTGAACGAATCATGGACGACAAGCCGCATCCGGAGATGGGCTATCGCGGCTGCCTGGGCATCATCCGGTTGTCGGAGCAGTACTCGGCGCAACGCGTGGAGGCGGCCTCGGAGCGGGCTTTACTCACGGGCGCCTGCCGCTACAAGAGCGTCGAGTCGATCCTGAAGAACTCGCTCGATCAGGCACCGCCGGCCTCACCACCGCCGGCTTCCACGCCACCCCATGACAACATCCGTGGAGCCGAGTACTTCGAGTGAGGACCAACATGCTACAAGAACCGATGATGGAAAAACTTACAGCCATGCGGTTACTCGGCATGCTGGACGCCTTGAAGTCGCAGGAGCAAGATCCGGCTTCCCGCGAGTTGAGCTTCCTGGAGAGGCTTGGACTGCTCGTGGATCAGCAATGGAGCTGGCGAGAAAACCAAGCCCTGGCACGGCGCTTACACGCCGCCAAGCTGAAGGGCGCCTCTGTGGAAGACATCGACTATCACGCTTCGCGCGGACTGGACAAGAGCGTGATCCGCGCCCTGGCACAGAAGTCCGCCTGGGTGACCAATCATGAGAACATCTTCGTCCTCGGACCCACCGGCGTCGGCAAGAGCTTTGTCGCTTGCGCCCTGGCGCAGAAGGCCTGCCGCGATGGATACTCGGCGCTCTACATGCGCGCCGCCGCGTTGTTCCGCGACCTCACCATCGCCCGGGCCGATGGCAGTCTGCGCAGCTTGCTGGCACGTCTCAGCCGCATCGACGTGCTGGTGATCGACGACTGGGCCATGGCTCCTCTGGCCGAAAGCGAACGCCGCGATTTTTGGGAGATCTGCGAGGAGCGCTATCAGGCCCGCTCGACGATCCTGACTTCACAACTGCCCGTCACGCGCTGGCACGAGCAGATCGGCGACCCCACCGCCGCCGACGGCATCCTCGACCGCCTGGTGCACAACGCCCATCGCATCGAAATGCGCGGTGACTCCATGCGTAAGAAGCGTGGAGGAACGCAGCCGCCGAGCTAACGCTCGCCGGGGTTTCTTCGGACTGAGGCGGGGACAAGGGCTGCGCCCCTTTCCCCGCACCCCTTTCTCCGCTCGCCGCGCCGTTCCTCCGCTACGCTCCGGATGGGTTTCACTTGACGATGGCGAACACTTCTTCCACAATCAAGCTGCCAGCGTCGCTACGCTCCGACAACTGTTCGCCTTCGGCCCGGAATGCCGTTCGCGTTCCCTTCGGAATCAGCGTTCACCTTCGCCGGAATCCGCACACTCGCCGCACCCAAGGCATTTGCGGCCTGGCTGTGCACGCTATATCGCAGCGACTGGGTCGTCTATTCGAAGCCACCCTTTGGCGGTGCCGGGCCTGCGCTGCGCTATCCCGGCCGCAACACCTGCCTGGCAGCCTTCTAATCACCCGCTCGTGTCGCTGGCCGATGGGCGCGTGACCGTCCGCTGGCGCGACTTGGCGCACAAGAATAAGCAGTTCCGCAAGAGCCTGCCGGTCGAGGAATCCCGCGGCGCGCTCCGCTGCACACGCCGCCTCCGGGCTTCGCGCGCATCCGCCCCTTCGGCCTCTGAGCGCACCGCCGGCGACGCCAACGGCTGCCGCTGTGCCGACAACTGATGGCGGCCTCGCCCGCCAGTGAACCACCGTCCCAGGGCGACGCCCGTCCCGCCTGGACCTGCCTGCGGTGCGCCGGCCCGATGATGCTGATCGAACGGCTCACTAGCGGGAGTTTACTGCGAGCTGGCGTAGCGCGCCCTTTCCTCATCGCATAAGTCCTTTCAGGTTCGTGGGTTGGATGGTTGTGCTGCCATTTGTTTTTGTATTACCCTGTATAGAAGAT
>Ga0118677_10007701_pt1 | contig 17654 bp, 12 predicted proteins | sample AliMusrvi5mmetaG_FD_86154 | JGI IMG/M metagenome (GOLD analysis project Ga0118677, IMG submission 86154) | reverse complement strand
TCACCTACATAGGCCAGGTGCTCTGCCCGGCCTTGAAGAAGGGAGATATCGTGGTGATGGACAATCTCTCGGTGCACAAGAGCCCTGAAGTGCTCGAACTTGTGCAGGCTGCGGGAGCCGAAGTGAGGTTTTTGCCCGCCTACTCTCCGGATCTCAATCCCATCGAGAAGATGTGGAGCAAGATCAAGTCGCTGTTGCGCAGCGCCGGTGCCCGCACCTCCGAGCAACTCGATGAGGCCATCAGCATGGCCTTCTCAAAAGTCACAGCCAATGACGCCGCCGGATGGTTCGCATCATGCGGATATAGTATTATTTAATACTGCTCTAAACCAAAGTCAATTACATTCAAAAAATGCGCACCCGTTCGCAACCTACGCGCTACTGCACATGGTGCAGCCGACACAGGGAGCGCCACCCTTCCTGCCGGGGTCCGCTCCGGAATTTGCCCGGGCCACCGGCCACTAGGAACACTGCCAGCGGCTCATTGCGCATGGGTGTCCACTGCAACCGGCCTCTCGCGATGGCAAAGTGAGCTAAACCGGCGGCTGCCGAAGCCCACTGCGCCAAGCGGCCGGAATGCCTTCAACTCCGTGCTCCCAGCCGAGGACGGCCCCGATGAAAATACCCCTCGCAGCGCTGTCGCCGCCAGCCATGACGTTTTCAATGAGAGCCTCCTCGAAGCTGTCGCCATGATGCCGGAGAATAAACAGCGACGAGGGCAACGCCTGCTCGCTTTCGCAGCCCAGGCCGAGGACTTCGACCGCTTCACCGGTCTTTAGGTGGGCCAAGCGCGACGATTCGGCACGGCGGCCGCTGTCGCGCACAAACTGCGAGGAATCGCCGAGGGCGCCATCCAGGGCGGTTTCGAGATCGAGATCAGCGGCGAGCCCCGAGGCCAGGCGGGCGAAAAAGGCTGCCACGTCGAGCGCCTGGGCGCTGCGATGGGTGAGGCGAGTTTGCTCCTTCGCCACCTTTACCAGCGAGTTTTCGTCATAGTCATTGATCAAGCCGGTGACCAGCACCGGAATACCACGCACCGGACCGGCGAATTCCGTGGACGAAGAGCCAATGTCCATGATGCCAAAGCCATCTTCCAGGCTGCCCAGCACGGTGCGGGTGGCCTTGTCCACGTAGGATTGCGTTGCTGGATTGGTCCAAAAGTCGCGCCAGCTTTGCAGGAAGTCTTCCGGGTCGAGCAGGCCGCCATGGCCCTGAACCGACCGCTGCAACACCAGCATCTGGTCGCCCAGATGAGTGTAATCACCGGCTTTTTTCCCGGGATGGTAGCTGCTGGCAGGATCCGTGAAGCCGGTGATACGGCCAAACTTCTGCTCGATCTCTTTTCGGTCGTAAATCCAGTGCGGACCAAGGGCAAGGGCGTCGCCGGCGAATGCCCCAAGAAGCATGCCTGTAGTGCGTTGTTCAATGGTCATGTGGCATCAATACGTTACAACGGGGACGGGGGTAAGAGAAAAGTAAAAATGGCGGCCCCTCAGATGGCAGATGCCGGATGCCCGAACCGGTCCGCGTATGGCGACGACGCTGTGGCCGACATCGATACCGTGGGGAGCACAAGTGCGGGGGTGCGGGCACGACAGCCCTCCCCCGCCCCGAAATCCGCCATGCCTACAGCAGCGAAACCGTGACCGAGACGCTGGGCAGCTTCCAGACCTTGTCCGCATATTCGCGGATGGTGCGGTCGCTGCTGAACTTGCCCATGCGCGCGGTGTTGAGAATCGTCATCCGCCCCCACTTGCAGGGGTCGCGGTAGGCGGCATCCACCTTGGCCTGCGCATCGACATAAGCGGCGTAATCGGCGAGTACAAGGTAGGGGTCGCCGTGGTCGAGCAGGCTCTGGCGGATGGGCAGGAAGGTGCCCGCATCGCCGGTGAAGTAGTCGCTGCTGAGCCAGTCGATGACGGCGCGCAGCTCCTCATTCGCCCAGTAGTAGTCGAACGGGTTGTAACCCCTGGCCTTGAGATCCTCCACCTCCTCCACGGTGAGGCCAAAGATGAAGATGTTCTCCGGTCCCACCTCTTCAAGGATCTCAACGTTGGCACCATCCAAGGTGCCAATGGTCAGCGCGCCGTTGAGGGCGAGTTTCATGTTGCCGGTGCCGCTGGCTTCCTTGCCAGCGGTGCTGATCTGCTCAGACAGATCGGCTGCGGGCACGATTCGCTCCGCGAGGGTGACACCATAGTTGGGCAGGAACACAACCTTCAAGCGGTCGTTCACCCGGGCATCATTGTTGATCTTGTCAGCCACGGCATTGATGGCGTGGATGATGTTCTTGGCGAGGAAATATCCTGGGGCAGCTTTGGCGGCAAACACGAAAACCCGGGGTTGAATGTCCAATCCCGGGTCCTGCAGGATGCGGCGATACAGGGTGAGGATGTGCAGCAGATTCAGATGCTGGCGCTTGTATTCGTGCAGTCGCTTGATCTGCACGTCGAAGAGCGCGTCGGGGCTGACGACGAGACCGCACTGGTCAAGAATGATACCGGCCAGGATCACCTTGTGGTGGCGTTTGATGGCGCGGAAGCGCTCCTGGAAGACCAGGTCGCTGGCGACGGCATCGAGCGCGCGCAGCTTGGAAGCATCCTTGAGCCAGCCTTCGCCGATGGTTTCGGTGATGAGGGCGGCAAGCTGCGGGTTGCAGACGCTGAGCCAGCGGCGGAAGGTGACGCCATTGGTGACGTTGAGGAACCGGTCCGGGTACATCGCGTTGAACTCGGGAAACAAATTCTCGACCAGCAGGCGCGAGTGCAGGGCGGCGACGCCGTTGGTGGCATGGCTGCCGACCACGGAGAGATTGGCCATGCGCAGGGACTTGGAGCCGCGCTCGTCGATCAGGGACATGGCGCGCTTCTTGTCGCTGTCGCCCGGCCACCTGGCTTCCACTTCCGCCATGAAGCGGCGGTTGATCTCATAGGCGATCTCCAGATGGCGCGGCAGCACGCGGCCAAACAAGGGCACGCTCCACATCTCCAGCGCCTCGGGCAGCAGGGTGTGATTGGTGTAGCTGAAGACCTTCTTGCAGATGGCCCAGGATTCGTCCCAGCCCAGATCCTCCACATCCACCAGAAGGCGCATCAGTTCCAAAATGGAGACGGCCGGATGGGTGTCGTTGAGCTGGATGGCGACCTTGTCCGGGAAGGCGGCCCAAGTGGTGTTGTCGCGCTTGTAGCGTCGGAAGATGTCGGAAAGCGAGCAGGCGACGAAGAAGTACTGCTGCACGAGCCGCAGCTCCTTGCCGTTTTCCGTGGCATCATTGGGATAGAGAACCTTCGACACGGTCTCGGCTTCCGCCTTCTTCTGGATGGCCTCGACGTAGCCGCCGGAATTGAAGATTTGAAAATCGAAATCGGTGGTCGAATGGGCCTCCCAAAGGCGCAGGAGGTTCACGGTGCGGGTGCGAAATCCCGCGATCGGGATGTCCCAAGGAATGCCGATGATGGAGCGGGTGTCCACCCACTGAGGCCGTGCATTGCCCAGGTCATCAAATTTTTGCACCACCTGGCCATAGAGCGGGATCTCCACCTGATACTCGGGTCGCACCAGCTTCCAAGGATTGCCGTAGCGGGTCCACGCATCGGGATGCTCCACCTGGCGCCCGTTGACAAAATCCTGGCGGAACAGGCCAAACTCATAGTGAATGCCATAGCCCACGGCGGGGAGATCGAGCGTGCTGAAGGAATCCAGAAAGCAGGCGGCCAGCCTGCCCAGGCCGCCGTTGCCCAGACCCATGTCCTGCTCATCGTTGAGCACGACATCGAGGTCCTGGCCAAGCGCGGCGAGGGCGTCCTTGACCGGCTCATAGAGATCAAAGTTGCGCAGATTGCTTTCCAGCAGGCGGCCCATGAGATACTCGAGCGAGAAGTAATTGATGCGCCGGACGTTGTTCAAGCGGTGCGTGGCCACAGTGTCCCAGACAGCCGCCATCATCCGGTCGCGGACGGCCATGGATGTGGCGTTGAACCAGTCATGCGGACGGGCGTCTGAAACTTCGCGACCCAAGGTCAGGCGCAGGTGCTGGCGGATGCTCGACTTGAGCGATGCAGGGGAGATGTCGAGCGAGCATTCAGGAAAGGTGGACATGAAAAAGTAGGGGAGAAGTGAGAGTGGGAAAAGGAGAAGTGAGCAGGGAGAAGTGGCAAGGGCTGAGCATTCATGACAGGATGCCCGGCACTTGACACTCCATACACGGCACTCGCTGATATTTGAATTGAAGGTGTTGCATGATTCGCGCCGCGCCGGCTACCAGGTCACCCATTTGGGCAGTTCCTTCGGAGCCACCAGCAAACAGATTTCGCCTTTGACGGTCTTCTGTTTGTAATGATCCAGCAAAGAGCGCGCCGAACCACGCCTGAATTCTTCAAAGTGTTTCGTCAATTCACGCGCCACCACGTGCCGATGCTCGGGGGCCTCCTGGCAGATGATGTCCAGCGTGTCCACCAGCCGGTAAGGTGATTCGAAATAGAGCGAGGTGGCCTCGCGCTCCCGTGCGATGGCAAGCTCCTTGCCACGCTGGCCTTTTTTGTGAGGTAAAAAGCCGCCAAAATAGAAGGGAGTGGTGGGCAGGCCCGATCCCGCGAGTGCGGTGAGCACGGCCGAAGGACCCGGCAGCACCTGCACCAGCAGACCGGCGGCAATCACGGCCTGGGTGAGCCGCTGGCCCGGATCGGAGACGGTGGGCATGCCGGCATCGGAAACCAGCGCCACGACGCCCCCCTGGTGAATCCGCGTAACGAGCTCAGGAATACGCCGCGCTTCGTTATGCTCATTGAGGCTGATCAGAGGCTTGCTGATTTGAAAATGGTTCAGAAGCCTTGCCGAGTGGCGGGTGTCCTCACAGGCGATGACATCGGCCGAACGCAGCAGGTCGAGGGCGCGCAGCGTGATGTCCTGAAGATTGCCGATCGGAGTCGCCACCATGAACAGCCCCGCCTGCCGGATGGCGCTGAGCGAATCTCCGGCGCAGGGAGTTGACGAGGGAGGGGGCGTTGGGATCATTACAAACTTACCAACCGTTCGCCAACTCGTCAGACAACGTGACTGCCAGGCGTTCGGCGGCTTCGGAAAGGATCTGGCGCTCCGAGGTCTGCCAGTTCGGGTTCAGCACCACATATGAATTGCCCTGGGCTTTGCCCGCACGGAGAGTCACTCCCGCGGGCCCCACCACCCTGTACTCGATCTTCAGGCGCATCATCAGCTCTTTTGTCTCCAGGGTGTTGGTGGTCACCGAACGCCATTGGTTGCGATCAAGGGTGGAAACCTTGCCCTTCAGCGTGGCATCGGCATGGTCTTCGTCGACAATTTTGTAGGTGCCCGTGGCCTGAATCTGCTTGATCACGGCATCGGTCACCAGTGCCTGAAGCCGTGGCTCCAGGGTGAGGTTTTCAAAGGTGGGAACATACAGCTTCGTGATGTTCTCCATGTGCAGAGGCTTGCTGCCGCTGAGGCGATAACCCGCGCAACCAGAGAGGGCCAAGGCAATCAGAGGGCAGAGACAGGACAGCCAGCGTTTCATGTATCGAAAAGGATGGACCAGGGGAGCAGGGCGGACAGGCGCAGCGAAATCAGTTCTTTTTCTGATCCGCAGGAGCCGGAGGAGGTGGCACAGGGAGGGCACCCGCAGCCGCAGGAGCCGGCGGGACAGGAGGGGTGCTCGATGCCGCAGGAACTGGCAAAAGCACTGGCTTGTCGCCACCCGAAACTGGGGGCAGCAGGCTGGTGCCGGCTGCAGTGGGCTGGCTGGCGGGGCGGGAAGGCAGGGAGGGTTCCTGGATCGGAATGGGCATGAAACTGTCGCTATCCTTGCGCATCTTCGGCTTCTGGCTCAAGCGGGCCAGCTCAGGCGAGGGCGGGCCGGCATAGTCAGGGCTGTGGCGAAGATCGACAGCGGCCGGCACGGTGTAATCATTGCCCGGTGCGTTTTTTTTTGTGTCGGTCACGGCCGCAGGGTTGCTGGCGGCCAGTTTGGCAAGGCGCTCGCGCGCTTCCTTGGAAGCTTCCGCATCGCCAAATTTCAGCGCCTCATTGAAATAGACCGCGGCCGCCTTGGGCTTGTGCTGCCTTTCATAGTACTTGCCGATCTCCAGCGAGCGGGCGGCCTGGGCTTCATCGACCCCGGTGAGGATGGATTGCGCCTCGCCGGCCCGGTCACCTTTCGGGTTCGTAGTCACATAGGTCTTCAATGCATCGCGAGTGGCGGTGAGATTCTGGCCATCCTGGGTCTTCTTGGCGGCAATGTTCGAGATGGCACCGATGCGGAACTGTGCCTCCCCGGCTTCCTTGGAGGTGGGGAAGTTGTCCACCACTGCCTGATAGGCGGCAACAGCCTCCGCCTTGTCGCCTTTGTCCTGATGAATTTCAGCGATGCTGAACTGCGCAAGCGAAGCAAACTTGCCGAAGGGTGCGTTGGTGATCACCTGCTTGTACATCTTGATCACATCTTCGGATCCCATCTTCATGGACAACACGAGCATCGCACGCTGCTTCTTGCCGCCCTTGGCCTCCTCGGCAATCTCGTACTGCTGCTGGATCGCATCGCCAAAACGCGGGCTCCGGCGGAAGTCGGAGAGGAACCGCTGGAACGCATCAAAAGCCGGCTGCATCTTGCCGGTCTGGCGGATCGACCAGGCTTTGGCATACGCGGCTTCGGCGGCGGCGTTGGTGAAACGATACTTTTTCAGTATCTGCTCATAGAGATCCTGGACCTTGCTCGTTTTGCCGGCCTTCTCGGCAGCCTTGGCTTCGTCCAGCAGGACCGTGGCAGCGGCTTCCTGGGTGTTCAGTTCAGCAGCCGTAGGGGCAACTTTCTGCGGCTCCTTCTTGAAAAAATCAAGGAATCCCCACGCCGGCGAAACCGAGCCGGAAGCGAGGAAAATGGCTGCACAAGTGGCAGCGAGGCGAGAAAAGGCTGGGACATTCATCGGCGGATACATAAGGGATGGTCAACAAGGCGTCAACATTTCAGAAGACCGGAAGACAGAAGACCGAAGACGTGAGAGCCTGTCCTTCCTGCCCCCTCCAATCCTTCGTCTTCCAGGCTCCTGTTTCCGCCCATGCCCCCCACCATCCTTTTTCCGCTCATCGCCGCGTTCATTTATGTCTTCAGCGCGCTGCTGTTGAAACGCTCCAGCGAACTCGGCGTGGGGGTATGGCGCACGACGTTCGTGGCCAACCTGGTGGTGGCGCTGCTATTTTCCCTGCTCTGGCTGCTCGATGGCAAACAGGTGTCCCCCGCCCTGCTCTGGCAGCCCGCCCTGATCGCGCTCTGCCTGTTTGCCGGCCAGCTCCTGCAATTCCTGGCACTGGAGCGCGGCGATGTGTCCGTGGCCGTGCCGGTGTTTGGGTTGAAGGTGGTGCTGGTGGCCTTTTTCACGCCGTTCATCGTTCACGAAGCCGTCAGCGGGCGCTTGTGGTGCGCGGCCCTGCTCAGCGTGCTGGGCATCACCTTTTTCAATCGCAAGAACCAGGGCATCCCGCCGAAAAACCTCGGCATCACCCTCCTCTCCGGCGGTCTGGGCGCGGTATGCTTCGCAGTCTTTGATGTGCTGGTGCAGAAATGGGGGCCGGCGTGGGGCGCAGGGCGGTTGCTGCCGATCATCTTCTGGATCAACGCGCTGTTCTCCTTCGCGCTGATTCCCTTCTTCAAATCGCCGCTGCGCGCAGTGCCGCGCAATGCCTGGCCCTGGCTGCTGCTGGGCACCGCACTGCTGGGCACGCAGAGCATCCTGTTCGTAAGCACCCTCGCGAGGCACGGCAACGCCACCACCGCGAACATCGTTTATGCGTCGCGCGGCCTTCTCACCGTGGCCTTTGTCTGGCTCGTCGGGCACTGGTTTGGCAATGTGGAACGCCACCAGGGGGCCACGGTCATGCGCTGGCGACTGTGCGGAGCGCTGTTGATGATGAGCGCCATCGCGCTGGTGGTGATACACAAACACGCGCCAACGCCGTGAGCATGCACGGGGATTGTGCAGCCGGGACACGCACGCAAAAAGGCCGGGCATCACTGCCCGGCCTTCAGATGGTTCACGACTGGTCCGGCTCAGCTGTCGGTGGAAGCGGCTTCGACCGTGGGCGCCGCGTCAGGCCCCTGCGCTGAGAACTTCAATTTCTTGAGCTCCTCGTCGAAGGTGACGGTGACAAAGTCGCCCTCCTTCACATCGCCGCGCAGCAGATGCTCTGCGAGCGGGTCCTCGATGTTCTTCTCAACTGCACGGCGCATGGGTCGCGCGCCGTACTGCGGATCGTAGCCTTCCTTCATGAGGAATTCGCGGGCCGGTTCGTCCAGGCGGATGATGATCTTCTTGTTTTTCAGGCGGTTGGACACCTTGGTCACTTCGAGATCGACGATGCGGTTCAGGTCGCTCTTCTCGAGCATGCGGAACACCACCATCTCATCGAGGCGGTTGATGAACTCCGGCTTGAACCACTTCTTCGCGGCCTCGATGACCTTGCCCTTCATGTTGCCATGATCGGCCACGTCCTGGGTCATCGCCGTGAAGCCCAGCGAGGTCTGGCGCTTGATGCTCTCAGCCCCCACATTGGAAGTCATGATGACGATGGTGTTGCGGAAGTCGATCTTGCGCCCGAAATTATCGGTCACGGTGCCCTCTTCCAGGATCTGCAGCATGAGGTGCATCACATCCGGGTGGGCCTTCTCGATTTCATCGAACAGCACCACTGAATAAGGGCGACGGCGCACGGCTTCGGAAAGCTGGCCGCCTTCTTCGTAGCCCACGTACCCTGGAGGCGCGCCAATCAGACGGCTGGCGGTGTGCTTCTCCATGTACTCGGACATGTCGATCTGGATGAGCGCATCGGCGGTGCCGAACATGAACTCCGCCAGATTTTTGGCGAGGAAGGTCTTGCCCACGCCGGTGGGACCCAGGAAGACGAACGAGCCGATAGGCCGGCGCGGATCCTTCAAGTCGGCGCGCGAACGGCGCAGCGCCTTGCTGATGGCGATGATGGCCTCTTCCTGGCCGATGACGCGCTTCTTGAGCTCTTCCTCCATCTTGAGCAGCTTCTCAGTCTCGGCCTGCTCCATGCGCTGGAGCGGCACGCCCGTCCACTTGGAGACGACAGACATCATCTCCTCATCACCGACTTCGACAATGCGCTCGGAGTTATTCGCGCGCCATTGCTCCAGGGTGTCGTCGTAGCGCTTTTTGGCGTTCTTTTCGCGATCGCGCAGCGAGGCTGCTTTTTCGAAGTCCTGCTCCTTGATGGAGGTTTCCTTCTCGATACGGATGCCGTCGATCTCGCCTTCGATCTCCTTGAGCACGGGTGGCCGCGTCATGGCACCGATACGGGCCTTGGAGCCCGCCTCATCCATGATGTCGATGGCCTTGTCAGGCAGGAAGCGCGCTGGCAGGTAGCGCGAGCTCAGATGCACGGCGGACTCGATGGCCTTGTCCGAGTAGTGCGCCTTGTGGTGCATCTCGTACTTGCTCTTGAGCCCCATCAGGATCTTGATCGCGTCTTCGACGGAAGGTTCTTCGACCTTCACGGTCTGGAAGCGCCGCTCGAGGGCGGCATCCTTCTCGATGTACTTGCGGTACTCGTTGAGAGTGGTGGCGCCCACGCATTGAAGTTCGCCGCGGCTGAGCGCCGGCTTGATGATGTTGGAGGCATCCATCGCGCCTTCGGCCGAACCTGCGCCCACGATGGTGTGCAGTTCGTCGATGAACAGGATGACGTTCTTGGTGCGACGGATCTCATCCATCACCGCCTTGATGCGCTCTTCAAACTGGCCGCGATATTTGGTGCCCGCCACCATGAGAGCGAGGTCGAGGGTGATCACTTTCTTGTCACGCAGGATCTCGGGCACGTTGCCGCAGGCGATTTCCTGGGCGAGGCCTTCGACGATGGCGGTCTTGCCCACGCCGGCTTCACCGATGAGCACCGGGTTGTTCTTGGTGCGGCGGCACAGGATCTGGATCACACGGGCGATTTCTTCGGTACGGCCGATCACCGGATCGAGCTCGTTCTTGGCGGCAAGTTCAGTGAGGTCACGGCCAAAGGCCTTCAAGGCGGGAGTCTTGGACTCCTTAGCGCCACGGCCTGGGGCCACAGGCTGGCTGCCTTCTTCCTCCTCCTCTTCTTCCTCGCCTTCAGCCGAGTTGAAATTCGGGTCAAGCTCACGCAGGATTTCGTTGCGCGCCTTGTCCAGATTGATGTCGAGGTTGCGCAGCACCTGGGCGGCGACGCCTTCGCCTTCGCGCAGCAGGCCGAGCAGGATGTGCTCGGTGCCCACGTAGCTGTGGTTGAGCTGCTTGGCTTCCTTGGAGGCCAGCGCCAGCACCTTCTTCACCCTGGGAGTGTAGGGAATGTTGCCGACCATCTTGGTCTCAGGGCCCGAGCCCACTTGCTGCTCCACCTGCATGCGCACGGTGTCCAGGTCGAGCCCCAGCTTCTGCAGCACGTTGACAGCAACCCCCTGCCCCAGCTTGATCAGGCCGAGCAGGATATGCTCGGTGCCGACGTAGTTGTGATTGAAGCGGTCCGCCTCCTTTCTGGCCAGGGCCAGTACTTGTTGTGCGCGTGGGGTAAAGTTATTCATCATTTTGCTCCGGTTTAGTGGCCTCCGAATCAGGCGTTTGGTCTATTTTTGAAACGGTAGTGGGACCGCTGACGGAATGCAATCGCCGCCTTGTAATTTCCGCCCGCATTTCGTCCCGCTCCTCAGGGGTGAGGTCGCGCTGGGCACGCAGTTGCAAGTGCGCCGGCTGGATCTCCAGCAGCAGCATGTCCAGGATGCTGCGGTCGCAGTCAGGAATCAGATCCAGGTCGGCGCCCAGGCGGACCATGGAGAGCAGGTTGAGCGCCTCCTTCGAGTTCAAGATGTGCGCGTGGCGCAGAATGGCATAAGCGCGGCCCACCTGGTCGTGCAGCATGATCGCATGGTCCTCCTTAAGCTTGAGGCGCGCATTCTGTTCGGAGCGCACCACGCTTTCGATCACCTTCTCGATCTGGAGGATGATCTCGCTCTCCTTTTCGCCCAGCGTATGCTGGTTGGAAATTTGGAACAGGTTGCCCAGGGCTTCGGTCCCCTCGCCATACAGGCCGCGCACCGCCAGGCCGATCTTGTTTACGGCCTTCATCACCTGGCTCACCTGATCGGTGAGCACCAGCGCGGGCAGATGCATCATCACGGAAGCGCGCATGCCGGTGCCCAGATTGGTCGGGCAGGCAGTGAGGTAGCCCAGGCGCGAATCAAAGGCGTACGGCATCTGGCTCTCCAGCTCGGAGTCCACCTTGTCCACCAGATCAAAAGCGCTGCGCAACGCCAGCCCGGGCCGGATGCCCTGCATGCGGAAATGATCCTCTTCATTGATCATGATGGAGACATTCTGCTTGCGGTCCACCACGACGGCGCATCCGGAGGAACGCGCCGCATGCTCGCGGCTGATAATGTGGCGCTCCACCAGCACCTGCTTGCGAATCTTGCTGAGCGAACCGTAGTCCTCGCTGTAGCCGTCCTTCATCTCGGGCAGCGCCTCGACCAGCGGCCGCGCCATTTCCAGCATTTCCATGCGCTGTTTTTCCTGGCTCCAGCCGGGGAAGGGAAAGCCGCGCAGGTTGCGCGCCAGCCGCACCCTGCTTGTCATCACGACATCGGAGTGGGCTCCCGCGCCGCGCATCCAGTCGGCAGGATTTTTGATGAGAGTGGCGAAGCGCATCATGTTTCTTTAAAGTCTAGTACGGTTGTCAATCGGTGCAGGGAGCAGAGAATCAAGGATCGTGCAAACGATCCGTGCATCGGAACAACGGACGGTGATGATCGGCCAAGGGAAGGAAGGTCCGCCATCTTCCCTGCCTTTTTACCTCCCCCTCACAGCACCGCCTTCTTGATCTTGCCAAATTCCTCCCCAAGGAAACGATGGGCCAGGGCTTCAAACTGCTCGGAGTAGTCGGTAAGATGAATTTCCAGAGTGGGCCGCGCCTTGCTCGTGCGCACCAGCCCGGCGGCTTCGAGCGTGCGCTTCACATGGGCCGCGCAGGTGCTGGCCGAATCCACCAGCCGGACCTTGCTGCCCAGCATGCGCTTGAGCACGGGCACCAGCAGCGGGTAATGCGTGCAGCCGAGCACCAGTGTGTCAATGCCCCTGTCGAGCATCGGCTTCAGGTACTCGCGCAGCACGGCCTTGAGTGCGGGATGATCAATCCAGCCCTCCTCGACGAAGGGCACCAGCAAGGGGGTTGCCATGCCCTCCGTGATGATATCAGGCCGCTGCATCGCGATGGCATGCTGGTACACGCAACTGCGAATCGTGCCGGCAGTGGCAATGATGCCCACGCGCTCGATGCCGGCCTGGGCCAGCGTCGCCTCCACTCCCGGCTCCACCACGCCGATGACGGGCATGCGGAAGATCTTTTGCAGGTGCGGAAGGGCGTGGGCCGTGGCTGTGTTGCAGGCCACCACCACCGCCTTGACCTCATGATCCACCAGGAACTGCGTGTCCTCCACCGCGAAGCGCCGGATCGTGTCCGGCGACTTGGAGCCGTAGGGCAGGCGCGCCGTGTCGCCAAGATAAACGATGGATTCGTTGGGCAACATCTGGCGCAGCGCCCGCACCACGGTGAGCCCGCCAACGCCGGAATCGAAAACGCCGAGGGGGGATTGGTGGTCAACGGTCATGCAAAAGGGCGGGGAAATCAGGCATCTGCCTTGAAGCTAGCAGCGCGCTCCGGGCTGTGCATCCCGAAAACACTGCTACTTCATACCTCATGCGGGGGACGGCGACTTGCCAGCCAGCCCCGCCACGAGAGGGACCGCAACCTTGGGCCACTGCGGTTGCGCCCACAACAGCAGGGTCGAGCTCAGAACCACGCTGATGCAGCCTGCTTCCTGGAAGATGATCGCCATGACCGGGGTAAGCATTCCCAGACTGCCCAGCACCAGGCCTATCACGTTGTAGATGATGGAGAGGAAGATGTTGAGCTTGATGCGCCGCAACACCGCCCGGGACATCAGGATGAAGTCGAGCACGCGCGACAGGTCGTCGTTCATGAGCATGACGTCGGCAGCTTCAATGGCCACATCGGTCCCGGTCGCGCCCATCGCAATCCCCACATCCGCCAAGGCCAGGGCCGGAGCGTCATTGATGCCATCCCCAATCATGCCCACCGTGTGCCCGGCGGCTTGCAGCTTCTTGACGAACTCCTGCTTTTGCCCCGGCAACAGGCCGGCCTGGAAATGCTCCACACCTATCTGCCTGGCCACGGCGCCTGCCACCAGCGGATTGTCGCCCGTGAGCATGGTGATGTTCGTGTTGCCCATGACTTGATGCAGCGAAGCAACGGCCGCCCGGGTTTCCGGGCGAATCTGATCCGCTATCGCCAGCAGGCCCACCGCCTGCGAGCCCCGTGCCACCACGACCGCCGTCCTCCCTTGCTGCGTTTGACCCGCGACCAGGCCCTCCGCATGGGCAGAAAGGAAAATGCCTTTGGCGCGCAGGAATTCCACCTGGCCGACGGCAATGTCATGGCCCTGCCACCGGGCTACGATACCCAGGCCGATTTCGACCTTGAATTCATCCGGGGCAGGCACCTCCAATCCGCCCTCCCGGGCGCAGCTCAGCACTGCCTTCGCCAGCGGATGCTCCGAGTATTTTTCGGCAACAGCGGCCATCTGGAGGATGTCATTCCTGGCCACGCCATCAAAGGTCACCACGTCGAGCACCCTGGGCCGCCCAAGTGTGAAGGTCCCGGTTTTGTCTATGACCAGGGCATCGAGATTGCCGGCCAGTTCAAAGAAAACGCCACCTTTCACCAGGACCCCGCGCCGGGCCATGTTGGAGATGCCCGCCGTCACCGCCGTGGGCGTGGCAATGGCAAACGCGCAGGGGCAGGCGACCAGCAGAATTGAAACAGCGGTCTTGATGTTCCCCGTCATGATGAAGACCGCAATCGCCAGAAGCAGCACCACCGGCAGGAACCAGACCGTGAAACGGTCAGCAATGTTCTGGATCGGTGCCTTGGTAGCTTGCGCATCTTCCACCAATTGCACGATCCGGGCGAGCATCGTGTCCATCCCCACCTTGGTGGCGCGCGCTTCCATGCGGCCGGTCAAATTCAGGGTGCCGCCGAACAATTCGCTGCCTGCGGATTTTTCCACTGGCATGGATTCGCCAGTGATCGGTGCTTGATCCACGCTGCTGGCACCGGCCACCACCACAGCATCCACCGGCACCCGCTCCCCTGGCTTCACGACAACCAGCGTGCCCACCTTGATCTCCTCCAATGGAACGACGATTTCCTCTAGCTCACGCAGCACCGTGGCAGTCCGGGGAGTCAGATCCAGAAGGTCGCGTATGCTCTGCCGGTTCTTGTCCATGGTGTAGGATTCCAGAGCCCCCACCACGACCATGATGAAGATGATGATTGCGGCAGGCCGGAACTCGCCGATGGCCAAGGTCGCCGTCAACGCCACCACGACGAATACGTTGACGGTGATGCGCCGGTGAAAAAGATCCCGAAAACCTCCGAGAAACCGTTGCCACCCGCCGAACAGCGTCGCCACGAGCGCCAGCCCCGCATTCACGAACACCGGGCCAATGTGCCAAAACGCCAGGGCCCAGCTCACCAGGATCAGCGCCCCGACGATGGCAGGGACGACCACCAAAACAGCGAACTCCCGGTATTTGGAATTGTCACTCATGGAAGATGTGTCACTTCTGGGCGGGTTTACCGGCTTCCTTCGCTTCCTTTGTCACCGCCTTGTCACTTTCTTTGGCAGGGGCACAACACGTTTCTCCCGCTCCACAGCAACCGCCGGTTTTGCTGAAGGATTCGCGGAGGAGTGAGAAGAAGCCTTTCTTGATGGGTTTATCGGTTTTCATCTGGGGTAGGTTTGTGGGTTAGAAGTAAAGAATCAGGGCGTTTGATCAATGCCCTGGAATGGCCTGTTTGCTCATGACCTGACGCAGATGGCGCTGCTCAGCGGAGGTGCCAGTCCCGCCACACATGAGCCGGCAATGGAAGCGAATTTGTTTCATCGAAGGTTGAGGGCAAAGTGTCCCTCCCGCCGCTGAGATGCCATGGACTGCAGGCCTGCCAGCAGGAGACAACACAAACTAACGGACCCTCCCGCCAAGTAAAGAGTGGCCGTAGTGCGGATATTGCGGTGTTGTCACTCCGCTCCTCCGCAAGCCGTGACGTGGTCAAGGTTCGGCAGGGAGCCTTGGACCGCCTCATGCACGGCCAGGAGGCGCCTAACACGGGAGTACACCCAATCGGCGCATGGCAACGCCAATGTAAAGGAACTGTCACACTAAACGAATGGCCACCCTGTCACGGCCAGGGACATGATGGCGGCGCAAGCAACGGCCCGAGCCGAGGCACCACGACCACCAACACCACTCCATCCCTGAACCACATGAGCTCATTCAAGAAACTGCTGGCGGGCGCTTTTGCCCTTGCCCTGACCACGGCGGCACACGCCGAACCATCAACCACCGCCACCATCGTGCGCCTGACCGGTTCCACCGCGTTCCGTTCCGCCACCCACAGTGCTATCGTGGCGCTTTTCGATGCCGCACCCGTTGCGGGCTATGCCGGCTCCAGTTTGAGCGGCAGCACCCAGAGCTTCTTCTATGGCCAGATCAGCAGCCAGCCGGTCATTATCGAAACATCCTGGAGTGGCTCCACGGGTGGCAACCAGACCGTCTCGGGAGGCATCGCAATTAACTTCCTGCCCGATACGCTGGCCGACAGCACCAGCACCCCCTCCCTTGTTGCGGCAGGCGGTTCGATAGGCAATGCGACCGGCGGAACGCAGATATCCAGCTCCGGCACCTTCGGCACCAACTCGCAAATCCCAGATGTCGGCATGAGCGATTCCTATCAAGCTGCCACCCCGTTCAACAGCCCGGTGGATATTGATCAACTTGTGGGCGTTGTCGGCTTCAAGTGGGTCGCCAATCGTGGCGCCGCGGTGACCACCCTGTCGGCCACCACCACAGCGGGATCGCCCGTGGTCGCACTCGCTTCCACGTCCGGTCTTGCGGCTGGCATGACGGTAAGCAGCACAAGCTTGCCTACCGCGACGCTGCTCAAGATTCTCAGCGTGGACAGTAGCACCCAGGTTACTCTGACCTCCGGCACGGGCGTTCTTGTTGGTATCAACGTCAGCACGACTTTTGTCACCCCCTGCCCCATCAGCAACATCAATCCTCAAAATGCGCAGGCCTTGTACTCCAATGGTACCGCCAAACTGGCCGCATTCACCGGCAACCCTGCCGATACCCAGCTCGTCTATGCCTGCGGTCGTGACCCCGACTCCGGCACCCGTCTGACAGCTTTTGCCGAAACCGGCATCGGCGTGACCTCCTCCGTGACACAGTACCTGCCCGTCATCGCAAGTGGCGCGATCACCAGCCTCGCCCCGTATGCACCTGAAACGGTCAATGGCATCCACTTCCTCACCGGCAATGGTGGCGAATCCAGCGGTGGCAACCTCGCCAAATTCTTCAATGCGAGCTCGGCAGCCATCAATAGCGGCAATGGCGGCTACATCATCGGTTACCTGAGCACGGGCGACGCCCCCACCGCCATCAACGGCGGCGGCAAGGAGCTCTCCTACAACGGCGTGTTTTACAGCATCCAGGATGTGCAGGAAGGCCACTACACTTTCTGGACCTACGAGCACCTGATGTACCCGACCGGCCTGGTCTCCGGCAAAAAGTCCATCGCCGACAAGCTGGCAGCCCGGATCCAAAACTTCGATGCCCCGATCCAGCTCAGCTCGATGCATTGCTCCCGCGCCAGCGATGGTGGCGTTGTGTATCACAACTAATTTTCCTGACACCCGTTTTTTGTCCCAATCCCATTTAATCCACTCATGAAATTTACCAAACCAGGGTTCATGACGCTGCTGGCACTTGCTGCCAGCACCGCGTTGATGACCCCGGCTGCAAACGCAGCCACCGCCGCCAGCGGCGATCTATTCCTTGGCGTACGCGCCTCAGGAGGCAGCGGAGCGACCCAGGACTATGTCATTGACCTTGGTCAGGCGTCGCAGTTCACCGGTGCCACAGGGCCGGTGGCAGCGGGCAATATCAATGCCGATCTTACCTCGCAGTTTGGTGCCTCGTGGAATACCCGCGGCAATCTCTTCTGGGGTATTGCAGGCACCACCGATTCATTCGTCGCTGTGGGCGGCGATCCGGCGAAAACTCTGTATGCGACTCGCGCAGAGACCATTGTCGGTACACAAAGCAGCCCATGGCTACGCCAAAACGACGCCTCGCAAGGCGCTGCCACCAACAAATTGATCGGCTTGGCAACGGCTTTTGTGGATCCTTCGCCCCTTGTCGGCAACGTGGCCGGCAGTGCATCTGACTCGATCATTCAGACCACCACAGCGGCAAACAGCTGGGCTTCGTATCAACCCGGCGGTACTACCGCCAACTCAGGACCCGCTCCCGGTGTTAGTTTCGCGTTCTTCAATCCGAGTGTCGAAGGCAGCTTCGTCAGCGGCACCGCCGGTTCCGTGCTCGATCTCTATCGCGTGAAACCTGCCGTCGTTAACGGCGACATCGGTACCGCAGGCGATTACCTGGGCAGGTTCGTCCTGAATGACAGCGGCAGCCTCACCTTCGTTCCAGTCGCCGCGTTCGGCGTCAATCAGGTGCAGC
>Ga0118677_10007700_pt1 | contig 17658 bp, 14 predicted proteins | sample AliMusrvi5mmetaG_FD_86154 | JGI IMG/M metagenome (GOLD analysis project Ga0118677, IMG submission 86154) | reverse complement strand
GCTCGGGAAGGCAATGCGATAGGCGCAGCGGCAGTGGTCCTCCTCCCCGCTATCCCACGAGCCTCCGTGAAGCACACGGCAGACTCCCGACGACGGACCAGTGGGGTTAGTGACCGGCGTCGAGGAATAATCCCCATACCAGTCCGCGCACCATTCCCACACGTTCCCCACCAGATCCTGCGCTCCGCACCAACTTGCGCCCGCTGGGAAGCTGCCTACCGGCCATGTGGAGATGCTCTGCGAGCCTGAAGTATACCAATCCGCGCACTTCGTCTGATCCCAGCCATTGTACGGATCAGATACCGTCGCCGTACCGCCCCAGGGATAATTATTCTCTTGCGACCCGCGCGCGGCATATTCATACTGAGCCTCCGTGGGCAGCGAGACGCCGGCCCACGCGGCATAGGCCGCGCAGTCATCCCAGGTGACGTTGACGATGGGCATCTGCTGTAATGCTGGAGCCGTCCAATCGGAAGAATTCGACCAACTAAAACGGCTGCCCGGCCAGGGGGGCAGCGCGTGCCCGGTGGCCGTGCAGAACGCCAGGTATTGCGCCACCGTCACCTGGTATTTATAGATCCAGTAACCACTGAGCGTCACCTGCTGTGTGCTCGGACTCCCATCGCCAGCGTCACTGACGCCGCCATACGGCGACCCCATGGTGAAGCTGCCCCCCGGCACCCATACCAGCGCCGCGTTGTCAATTATATTTGTCCCTGGCGTGCCAATACCGTTATTCACGGTGAACGATGTCGCACTACTGGCCGCCGCTGTCGCATTGGTAATGGTGATCTTCCCACTCGTGCCGTTCCCCACTGTCGCGGTCATTGAGGTAGCACTGATGATAGTGAAGGACGCCGCGGCAGTGCCGCCGAACGCCACCGCGGTGGTCCAGAGGAAGTTCGTTCCGGTGAGGGTCACCACTGTCCCCGCGCCCCCACTGCTTGGGGTGAACGAGGTAATGGTAGGCGATGGCGGAATCACGGTGAAGCTCGTTGCACTACTGCCCGTGCCGCCCGGCGTGGTCACGCTGATCTGCCCGCTGGTGGTGCCGGCCTGCACTTTCGCGGTGATGGTGGAACTGGACACCAGGCTGAAGATCGCGGCGACACCATTGAATTTCACGACCGAGGTATTGCGGAAATTGCTCCCCGTCAGCGTGACCACTGTGTAGAGTGGGCCGCTGGACGGGGTGAACGCGGTAATAGTTGGCAGCGGAATGAGGGTGAAGATTGACGCGCTACTGGCCGTGGCGGCAGCATTGGTCACGCTGATCTTCCCGCTGGCGCCGCTCCCTACCGTCGCGGTCATCGAAGTGGCACTGACAACGGTAAAGGCTGCTGCGGCCGTGCCGCCAAATGCCACCGCGGTGGTCCCGGTGAAATTCGTCCCGAGGACCGTTACCATCGTGCCCACCGGCCCGCTACTCGGTGAGAAGTAGGTGATAGTTGGGGGGGTAGCCGCATACGCGAGCGAACCCAGGCACCAGAGGGAGAGACAGAGCACTACAATGTGCATGCGCATGAGTTGGACTCCTTATCATTATTTGTGGCAACATAGCAGGGGCACTGGGGTAACCACTATACGCGCCTTAATATCATTCACCGGTTGAGGGGGATTCCCTTTTATTGCCGCAATAATTAGTTTCGGAGTAGAGATCAAAGGATGTCGATATAAAATAGGTTAAGGGCCGGCACGGAAATAACTTCCCATTCTGACTTGTTCCATTCGAGAGCCTCATGGTCTACGACGCTTGCCCGTGCTCTTTGTTGAGCGTCTTTGAAATATGGCCTCCTATGTCTGCAGACGCTCGCCGCGATCACGACCAAGCGCCCGGCGTCAGAAGGTGAAGTTATTTCCGCGCCGACCCTTAATGCTATCCTCTTCAGCGGCTCGCGGCCTTAGCCTATCCGCTGTGCAATTACTTCTATCAGGTTTTCAGGAAGGCCAGCAGATCTGCGTTAAGCTGGTCTTTGTGCGTATATGCGAGTCCATGGGGTGCGCCCGCATAGATTTTGAGTGTCGAGTTCCTGACCAGTTTCGCTGACCGGAGCGCCGCGGCGCCGATCGGCACGATCTGGTCGTCATCGCCGTGAAGGATCAGTGTCGGCACATCGAACTTCAAAAGGTCTTCAGTGAAATCCGTTTCAGAAAACGCCTTGATGCAGTCGAAAGTGTTCTGGTGACCGGCCTGCATTCCCTGGAGCCAGAACGAGTCGATCATGCCTTGCGAGACCTTGGAGCCGGGCCTGTTGGCCCCGAAGAATGGGCCGTTGGCGAGATCGCGATAGAACTGCGATCTATCAGCGAGGGAAGCGTGGCGAAGCCCGTCGAATACCGCAATCGGCAAGCCGCCGGGATTGGCGGTCGTTTTGAGCATCAGTGGTGGGACGGCGGAGATCAGCGCGGCCTTGGCCACCCGTTTCGTGCCGTGGCGGCCTATATAGCGGGCCACCTCGCCGCCGCCCGCGGAGAAGCCGATGAGGAGAACACCCTTCAGGTCGAGCGTGTCGATGAGCTCGGAAAGGTCATCGGCATAGGTGTCCATCTCGTTGCCACTCCAGGGCTGGCTCGACCGTCCATGGCCGCGGCGGTCATGGGCAATGCAGCGATAACCATTGGAGGCCAAAAAGACCATCTGCGCCTCCCAACTATCCGCATTGAGGGGCCATCCGTGACTGAATATCACCGGCGGTCCGGCGCCCCAGTCCTTGTAATAGATCAGTGTGCCATCTGTCGTCGTAATCGAGCTCATTCTGTTCCTCCATTAAATTGGGAATCTCACGTTTATCTTCCCTCGCATCGCGCTTCTTCAGTCGAGTTGGTTTATCTTTGCCATTGACTGTCCCGCGCTGCGCAACGCCTCGGGACAGTCCAGCCGACCGGTGTGAATTTCGATGAATACCAGGCAGTCCGCTGTGACGGCCTTCTCCAATGCCTCTTCCAGTTCCCCTTCAGTGCGAACATCAAAGGCCAGTCCGCCCCCGAAAACTTCCACAAGCTGGTGATAGTGCCAGGGTTGGATATCGTTATAGGGACGATCACTGATCACTCGTTCGATGGTATATCCATCATTGTTGAGGAGGAAAATGAGGGGCTTGAGCTGGTTCCGGATCATCGTCGACAAGTCCTGACACGTCACTTGAAAGGCGCCATCCCCCACAAACAGCACGACAGGACGGTCCGGAGCTGCTATGGCCGCACCGAGGGTAGCGCCTACGGTATAGCCGATCGAGCCATAAAAGGTCTGCCCGATGAAGGTCGCTCCTTCCGGCATGAGCATCTCCGCGGCACTGAACAGGGAGACGCCTGTTTCCGCGATGACGATAGAGTTGTCAACGATAAAATGACTCATGCGGTCGAAGACACGCTTGGTGGTCAGTGGTTTCGACGCAACAGGCAGAAACGGCTGTGTATGCCGGTGCACGCAACCCTCGGCAGCACATTGGATATCCTGCGTATCGGGATCGCGTCGCGTTAGCTTTTTCGCCAACCCCAGGATGAAATCATGCAGATACACGTTTTCATAATAATGATATCTAATCTTCACGGAGCGAATGTTGGCACTGATCATTTTGGCGTCGTCAAGGTGTGTGGTGAAGCCGCCTGTGTTAAAATCGGTCATCAACCCCCCAAGTTGCAAGATGCAGTCAGCGGACTCGACGCGCTTGCGCACGTAGTCGCGACTTCGATCTCCCTCAAAAAGGCCAATGAATTGCGGGTGTTGCTCGGACAGCACGGCCTTTCCCAACATCATGGTGACATACGGGTAGCCTGTTTTCTTGAGCAAATCGGCGAATTCCTTTGTTAACTTAAAGCGCAATAACTCCACGTCGCCGATCACCATCGGTTTCTGCGCTGCCTCCAGCATGCTCAGTGCTTCATTCAGCGCCTCTCCGAGCGTATCCGGATCACTCCGGGTGTGCGCTGGGAAGAGGAATGCATTCGGACGCGGACATTTCATCATCACCACATCCGCGGGGAGACTGATATATACCGGTTGCTGGTGATAAATACACGCCGATAACACCCGATCAATCTCTGCCGGCGCCATTTCCGCGGAAACGAGCTGGGTGGAGGCGGTTGTGACTTTCTCATAGATTCGCAAGGGAATCTGGTAATCGCCCAGCGTGTGATGCAACAGCGGACGTGTGTGGAAATTAATCGTCGCGGGTGAACCGGTGATCACCACCACCGGCACTCTCTCGGCGAAGGCTCCCGCCACGCCGTTAATGGCGCTCAGTTCTCCGACGCCATAGGTGCTGGCAAAGGCGCCGATACCGTGAATACGTGCGTAGCCGTCGGCAGCATAAGCCGCATTGAGTTCATTGCAGGTGCCGACATACGTCACTTCGCTCTTCAGTACCTGATTAAAAAAACCCAGTACAAAATCTCCCGGCACGCCAAAGAGGTGATCCACTCCGATCTCTTTCAGCCGGAGAAGCAGGTATTCTGCAACCGTAATGTCCGTAGTTCGCATCTGTTGCACAGGCTTGTGTTTCACGCTTTATTAAAGCACGGGAAATCCTACTTCCACATCACACCTTCAGGTGATATTACGCTCTATCAAAAGGATGAGTATAGGAGAAGTCAGCCACTTTCGCACCGGGCACATAATGCCAGAAATAAGCCGGGCTAGCCCGGATTATTTATGACACATAAGGATTGCCGGGCTAGCTGGGCATTATTCGAAATAGTTATGAATAATGCAGGCTGGAGGCGCAAATTCAGCAGGAACTGCGTGCGGCATGCGCTTTTCGCGTCGGTTTTAGTTTGCCGCTCTCTTATGGCTATAATCAGGCTCTAATGTTGCTCTGAACGACAACTCAGGATCTTACAAGGTGTTCCAAGATACATCACCGGATCACGATTGCAGAAAGGCAACTCAAATTTACAACATGTTGTCGTTCAGAGTAACATTAGATACTACTCGTCCGTATTATTCGTGATCTTTTGCTCGTTCAGGCGCATCATGCTTTGGCCGTGGTTGGATCTTCGGATCGGGTTGCGGTTGTTTCGGTTTCGGCGGCGGGATGAGTCGCTTATCGCGCACCGGCTGGTGAACCGCGGTAGGCGGCCGGGGAATCTTCACCTTCCGAGATGAAACATCCATGCTGGCCGGTGGCTCTTTGCCAACCGTGGCATGATCGGGCGTCAGTGGCTTTTCCGGCGGTGTGGTGGCGTGGTTAGGGATCCGTGGCTTTTCCGGCGGCGTGGTGGCGTGGTCAGGGATCCGTGGCTTTTCCGGCGGCGTGGTGGCATGCTCAGGCATCAGCGGCTTATTCAGCGGCGCGGCTGGGGACTCCCACTGCGCCCTTTTATTCTTATAGGCATGCACTTCCTTGGCCTGGCTGGCTGATGCCTCGCGTGTTTTAGCATCGACGGCCTTGAACTTGAACGGCGTGGTCTTCGCAGAAATAACGTCCTTCATCGGTTGCGCCATTTGCGCTTGTGCGCGATTCTTCGCGGGCATGTGGGCCACCTGCGCCGTCATCGCGGTGTAGGTCCTGGCCGGACGAAGTGCGATATCTTTGCTACGTTGGTCGTACCCCTGGCGCTGATGTGCGAGCCATTGATGGTCGTTGTTGTGTTGCCATTGCTGATGGACGAAGATCGGGTCATACCAGCCGTGATGGTCGCTTGCTTCATACCACGGATGGTAATCTTGCTGTGCGTATTCGGCGCCGTAGTAATCTCCGAAATAGTAATGGTGTCGTTGCGGAGAACAAAAGAGGTTCAGCGTCAATACATCCAGGTTGAACACAATATCGGGGGAGTATTGATAGCCTGCGTGGCCATAGAGGGTAGGTGGACAATACACCGGCAAAAACATCACCCCCCGGTTGCTGAGCGGATAATCCCAATACCCGTCCACATAGATATATCCGTTTGGCGTATAAATGTATTGCGACGGCTCCCAGACCCAGTCAGCGCGCGCCGCCTCCCAAAAGCCTGAACGCCAGGCATAGCGGCCATCTTGGCGAACCCAGCAACCCGGTATCCAGATGCTGTTCGAGGAACCAGCACCTTGCGGGCCTTCTTCCAGGGTGGCCGGCGGCGCCGGCAGGTACTCGAGTTCCTCTGTGTTCGAGGTGGCCCAGAACCCAGCGATCCATTGGTAGCCGCCATTGCTCGCGACCCAGTAGCCGGGAATCCAACTGGTATCAGGCGGCACGGCACGCCAGCAACCGGAAATCCAGATATAGTCATTCCGATCTACGTCCCAACTCCAGTATCCCGGAATCCATAGGATGTGGTCACCCTCAGGCTTCTGATACGGAATTACCTCATCAATGGGTTCCGGCGGAGTACGGATGGCCGTGAAACCTGCCCCCTCGTCGAAAGAGACGGGCTGTGCGAAGGCCTCATGCACGGGGCCGCGTGTCAACACTTCTACCCTCACAGAGACCGAAATGCTGTCTGCTAGCGCTATCGATGTCATGCTGACGATTATTGCGACCGTCGCGAATACCATCGACAGGTGATATAATGATTGTTTCATAAATCCCCTTCTTTGCGGCTATCAATAGCTGCGAATGTCTTGTGGATGCTTGCCGCAATCTGGCGATCGGTCATCTTGTCTACTGTTTCAATACCCACGACACGTCCACCGAGGTGTTCATGCTGCAGCCGTTTTACGAGCTCACCCTTTGCCTCACCCGGACCAAGGATCACGATCGCCTCCGCGTCGCGAACATGCGAGATCACCTCATCGTAGTATTTGCTGAGATGGCTCAAAAACCGCCTGTCGCGCTGATCCTCCCCGGAGACCACCTCTGCCGCGGCACCATATTGGACATGCTTCTCCACGTGCGAGGCAATCTGCGTAATGATTTCTGTCTCGTCCGAAATCATTACAATGACCGTCTTTTTGTGGTCAATCCACAAACCCACCCTTCGCTTCATCAAGTTATTATCTCCCCTCACTCCTGATTGATTCCTCATACACTATACTTTGTGTGGAACTCCGCGGTGACGACTATACTATCACCCATGGTGGCAATCAAATTCCTGGGAATGTCGAAACGTTCTCCGGCAGATTGCCAGAGCCCGCCCATTATCGAGGTGTCCAGCGCTACCGTGATAAAGGTGATCGCGCCATTTTTAGTGTCCACATCAAATTCGTGAACGGTCCCCAGGAGCTTCCCCTTCTCGGTAAATACCTGACGGCCGCTGATGTTGCTGATCAGCCTGAAGGTATCGAAATCCCCCTGCTCGAGCAGTGCTGCGGGCGACGAGATCGTCAGCACGTCGTTCTCGATGGATTTGATGTCTTCGAGAGGCAGGTAGACCGCACGAGATAACAACCCGCCTTTGACTTCCAGTGCCACCACCTGCCTCCTATCACCATCGATCAGCATGCCAACGATGGCTCCGGTAGTGGTTCCGTTCGCAACATCCATGACTTTGAGGTTCATCATATCTTCTGCTCTCATCAGTTGCCTCCGTTTCTTGTTAGTCAACTGCCGTCAGAAATGATTGCTGGCGGCGCTGACTGCGTACGATTGATATTCGATGGCCGTTCTCTGCAACCGTGTTAGCAGTGACATACACAGTGCATAGTTTAGGAGCCACGAAAACTAACTACAATGATAACGCCTGGACGCCCGTTGCCACATCTCCCATTCGATGGATTTCTCAGGCCAGATACTCCTGTCCTATTTCCCATGCTTAATGGACCCGGTGGGGACGGTTCGATCACTGAGATGATCAGGGACGCCTTCCCAGAGGCTTGGTCCAGTCCAGTCCATCTCGCCTTCCTTGAGCACGTGTGGGCGGATAAAGATGACGGTTTCAATCTCGGCCTCGTAGTCATTCTTGGTGCGGAACAATTGGCCTACCAGCGGGAGGCTTCCCAGCAGCGGTATCCTCGTCCGCGTGGTACGCACGCTCTTCTGCAGCAGGCCGCCCAGGGCAATGGTCGCCCCGTCCTTCACTTGCACTCGGGTCTTCACCCGCCGGGTGGTTATTTGAGGGGCGCCGCTCTTGTCGATGCCTACTACGTCACTGACCTCGGGTTCCATGACGCAGATGATTTCGCCGGATTTGCCCACGTAGGGAGTGATATTCAGGCTGATGCCAGCACAGACCTTCTGCAGGTTTACCGTCTGATACGTGATGTAACCGGACTGGACGGTGAAATACTGCTCGGTGCCCACAAAGAAGTTGGCTAACCGGCCGTTCTGCGTGGTAACCCGGGGCATGGCGCGCACCGTGGCGATGCCTTTAGTTGCGAGCATCCGCAGATTGACATAGTTACTGAGTCCCACGCCGGAGTACGACATGGTGCTGTCGCCCCCGAAAAGACCAAGGCTCTGGATAGGCGTCCCGTCCGACTGGAGCGGAGTGCCCAGACCCGCCTTCTGCCATCCCCATTGCAGGTTGAACTCTTTCGCCTCCGAAAGATTGATTTCCGCCACCAGTACCTCGATAACCACCTGCTGGGTTTTTTGATCCAGGGTGGTGACCAGGGTTTGGATCTGCTTGAGCGCTCGGGGTGGAGCGGTGATGATGAGGACATTGTTCTCGGCGTCTACGATGACATACTTGCGGAAGTAGTCGGGGATTGACATCGCCAATTCACTTGAACGGCCATTGGACACCATGAGTCGGACGGTCTCCACCAGGGAGTAGTAGTTGGGATTGGTCGTGTCGGGTAGGCCGACAACATAGTAGTCGTCGATCTTTCGGAAGGCGTAGCCGCCGGTATGGCAGACGATATCGAGTGCGTCTTCTAAACACTTGTCGTCCAGTGTCACTGAGACGATACCCTGTACGGTGTTGTCGGGGATGATGGTGACGTGGGTCTGCTCCGCGATATCTCGCAGCGCCTGGCGGATGTCGGAGTCGGCCCAGGTGTTGGAAATGCGGTTATTCGTGCTGCTGTTGGGCCGCACCGGCGCCACCGTTCCCTGGGGGGGAGTGCCGGTCACCGGCGGAGGCGTGGTCGATTCCGTGGTTACGGTTGCGGCCATCATCTGCGCTGTCGCGGAGACGGGAGTCACGAGTCCCCCAGCCAACCCGAAGGCTAGCAACATGAGCGTTAATGCTAAAAAAGTAATTTTCGTAGTCCAACTCCTTCTGCGTAATCCACTACGGCCTTCCGGTTTCCGGGATGCGATTGGCCATGTTGTCATCGTTCTCTACCGTCCAGGGGCTGCGTCCGGATTCGTCAATACCGGGACTGTTTGTGGTTTCGGCATGTCATCACCCGGAGGCGTCATCAGCTTGATCTTCACCCGCTGGGTGCTGACATCAGTTCCACCATAGTTAACTGTGACATCCATCATGTATTCACCCGGTCCAAACTGGTCACCGGGAAGATGGATCCAGAGCATGCGGCTGAAACCGGCAAACACTATGGGTTGTCCTTCCACCAGCGGCGCCTCCCAGGTGAAGACCGGGTTGGTGATTCCGTGCACCGAGAGGCTTCCGGCGAGACGACAATACACTCCGCCGGTGTTTTGCACTTCCAGGCCAAGCATAATCAAGTTATTTGCTTCGGGCAGCACTCGCAACTGTGGCTGTCCGACAATGCACTTATGGACACCCGCTCGGTCGGGACCGGCTATGATGACGACACTGCACTCGCCGATGCTCTCGATCCCTGTGTTCCGTGTCTTCAGATCCAGCAGACGTCCTTCGAAGCGCACGATGCCCATGACATCACGCAACTCGGCGCCTGGTTCGCGCTTTGGTAAGCGCACGGTACACTGGAGCTTGCGGTTTTCACCGGCGGCCAGGGTGAACGTCGTGGGCGCCACCTTTAGCCAGGTCGTCGCGGCGCAGGGATCCGTCGGATCTTTTCCGTAGCCCAGCACCGTGCCGTCGGGCTCCATCCGGGCATCTCGGATATCCATAACCACTCGCATGGGGGTCGGTTCATTATTGCGCACCGTGAGGATGCCGGTGCGAATGCCACCCGGCGCTACCGCTACCGTGCGCAAGTCTTCGTCCACGGTGAGGGCCAGTCCGATGGCCAGAGGCTCGAAGGCGCCCGCCGAGGTATCGCGTATTTCGCCTCCCTGTTCGATAGCCACCGTGCCTTTGGCCCCCGCCACTTTCTTGTTGCCATAATTCAGGCGACACTCAGCGGTATACGTGCCGGCCGCCATCCCCATCTTAATGGGGAGCCGCACGTCAATCATTCTTCCGGGGTAGAGCGCCAGGCGCTCGCCCGCGGCCCGTGAGCCAACCTGCCATCGTTGAACCAGTTGCCCTTGTGCGGCCCGCAACATTATCCACCCGTCAAGATAGAGGAGGCAGTTGCCGTTATTGGCAATACGCACCATCATCCAGCGCCGGGTTGCTCCCGGGCCGGTGACGCCTTGCGAGGAAGGTGGAATGTTGGTGAAGCTCATGGCCGTCACTGCCGCCGACTCATCCCGAGTACCGGGAATCTCCAGATGAACGATGATGCCATAGGCCACCCGCATGTTGGTGGCAATGGGTACTCCCAGTTCACCGGGTGCGGGCATGGGGCGAGTCAGGGAAACGGCGATGATGCCGTGATAGGTGCCGCGCACGCCCACTGTTGGCACCTGAATGGTGACCGGAACCACGATCTCTTTGCCGCCCGGCACATTTTGTGGGTCATGAGAAATGCTCATCCATGGGGCACAGGTTTGGCGGACACTGCCGGGTGAGGCGAAGCGAATGTGACCTTCCAGTTCCTGTTGCGCATCAGCACTGGTGATGACCACATGGGCCGTCGTTGTGGCACTGTAGTTCTTCACCCGCACCTGGATAACCGGCGATGCGCCGGGAGTTACACGCAAGCTCACAAGTTGGGGGGACACGCCGATGCTGATAGGTATGGGCATCGGTACCGAACGCGACCCCAATCCCTGGGCTGCGCCGGCGCCACCGGCCAAACTCAGCAGCCAGGTCAACCCAAGCGCAATGTGTACCCATGCCGCCCATGTTTCTTTAACTCGGATGTCGCTGTCATTCTGCCGCATAAATCTGAATCTCCACATCTCCGCGATAGTTGCCCGCCACGTCCTGCAGTCCTCGGCGCTGCAGCCGTCCCGCCATCCAGAACTCAGCCTTCCCGGTGACGCCTTGCTCGGTTTGCGTGCCGATGTAAGCCGTGATAACCGACGTTACCCCGGTCAGCGAGTTTTGTCCCGTCCATGGTGAGGTGACTGACGGATAGCGCCACCCGCCGTCCGCGGTTAAACCGGTGTCAGTATAGGCAAGGCTATTGCCGGCGCCGTCTTCCCAGCCCGTCCACTGATCGGGCGCGGTAACCTGCCCGGAGGTGGGGCTGGCGTAGGCGCCCCCCCCCGTCGCAGCGGAAAAAAAAGTGCCGAAGAAAGTTGTTTTGTATTGGGTCAGCAGGCCGTATGGCCCGGCGATCACCCGTCGGGTGTCGTTGAAAATACCGGGAGCAGGTGTCGCTCCCAGCGCGTTGACGCGTGTCAAGTGCTCCCCGAAGGTGACAACCATCGCGAGCCGCGTCGCGTATGCCGGCATTACCTGCACCCCCGCCAGATCGTAAGCGCTGTTCACCGAAGCTCCCAACAATGACGTGTAATTGCTGGCGGGATTGGCGTTCGCAATCACTGCCGACGCGGCCGTAGTTCCTGCCGTAGGGTCGGGGTTCGTGAATGTAATCCAATTGTCGTAAATAGTGACCCGCGCGAGTTGGACAATCAAGTTGGGTATGGTGATGATATTGTCGTCCAAAGTTACCGCGCCGTTTTGCGCCAATGCTCGCCCGTTCAGTAACGCGCCAGTGTCCAGTGTGATCGAAACGTGGGCCAGAATATCCCCGGCGACCACCGCTCCGGTATTGAGCGTCGCTGAACTGCCAACCTGCCAGAAAACGTTACTGGCCTGGGCGCCGTTGAGCAATACCACGCTGCAGCTATTGCCTACGGTGAAAGTGGAGGCCATCTGGAAAATCCAGACCGCATTCGGATTCCCCTGGGCGTCAAGGGTAAGATCCGTTAATGTGATGGCGAAGACGCTGTCGGAATGATACAGACCGGGGATAAGTGTCCGCCCGCCCAATTCAGAGCTGGACAGCGTTATGCTGCCGGTCGTTCGGGTAGCGGCATCATTGTATGCGGAGGTTAAGGCGATTTTGGCCGCATCTACCGTTGCATTGGGGGAAACGGATATCGTTCCATTCACGATGCCCGGGCCAAATCCGGTGACTGAGGTACCCGGACTAAGTCCGAGGTTACCGTTTACCACCGTCGCACCGGTATTGGTGATCGTGGTGGCAGCCAGCACTGCAAAGGCACTGGCCGTCCCCAGGTCTATGGGTAGATTTGGGCTGCGAGTTCCCGGACGGATACTGGCCCACGCCCCTGCGCTGCCAAGAAGGCAGAGCGCAAGGGCGAGGACGGTACCGAATTCATGGTGTGCAAGGCGCATCATGTTGGGTCTCCGGGTAGCCGGCTGAGTCATTGGCTAAAGGCTGTGCAACGGCGTCCAGGAAGTGGGCGCTTCGCGATAGGTCAGATAGACCGAGATGTCCTCGCGATAGTTGCCGCTGACATCCTGCAGACCACGGCGAAGGATGCGCTGGGCGAACCACATCTGGGCGGCAGCATCGCCACTTGCCCCTGTCCAGGTGCCATCCGACTGCCCGCGCTCCACGACGAGATAGAAGCTGCCAACACCGGTGTTCGCAGCAGTCCCGACACCCGTCCAGGCATCCGGGGTATTGGTGGCAACGGGGAACTTCCAGCCATTACTGGTCTCGATCACGTCGGAGGTGGTGTCCCAGTCTGTCCATGTGCTGTATGCCGTGTTCTGGAGGCTCGTCGGCGACGAGTAGACGATGCCGGAGCTGTCTTCTGCCGGGTTGCTGACTCCGTCGAGGAACAATCCGCGGAATTTTACTTTAAACTGATTCCGTAGTTGATACGATCCAACTGTCTTGCGCGTGTCGACGCCGGCGAAAGCGGTTCCCGTGTTGCTGACACGGGTGAGCCAGCCACCCATGTCCACGACCAGGTCGAGACGGGAGTTTGTGTCGATTTTTAACCCGGCAAGGTCATGAATATTCGCGGGTACCACCTCGACGAGTCCGGAGACAAGCGTTGCACTCGTCGGGTTACCCGTGGCGTAGTCCACCGCCGAAGCAGCCGTGCCCTTCATCGGATCCAGGCTGACTATGCCCTCATTGGGGGCAACGCCGGCGCCGAGACCGCCGAAGAGTATCCAACTGTCATACACCGTGACTTTAGCGTAAGGTGTGATGTAGGCATTCACCAATACGTCATAGCGACCGGCGCTGGGAGTACCGCTCTCAAGCTGTTGCGAGGATGGTCGCACGATAGCGCCCATAGGGTCGACCACCGTAGACGGCAACACCGGATCACCCGGCGCCTGCCCCCACGTGACGCTGCACGCCGCTACGAGGGCCAGCAAAGTAATTAGTCTGTTCATGGGTTTTCTCCTTATGGAAATACGGTGCCTCAGTTATAATTCTGTCGTCATCGCGCACTTCCGCACCTTGTCACGCACGATCTCTTCGGTAAGATCCTCAACAATTGAGGCTTTCCCGTTGATACATGCATAACTCTACTCTTCATACCACCGTTGTTACATCTCCCGTTCGATGGATATTTTCTTCAACTAGCCCGGATTATTCATGAAACGTAAGGACGGCCGGGTTAGCTGGGCAGTATTCGAAATTGTTATGAATAATGCAGATACTATTTCTCAACCTTTTGATAGAGCCAGGAATTCACCCAATTGGCGATGCCTGTACGTAGATGGCATGATATCATCAGTGTTCACGTTAGACGAAGGAGTATCCAATGATTGACATACCGATTATCTCTGCCGCGGATGCTGCCGGCAAAATCAACGAGGGGGATTCACTTATGGTGGGTGGGTTCTTGAACTGCGGCTCTCCGCACACCATTATTTTAGCCTTAAAAGAAAAAGGCACGAAAAACCTGACCCTGATTTGTAATGACACTGCAGTCCACGATTTTAAAACTGGGAAGATCACCGGCGTGGGACATCTGATTCAAGGCAGACAATGTAAAAAAATTATTGCCAGTCACATCGGCGCGAATCAGGAGACGCAGCGCCAGATGAACGCTGGTGAGACTGAAGTCGAACTGGTACCGCAGGGAACGCTGGTCGAGCAGGTGCGCGCGGGCGGCGCGGGTCTCGGCGGTTTTCTCACACCCACGGGATTGGGCACCGAGGTTGCGAACGGCAAGCAGGTCATTGTAGTGGCACACAAGCCATATCTGCTTGAACTTCCGCTCAAAGCCGATGTGGCGATTATCAAAGCAAGGAAAGCGGACAAATCTGGAAATCTTGTCTACAACGGTACCGCTCGAAACTTTAATCCGCTGATGGCTACTGCCGGAGTATTGGTTATTGCAGAAGTGGAAGAGATCGTCGAGACCGGTGAAATCGACCCCAATGAAATTCATACACCGTCAATTTTTGTGGACTTTTTGGTTCAAGCTATACAACTCGATTAATCCGGGCTAGCCTGCATTATTGAGAAGAGGGGACAATGGAATACGTTGCAAATAAAGAAATAGTTGCCAAGCGCATCGCGGGGATCTTTAAAACCGGCGAGGTGATCAATCTTGGCATCGGCTTACCGACACTGGTGGAAAAGTATATCCCGCAAGATGTCAGCATCGCGCTTCAGTCAGAAATCGGTATCATGGGCATCGGCCCCGCTCCCGTTAAAGGCAGCGAGGACAGGGATCTGATTGACGCCGGCGGTTCCCCGATAACACTCTGGACAGGCTCTTGCTTCTTTGACTCCGCAACAAGCTTCGGCATCATCCGCGGTGGTCATGTAGATTACTCCGTGCTGGGCGTGTTGGAAGTGGATCAGGAGGGGAGTCTCGCGAACTACAAGGTGCCGGGAAAAATGGTGCCGGGCATGGGCGGCGCTATGGACCTGACCACCGGCGCACGGGTAGTCATCGCGGCTACGTTGCACTTTCAGCCGTCCGGCGCTTCACGCATGAAGCGCTGCTGCACGCTGCCGTTGACCGCGATGCACAAGGTCAACCTGGTGGTCACCGATCTGGGTGTCTTTCAAGTACTGGGAGGCCGGTTTCATCTGACGGAATGCTTTGCTCCCTACACCCCGGAGTGGATTCAGGAACGCACGGATGCCGACATCATTGTGAAAAACGATTACCGCATCGTCACTATCGACGTACCCCCTAACCCGGCGTAGCCGGAACCAATAGACCGATCAACGGTACATAGTGTGTTCTCTCATTAGAAGGTGTCCATAAATAAAGGTGTCAATATCGTCGAGGATTTTCGTCGTCAGTCGCGAAGCGTCGACGAAGGCATATCGCGAATATTCCGAGTCGGCGCGACAAAGGCAGGCGGCGAAAAGACCGACGAGATTGATACCTTTATACATGGACACTTCCTAAGCTGAGCTGGTCTTGTCGAGTACCTTATCAGGAAAATTCGACACGTCCTGTGTCGAATTTTCCTGATAAGGTATTAAGGAGGCAATACGATGAGTGCAGCCAGTATTATTGGCGCCTACAATTCGAAATTCGGTTCATTTGTTACGCGGAACCATGAGACGGGCGAGATTACAGACCTGAAATCAATTTATGAGCTGGTGATCGAAGCCGGTACGGGAGCTTTGCTGGATGCGGGGATCAGCGGCAAGGATGTGGACGGCGTCTGGCTGGGAAGTTTCGCCCCCGGATTATTTGCGAATCAGGAGCATCTGGCGGCCTTCGCCCCCGAGATCGATCCCGAGGGATTGCGATTCAAGTCGATGACCCGCTGCGAGGCTGCATGCGCCTCCGGTTCCGTGGCGTTGTATGATGCCCTCTACGCGGTAGAGTCCGGTCGCGTGAAGGTGGCATTGGTGGTGGGGGTGGAGAAAATGCACCTGCTCGACACCAAAGGTGTCACGCATGTGCTGGCCACCTGTTCTTACTGGCCCGAGGAAGGCGCTAAATCCGTGAGCTTCCCATGCCTGTTTGCGGAATATGCAAAGGGATACCAGGCCCAATATCAGATAGCTGATACCGAGCTTGCGCGCATGCTGGCAACCGTGTCCGCCCTGGCTTATCAAAACGGGGTGGATAATCCGCTGGCACAGTTCAGCAAAGGTGGTCCCCCGGACAGGCTGGGGCTGTTCACGGCCGACGCGATCCTGAATCTGCCTCCAGAGAAAAATCCCATGATTGCGGAGCCTCTGCGCCTGCACGACTGCTCACTGGTCACCGATGGGGCAGCGGCTGTGGTGATTATGAAGACTGTGGATGCGTTGAAAACCGGGAACACCGTTGTTGAAATCGCTGGAATTGGCCATGTAAACGAGCGTCTGCCAGTTTCCGTGCGCCCGAACATGTATGACCTGATGGCCGGCAAGGAGGCGGTGCGACGCGCCTTCACCGAGGCGAAAATCGCCATCTCCGATGTGGATATTGCCGAGGTGCACGACTGCTTCACAATCAACCAGCTCCTTTGCACGGAAGCTTTGCAACTCTCTAAAGACGGTCGTGCTGGTTACGATTATTTGGAAGGTCGCTTCACTCGTTCGGATGAGAAGTGTGCCGTGAATCTCTCTGGTGGATTGAAGGCGAAGGGACATCCCGTGGGCGCCACCGGCGTTTCCATGCACGCGCTGATTTACAAACAACTCATGGCCGAACCGATCGGCGCCACGTTATCCAATAAAACGCCCACGGTGGGCGTCTCCTTCAACGTCGGCGGCTCCGCCGTGACGAACTGCGTCACGGTCCTGAAGAAGCTGTAGCCACGGACGCGGGGACGAAAGGACAGCCATGGAAGCCATCCGCTACAACGACATGGATTTCTCCCTCGAGAAGGAGGGGGACCGCTGGAACCTCACCTTCAAGCTCGCGAACGGCTCCAGCGCCGTGGCGGGCACCGGCCTCTTCGGGGGCCTGACGGAGGGCGAGGCGAGGACGCGGGCGCTGGCCCTGATCAAGACGATCTTCCCCGTCGGGGTCCGGTCGGTCGGGCCGGACGTCATGCATCCGAACATGATCGGGGACCTGAAGATCGTCGGGCCGGACGTCGCCCACCCCAACTTCGTCTACTGGAACAAGGACAGCGTTTCGTCTCCCAGGGACCTGTGACCGCGGGACCGGGTCCGACGAACTGACAGCACAGCAGCGATCGAGCGCAGAGGAAGAGATCATGGAAATCAAAGGCAGCGTGGTTCTCGTGACGGGCGGCGGCAACGGAATCGGCGAGGCGGTGGTGAAGTACTTCGCCAGTCGCGGCGCCAAGGTGGCTGTCGTCGACATGGTGCAGAAGAACATCGACCGCGTGGTCAAGGACGTGAAGGAGATGGGGGGCGAGGCCGTCGGGATCCAGGCCAACGTCACCATCGAGGCGGACGTCGCGCGCTTCATCAAGGGGACGATCGAGGCGTTCGGGAAGCTGAACATCGCCGTCTCGTCGGCCGGCATCATCCGGGACGGCACGATGCTGAGCCTGGACAAGGAGACGGGGCAGGTCTCCAAGAAGCTGGGGTTCGACAAATGGACGGCCGTCATCGACACGAACCTGTCCGGCACGTTCCTCACGATGCGGGACGCGGCCGAGGCGATGGTGAACGGCGGGTGGCCGGGACTCCTCGTGCCCATCTCCTCGGTGAACAAGTGCGGCCAGGTCGGTCAGATCAACTACTCCTCGGCGAAGGTG
>Ga0118677_10007698_pt1 | contig 17663 bp, 12 predicted proteins | sample AliMusrvi5mmetaG_FD_86154 | JGI IMG/M metagenome (GOLD analysis project Ga0118677, IMG submission 86154) | reverse complement strand
TCGCTGGCAACCGACCGCCAAAATCATGTTTGGGTGGGCACGAGCGATGGGTTGTTCTGCCTGCGCTCCAAACTTGTAAGGACTCTGGTCAGCAACGCTCACACTGGACGGCAAACCATAACCAGCCTAGCCTCGACCGACCGCACTAACGTGATCGCAGGCAGCTTAAACGACGGACTGTTACTCGTCGGTAAGAAGGAGTTGACGCCGCTCAAACATCTCGGCTTGCCCCCTGGCATTATGATTTCGGCTCTGGGAGTGGACAAGATGGGTGATTTATGGGTTGGTTCTCTCGGAAATCACCTGTTCCATCTGGGAGTCGAAGGCTGCACAACGTTTACCGAGGCGAGTAAATCTCCTTATTCTGCCCAGGATATTTCCGCCATACTCAATGCCGATACAAATCAGGTTTGGATTGGAACCTGGCAGGGTTTGTTTCAAATGACAAATGCCGCGCTGACCGGAAAAAAAATTGTTTTCTTCTCCGACCTGCACTGGACTGGCGGTTCAAACCGTGAAAAGAACATTCTCCGCGAAGCTGCAGCATTTATCGCCGGATTTCAGCCGGATATAATTATTTCCGGCGGCGATCTGATCTCCTATGCTTCGCGCATTCAACATGGCATTGACGCCCTGAAAGCTTTGCCGGAGGCTGAAAATAAACTTGCCGTCGTCGGCAACTGGGAACGCTATAAAACCTGGATTCCGGATTCGCGCTGGAAAGAATATTATGCCGGAGCCGGCTATAATCTGCTGATCAACCAGATGTATTGCGCCGGCGGGTTTTGTTATTACGGGATTGATGACATAAAATCCGGCAACCCGGAGATCAATGCTGATTTTAACGGAAAATGCAATGTGCTGCTGGCGCATAGTCCGGATACGGCGGTACTTGCCGGGCGCGGCGATGTTCTCAAAAAAATCAATCTGATTTTATGCGGGCATACTCATGCCGGTCAAATCCGGCTGCCTTTTATCGGCGCATTAAAGACTTCTTCCAGATATCACCTGAAATTTGACTACGGCCATTTTATTCATAGTAAAGCCGGAACACATATGATGGTTTCTTCCGGAATTGGAATGTCCTGTCTGCCTTTACGTATTTTATGCCGTCCGGAAATTGTTTTCATCGAATTTGTTAATGCAATTTAGTTGCATCTTTATTGCAAAAAACATTTGCTAATTTCATTGAAAGTATTAGATTAAAGCGGTTAAATTATTTTTACTAAGCTTTAATATTGAGGAGGTTTCATATATGAAGCACGAACAGAGACTCGCGGATTTAAGAAGATATTTCAAAGCCAGCAACAAGCGTTATTCGATTGAACGCGAACACCTGCTGGAAATAATCGCCGACATGGACGGACAGTTTTCGATAGTGGACCTCTTCAGGAAAGCCCGCAGTAAAGGGTTCATTCATGCGGCGTCAACACTTTACCGCAATATTTTCGCATTCATTGATGCCGGATTTATTAATGAAATCAAGCTTTGCGGCGGTAAAACCGTATTTGAAAGCAATCTGAAAGAGGACAATAATTTTCTGCTATGCGTGGGCTGCGGCAAGCTGGTAAAAGTAAAATCCGTTTCGCTGGACAACATTCAGAAAAAGCTTTGCAAGGAATATGATTTTGAACCGCTGAATTATATTTACCAGATAAAAGGCTATTGCTCCGAATGTAAAGAAAAACTCTGATTTATACTGTGCAAATATTAAAAACTGCCGGACATCATGCTCCGGCAGTTTTTTTTACCTGATACCGAATCGCAATCTTAAAGCTGGTAAGGATTGCGAATCGGTATAAAATTAAGGTTCAACTGCTCTTTTCAGGGTTACCGTTTATTTCATTGTTATAGCTTCCACCGGACAGATTTCCACGCAGGCCCCGCAATCAATACAACTGTCATTTACGCAAGCCTTGCCCTCAATCATCTCGATAGCATCCACCGGGCATTCGCCGACACAGGCTTCACAACCGATACATAATTCTTTGTCTACTACAGCAGGCATTTTTAACCTCCTCAAGTTAATGGATTATTTCCACCCTCTGCTGTCATTATATATCATTTGTCTCAAAAATGCAAATAATTTCAAAAATCTTCAGAAATAAAGCGGAAGACACGTTGGATTTATATTTTGCGAAGTGGCATTGTAAAAAATTGTAAAAAACGCAAAAAAATAATACCAAATGATAATACCAATGTTGCTTTTTATGTTAATATGACTTATAATCTATAATATAATTAATGTGCAAATAATTTGGAGACGAAAATGGACATTCAGGAAAACAAACTTTACAAATACAACATACTTATCAGCGAGCTGAAAAAGAAAATCTTTGCCGGGGAGTTTAATCCCGAAGGCAAATTGCCGACAGAAAGGCAGCTCGCTGAGACATTCGGATATTCAAGAATCACAATCCGCAGTGCAATGCAGCAGCTTAAAGAAGAGGGCATTATTGAGCAGACAAGAAGGCGCGGCACCTTTGTCTGCGATAAACCTCATATTCCGGTACCGAAACCAGTAATCAAAAAACTGAATATAGGTTGTGTTTGCGTCCAGACCGACTATCAGCTTGAGATCGACCCGTATTACAGTCAGATTTTTCTTGGCTTTTACAAAGCGCAAATAAGACTTCCCGTTTTTAAGCATGAGATTATTCGGGTGAATCCGTCAGAAACAATGCTGGACAGCCTGGCCGGCAATAGCCATGCCTTAAATAAATACGACGGATATATTTTTATAAATTACCAGCCGTCCGACAAAGAGATTATGCTTATGCAGAATAAGGAAATAAAATTTGTCGTGATGGGGGAAATGAAGGGCATGAGACGCGTGCCGATGGTTGACATGGACAATTTTGAGGGGACTTATATGGCGGTACGGCATCTTATAGACATCGGCAGAAAAAGACCGCTTTTAATGTATTTCAATAATGAGCCCTGGACCGAAAGACGACTGAGCGGATTCCGAAGCGCTCTGGCGGACGGCGGGATAGCACCGCAACATGCGGTAGAGCAGGCCATAAAACCGAAAGACTCAAAAGGAACTATCGCCGCGCTGAACGGGATTTTGCGAAAGGGTCCGCCGATTGACTCGATTATTGTATGTGAAGACTGGGCCGCTTTGTGGTCTGTTGACGCTATTAAAAAAAGAAAGTTGAGGATTCCGGAAGACATCGCGGTGATAGTTTATGACACTTTCCCGTGGATTCTTGCCGGCATAAAGCCGAAACTGACTTCAATAACCCAGTCTTTTGCGAGAATGGCAGAAGTTTCCGCGGATATGATAGTAAATCTCTGCTCCTGTCCGGGCTCCGATGTCCCGATTATTATATTAAAACCGGAATTAAAAGTACGCGAGTCTACTTTAATTAAATGAAAGGTTCAGGATGAGGCATATAATAACATCATTCATTGCTGCTGCTCTTGCGTTTTGCTCTGTATCCGCAGAGACTGGCACATATATTATTGATGATTTTGCTAAAGATAAACTCGCGGGATGGCACACATGGCCGAAAGAAAATATCCGGTTGCAGTTGCAAGGCGGTGAAGAAAAAGCGCTTATCTTTGATTTCCGCCAGCAGTCCGGCGCTGCCGCGAAAACACTCCCGGACGAAGCGCTAAAAAGGTCGGCCCCCATTGCGCTTAAACTTTGTCTTAAGGCGGCGGAAGGCAATCAGCGAGACACAATAACTGTTATAATTCAGGAGAAAAACGGCGAAGAACGATATTATTACGCTGTTCCTTTAACCAAAGACTGGCAGACTCATGAAATACCATTGCCAAAATTTTCTTTGGTAACATATGGCGGAGCTAAAGTAAAAGATGGTCAACTTGATCCAAAAGATATCGGTTCCGTGCGGTTTGAGTCTTTCCCTGCCGGAGCAGTATTGGCAGTCAAAAAAATGGAGTTTTTAACCGGTACTGATACTTTGGCGACAGGAACCGTACAGAAAAAATATACGCCGGAGATTAAGCCGATAATATTTCCTGAAAAAGCGCCCGCCTCCAATGAAGTTTTCCCTGAGAAAGTTCAGAATGTCACAATTAAAGGCCGGAACTTCTTCCGCAACGGCAGGCCGGTTTTTCTGATTGGTGGATGGCAGATAGACAATGAGGGGCCGCCATGGCTGTTCAGAACGCTTGACATCGACCTTTATGACTACAATGCAGACCAGATATATTCGCTCTATCCGCCGAAAGTTGACGGGAACAGGATTGAAATTCAATGGAGCCCCAACCCGTGGTATGAGGCGGTCATGCTGCGGTCTATGAGAAACGGGCTTATGTTCTGGCATGAGCACAAAGCCAGCGGATATTATAACGCGCTGAAAACATATTTGCCGGAAGTTGTGGATGTCGGACATTTTTTCGCATACGATCCATATAATCCATTAGGGGTGGACGCTTACCGCGAATTATTCAAAACCTGGATGCAATACACCAGAAAATATCCGGTTTTCTGCTATGAGCTTTTTAATGAAGTACTGTATAACAACACTAAGAAAATATCGAGAAATGACTTTAAAGAAGCCATGAGAAAAAAGTTTTCCGGCATTTTGGCGGCAAACCAGGCGTGGGGAACCAGTTTTCAATCGTTTGAGGCAATTGAAATTCCTGGTTTTATAGATAATCCGGAAAACTCTTTAAACTCGAAATCGCGCGAGGTTTTAACGCGACAGGATGCCGGGAAATATCCGAATTTATACATTGACTGGCAAAAATTCCAGGAAAAACGCGCAGGCGAAGCTTTCGCAAACTTGATGAAGATAATGCGTGAGTACGATCCGGACAGTAAAAAGTTTTCAACCATCCAGTCGCACTGTCAGCTCTTTTTTGATTTTGCTGACGCTGGTGTCCATCCTGAAGCTGTTGATGAGAATTCCAACTTCTACTCTCACGAAATGGCCCAGTCCCTCTTTGATACTGATTATTGTGAAAACCCGGCAAATGTTAAAGATATGATCAAACCCCTGCTGACTCATGACATTGTCAGAAATATCACCGGGAAACCTGTTTTTAATGCTGAATCGCCAATCAGTATCACCAGACGGGGGGAAGACAAGAAAGAACTTGCTGCCAATGACCTTGCAGGTCTTCACGGCGAATGGAAGTTCTATGACGCCACAGCCAAAGAGCCTGCCGCCTGGAACGGGACAGATTTTGACGACTCTCAGTGGGGGAAAATAAATGTTCCGGGAATGTGGGGGCGGCAAGGGCATAATCAATGTAAAACCGGGCTTTACCGGAAGACGTTTAATTTTAAAATGTCTTCTGCCGAAAAAGATAAAAAGTTCTATCTTAACGGCGAGGCCTTTGCCGATGAAGCCCAAATTTACCTTAACGGCGTGTTGATCGGGTCGCCAAAAGGTTTCAACAGCGCGTTCTCCTTCGATATCAGCAGCCTTATTAAATCCGGGAATGTTCTGGCGGTAAAAATACAAAACAATTATTTCGGCGACGGCATGTATTTTGGCGGTATTCGCGGTTATGTTTCAGTTAATAATTCCGGCGCGGTCCAGGATAAACCGCCGCTGGAGCCAAAACATTTCAGGACGCAGCTTTGGAGTCAGTTTGCGCACGGAATTAACGGGGTTATGGTTTGTTATGACAGTATGCTTTATAACAGCGCCGCGAGAATTATTCCTAAAGTGAAAAAGGAGATCGAGTCCGTTTCTGAAATCATCATGAATGCTGAACCGCCTGCCGCGCAAACAGCCTTAATCTATCCGTTTGAGACAAACCGCGGACTTCAGTATTCAGGTTATATCGAAAAGCTCTCCGGTCCGGCGACTAGTGATCTGATTGATTTCTATGCGCCTTTGCTGTTTTTCGGCGCCGGGCTGGATGTCATACGTAATAAAGATATTAAAAAGCTGGACCCGGCCAGGCAGAAATTGCTTTTTATGTCCGGCAATATTCGCGTTCCGCCGGATACTATCAATGACATGGAAAAATATCTTGAAAAAGGGGGAACAATTGTCGCGGATTTCGGTTCTTCCGCCGTCAACGATGACACACACGGGAAAATAGATGCTTCCGCTATTTTCGGCATAAAAATCGAAGGCCTTTCTAAAACGGAGAAAACCGTGCTGCCGGGCATTGCCGGAGACAAGCCGGTCAAAACTCAAATCCGCTTTGCTGATAAAAATATTTATGCGGACATAAAAGCGGTCAACGCTGAAGTTATCGCTAAATTTGAGGACGGTTCACCGGCGGTAACATGTCGTCGCGCCGGAAGCGGCGCGGCATGGTATATCGCCGCCAAACTGCCTTATCACGCCACAAAAAATATCATAGAGCACATATTACTGACCGCCGGGGCAAAACCGCCCGTGTCTGTCATCGCCGCACCAGGCCTGACCAGGCCTGAATATATTGAAACAAGGCTCTTTTCGCACGGCAAACGTCATGTCGCCTATATCTTAAACTGGGGGAAAAGTGCAAACGCTGCAATTGGTTTTAACAGTCTGCCTGAAGGCAATTATCTGGTCAGAAACCTGAGCACGGGCAACCCGCTGCCGCCTCCGGATAAAAATTCATATTGGACATCTGATGATTTGCGCTCTAAAATGAGCATGAAACTGAACTCTCTGGACCCGGTTGCGCTGTTGATAGAGGACTCCGGCGAAAAGCCGCTGGCAATAAAGGCTATTTCTCCTGAAAGATATGAAATTCTTGATCAACTGTGGGCAGAAATGGAATCTCCTGAAAACGCTCCGGTTATTGCGTTTTCCCCGATAACAAGCATGGCCCCGAATTACGGCGATCAGCCGACCGCGCAAAAACTGCTGAATTTGAACGGATTCAAGACCATTAACTATGAGACTGGAAAAACAGATTTGTCAAAACTGAACGCGCTGATCTGGGTGAACGCCCGCGAGCCGGTGAAAGATCCTGAACCAATATTAAATTTTGTCAGAAACGGCGGCGGTCTGCTTATTTGCGGAAACGGGTTCCTGAACCACCATACAACTTTAAATGCGATCATGCCGCTGCTTTCAAAGCTTGGAGTTAATCAGACTTATATGAAATGGCTGATGACTGAAAAGACCGGGCCGGACGAAGACTTGCTTTCCGTGTCCTGTGATATTGTCCATCCTGACCCGTTAACTGAGCATGTTAAAGTTTTTAAATCGGCCTGCTCTGGCGTTGTTATCTGCCAGGCCCCGGACGCTAAAGTCCTTGTCAAAGCGCCTGCTGACTCCAATATTCCCGGCGCTCCGGTGATGGTGTCCTTCCAGTACGGCAAAGGCCGGGTCGTTTATATCAGCGACTACTGGTGGCTGCGTCCGTTAAATTTTGAAAAGGGCGATAATCCGCAGCTTTTCCTGAACATTATAAATTTTCTGACAGGCAGGCCGCCGATGAAACTGTCCGATGAAACGCTTGGCAAGGCGTTATATATCACGCGGGAAAAGCTTAAAAATGCAGAAGACTCTGAACAAAAAGAAAATTGCACGTTTGCCCCGTTTTCAAACAAAAAAAGCGCTTTGCCCGGCAGCAAAAAAATACAGGGCATTGCCGGAGGCGACCCGATTGTTGATATTTTAAACTGATTATATTTAATAGCTGCGTCATCTGCCCGCGAATGGCGCTGAAAAAGGACCGGTACAATGATATTCCAAAGGAATTGGATTTTCAAAGATTTTCAAAAGTAGCAAAAACAAAACCAGAAAATAAAAAAGGAGATACTGGAATGAAAACGGAAAAAAGTTGTAAGTATTTTACATTGATAGAATTGCTGGTCGTGATATCTATCATAACGATTCTTGTCTCAATGCTGCTCCCTGCTCTGAACCGAGCCAGACTCGTTGCAAAACAGTCTGCCTGCATAAGTAACTTGAAACAAATTGCCCTGGCCGGCAACATGTATCTGGATGATAATCGCGGATGGTTTCTTAATAAACAAGCCGCTAATACCGGATATGCTGTACAGAATCTTATTTCTCCTTATATGAATTTAAAGATTCCGCTTTATGACGGCGTTTATTTCAATTATTATCCCAAATCTTCTGTATGGGTCTGCCCCGCGTCCGATTCCCGTTTTATTACGCATAATTATGCTTATAATCAGTATGGTTTGTCAGAAGTTAAAAAGGCCATGTCCAAACTTAAATATCCTTCAAACACAATGTATTTTGCAGACATTCGCGCTCAGAGCGGAGGCAATAGCTACGATTATAATCGCTGGACATGGGCGGCTCTGGCGGGATACGAATATGAGGCATGGGGAAACGCCGCCCCCAGGCACAAAGGTTACTGCATGGTCGGATATGTGGATGGCCGTGCAGGCGCGGTTAAGGCGGCCTCTGTCAGAGCCCCGGCGGCGTTATGCTATTGAAAAATACATATAATATCCGCAAACACATCGCTGACACATTTATCTGGACGCAGCGAGTGCCGGTTGTCGTTGATTTGACGGCGGATGATCTGGCAGCCGAAGATTTGAGTAAACACCTGGCCGCGAAAGGCGAATTTGCCTTTCCGGCATTGGATATTGCCGCTCCGCGCAAGATTAAGCGGGATACGCTTTTGAGCAAAGGGAAAAGTGCTGCTGCGCTGATTATATGTCCGGATAAACCAGTTTATAGAAGAATTGCAGCAAAGCTCTCCATGATGCCATCCGGAATTGAACTGCCGGTTATGGATGCGGGAATTTTTGATATGCGGAAATTCAGAAGATTTAACTGGATTGTCCTGGGCAATTCCAATGAAAATCCTGTTTCACGGCATTTAGCTTTCAATAACTTATGCTATGCCAACAATTTAGTCCCTGGGAACGGCGGTGTTTATATTCAAAGCATCAATTCGCTGCTGAATAAAGATCAAAATATCATAATAGCGGCGGCGGATGAGAGCTCCGCAGAAGAGCTTATTGAGCGATTCAAGCAGGGGATAATTCGCGTTGATGAAATCTGCAAACTGAAAAGAATTGATGTCACAAAACTTGCCCCGGTATCCTCCTCGCTGACAGGAACTCCCCATACTCTGGTAAAATCAATAGCGGAAAATCTGGCCAGGCTGGGTGACGGAGCATCCTCGATTGAGGAAATGGCGGATTCGATTGTGAAAGCTTTTGACTCCGGCGGCAGGGAACTTAACCGTGACAACGGACATTGCACAATCCCAAATATGGTCAGGCTCTATGACTGCTATCGTTACACGGGTGACGAGAGATTCCTGAAAGCCTTCAAAAAGACAATAATCGGGCTTTGTGATTACTTCCTGAAAATTCCGGGCGGGGCAAGCTATCCATCCGATTATGATTTCTATCTTGGCAATCTTATCTGCCGCTGGTCGCTGGCCGAAGCCGATGAGATTTTTTCCGATGAAGAACGACATTTGATAACGGCGGTTCTGCTGGCGTCAGCCAGAACAATCGAAAAATATGCTGAAAAATTCTGGGCGGTCAAAAAAAACCAATTCAGATTCAACCATGAAACATTCCCGTCGCTTTCCATGTTCTGGGCGGCCCGATATTTCGGGGGATGCTACAATATTCCGGATGCGAAACGCTGGCGCTCAAAGGCCAAATTATGTTTTTCCGGACCGATAAACAGCTCATTTCACGGCATTGAGAATTCTAATTTGTATCAATGGCTGATTTCATGCCATAAGCTGATCTACGACTGCGCGGCAGGAACCGGCGGCGTTATTAAAAACGGAATTGCCGCCAAAACCGCCATGACATCTATCGTCACAACGGATAATTTCGGTTTTGCCGCGCCCTACGGCGACTGCGAGCCGGTGACCTGGACTTCAGGCCAGCTGCCTTTACATGACGCAGCCGCGGCCTTATGCGGCATTAAAAGTCTGGCGGGACTGGCGCACAGAAGTCGCGCTGCATTGAAAAATGAGCCATATCTTTTTCTGCCGAACACTGGCTGGGGAACGCTTCTCGCGCCGGAATTGAGCAGCGCCTGCATGCCGGAATGCGGAGAGTGGGAAATCGCCCCGCTGGAAAAACACGTAAAAATGCGCAACAATTCGAAAATCCCGGCAAAATATCTTTATGATAAAATTGCTTTGCGCTCCGGCTGGAACGATGATGACCAGTACATGCTTTTTGAGCCTTACTCATGCGACATTCACAGTCATTATGACATGAACTCAATAATCTCCTATAATCACTGCGGCAGAATGTGGCTGGTTGACAACGGCTACGGAAAGCCATGTGGAGAAACGAATCTGGAGAAAGCCTATAACTCGCGGGAAGTCGGGCCGCGCGATCATAACACGTTAATCTTTTACGATAAAGCAGAGAAAATAATAATTCCGCCGCCGTTTTGCGCGGTGACGTCTCTTGAGCGTGACGGTAATATTTTTTTACTGGAAAGTCTGCTGGGAAATATCAAAGGGGCTGCGTGGCTGCGTTCAATCATTATCTGCCTGAATAATTTTATGCTGGTGATTGACCGGGTATCGGTTGGTGATGCTTCCGGATTATCAAAAATTGAGTTGCAGTTTAATGCATTGGGCGAAGACAATTTTTCAGACGGGCTGTGGATACTTGACCAGCGCGGCGCAAAACTTTGGACGCAATTCAGCGGACCCGGGATTGTTTCCAGAGGCTCATATATGACCAGCGGCTGGGAAGAAACGTTCAATAAGAATTATAATTATGCTGAAGCGCCAGTTAAAAAATTGTCCCGGGAAATTGCAAGTCTAAACAACGGAGATGAATTTACCTTTACCACTCTTTTCTGCGCAGGCAAAGACAAATTCCCAAAATTTACTCTGGATAACACGAAAGTAAGCGGAGCATTTAAAAACCCGGCAGGCATTAAGACACATTACACCTCGCTGGTTTGCGGAGAAAAAGGTGGCGGACTTACGTTTGATTTAAAACCCGTCAGCGCTTTCCCCAAAGGACTCACAGATGATATTTTCGGAACGTGCGGTCCGCGCCCGTTTGTGAGAGAAAACGTATTAAGGAAAACCTGACAATGAGTGAAAAAGAAAAATTACGGACGGTACTGAGCGGCCTGGGACGAATTGCATGGGATTATCATCTGCCTGCCATAAAAAGTGACAGCAGATTTGAACTGATCGCTGTCGCGGATGTAGTGGCGGAGCGAGTTAAAGAGATAAAAGAGCGTTTTGGAATTCCGGCGGGTTACGCATCTTTCGAGAAAATGCTGGAAGAAGAAAAGCCGGATTTGGCTGTGATCGCCTCGCCCACATGTTTTCATGCAGAACAAATTTTTGCTGCTTTTAAACATGGCGCGGATGTATTTTGTGAGAAGCCTCTGGCCGGAACATATCAGGAAGCGCAATGCATAGTGCAGGAAGCACAAAAAGCAGGGCGCAGAATAATGGTTTATCAGCCGCACCGGCTGGCTCCGGAAACTGTGACTTTGCAAAAAATCCTCAATGACGGAATTCTTGGTCAAGTTTTTATGGTCAGGCGAGTTTGTGCGGACTTCAGGCGGCGCAACGACTGGCAGGCCTTGCTGAAATTCGGCGGCGGCATGCTGAATAATTACGGGGCACATTTTATAGATCAGTTTATATATGTTTTCGGCGGCAAATTCGTTTCCGTACGCGGCGAATTGCGCAGTGAAGTAACCGTCGGCGACGCCGACGATGTTGTTAAAGCACTTTTAACAAACAAGCGGAATATAATTTTCGACATGGAGATTAACATGGCTTCCGCCTGGCCGGTCAACGAATGGATAGTAAGCGGAAATTCAGGTTCCGCCATGTATGACAATAAAAACAGATTATGGCGCACGCGTTTTATTGCGGCAAATCTTCTGCCGAAATTGCGAATGCAGGCAGGTCTGTCAGCAGAAGGGCGTAAATATCCGGCGGAATATAACCTGCCATGGGATGAAAAAATATATCCTTTGTGCGCGACGCAGGATAATTTATTTTATGACTATTGCTATAAGCACTTTGCTGGCGGGGTCGCGCCATTCGTGCCTGTATCGGATACGCTGGAGGTCATGCATGCGATAGAACTCTGCCGCTCCTCTGTCTTTAACTGAGCTGAATTTATCAGCGTAATTTGATTATACAATCGGGCCTTTAACTGAGGCTTAAAGCTTGAAAGGATATAAAGATATGAAAATTACCGGAACATTTTTGGACGAGATCAGCCATGACATCCCGCATCAGAACTGGGGTGAAAAAGAATGGGATAAGGATTTCGCGGCAATGAAAGCTATCGGCATTGATACCGTGATCCTGATACGCTGCGGACATAAACGCTGGATGACCTATCCGTCACATATTCTACAGCAGCAGGAAGGCGGACATCTGCCGCCGTTGGATCTGGTGGATATGTTTCTGCGCCTCAGCCAAAAATATGGTTTGGGATTCTATTTCGGCGGCTACGATTCCGGCAAATACTGGGCAAACGGACAATTCGATCAGGAAGTGGATATAAATCTGGCAGTTTTCGATGAGGTATGGGCTAGATACGGCAAAAGCCCGGCGTTCAAAGGCTGGTATTTATCGCAGGAAGTCAGCCGTAAAATCGGCAGCATCGTTACGACATATGCGAAAATGGGACGGCATTGCAAAGCTATTTCCGGCAACCTGCCGGTCATTATTTCGCCATATATCGCGGGAATTAAAGATGTTTCCGCATTTTCTTCAGAAAATAAAGCGGCGGCTGGCATCAGCATCGCAGAGCATGAAAAGGAATGGAACGAAATTATGGATGGAATCCAAGGCGCGGTCGATATTGTCGCATTCCAGGACGGCCATGTTGAATTTGACGAATTGATAGATTTTCTTAAAATTAATAAAGCACTGGCTCAAAAGCACGGAATGTCCAGCTGGACCAATAGCGAAACTTTTGACCGCGATATGCCAATAAAATTTCTGCCGATAAAATGGGAAAAATTGTTGTTAAAGCTCAAGGCCGCGGAACAGGCAGGCATCGAAAAAGCGATAACTTTTGAATTTTCTCACTTCATGAGTCCTAATTCAGCATACGGCCAGGCTAAAGGACTGTATGACAGGTATAAGGAATATTTCAAGATATAATTATTAAACCATGTCTTTAACGCTTTCGCCTTCATGCAATATTGGAGTAAATATCCTGTCGGCAAGCTCAGAACCGCTGTTAATGCGTTCAAGTATGATTTCCGATGCGGCGATGCCCAGTTCTTTTTTATACTGTTCGACCGTCGCCGGACGCGGCGATAGCAGGCTGGTGAAATTCATATTGTCGTAACCGATAACTGAAATATTTTCCGGAATCTTTATTCCTGCTGCACTGACTTCATTGTACAGCTCCAGAACTTGATAATCGCTGAAGCAGAACACCGCGGTGAATCTGCCGCTTTGCGGTAAAAAATCAGCAACAGTGGAAAATACCGCCGGCTCGATCTTATTTTCGAGCATCACATCGAAAAAAGCGCGCGAACGGTTGAAGCCGAGACCGCCCAGAAACGCTATTCTGCGGTGTCCCCGGCTGATCAGGAATTCAGATGCCAGTTTGCCGCCGGTATAATTATCATTATATGCGGCTGACAGGCCTTCAATCCGGGTATTTATCGTCACCACCGGCATTGTTTTGTCCAGTTCGCGCAAATAGTCGAAATTGTTTACCGCACCGCTCACCGGCGCGATAATCAGGCCGTCAACTCCTTTAGTGCACATGAACCGGATTGATTCCAGTTCGCGTTCAGGCGAGGAGTGAGAAACGGAAAAAAGCATATGATAGTTTTTTTCTGCAAGCGCCCCCTCGATCCCGGAAAGGATGTTCAGCCAGAATGACGTCTCAATTCCGCCGTAAATCAGCACCCCGATCAGCATGGTCTGCCTGGATGCGATTGCCCTGGCATGAAAATTCGGGATAAAGTTATTATCCCGTATCGTCTGCTCAATCCGTTCACAGGTGGCATCCGCCAGATTGTACTTTTTGGCTTTACCGTTCAAAAACATGGAGGCGGCGGTCAATGACACTCCCGCCTTTGCCGCAATATCTTTCAGGGTCAGTCTTTTTTTATTTTCCATTACTTGCCTGTATTTTCTTCATTTGCCGGATACACATCAGCAGCGATCTGGGCACATGGAAAAACGTTTTCCATTTGCCGCCTTTCAGCAGATGCGTCGGTTTGCCGCGCCGGTTCAGATACGCATACCACTCGCCGTACTGCTCATCCCGGAAATGGCTCCATGACCACTGGTCTATTTCTTCGAACATCGTCATATACTCTGTTCTGCCGCTGAGCCGGTATGCATAGAGCGCGGCGATCGCAGCTTCATTGTGCGGCCACCACAGTTTCATATCCCACTGCAGCTCGATGTGCGGTTTGCCCAGAACATCCATGAAATAATATATCCCCCCGTTGACCGGGTCAAGTCCGAATTTGTATAAACCTGAGATTGCTTTGCAGGCTTTTGCAATCATCGCCGCATCTTTACGGCTTTCCGCGTACTGCAGAACAAACCACATTGACTCCAGGCCGTGCCCCGGATTGATCATTCTGCCGTCACATGAACCAAGGTCGAAAGTGCCGTCGGGATTGACGTTTTCAAAAATAACCTGATATTGCTCGTTCCAGAATTTTTCCAGCACGGTATCCACCGCCAGCTGAGTATCATTATCATAAGTGGAGGTTCCCAGATATTCCTTCATCACGCAACCGAGATTCGCCAGGATCATGTAACTGGCCAGCGCCAGCCGTTTTGGCTTGCCGGGCTGCCCTTTTTCCCAGCGCCCTTTCGGATTGGAAAGTCTGGAAATATAGGTATGCATTGCCGAATCCGCCTCCCGCCGGTATTTCTCCTCTCCGGTGGCTTTGTACATCGCGGCGGCACCCATCGCGGCAAAGCAGTCGGAGAAAATGCTGTACGGCGCCATTGACGGTTCCCCGCGGCGGTTCAGGGCAAAATAATAGCTGCCGTCCTCCGACTTGCCGTGCTTCGTCAGGAAATCATAGCCCTGCCGGGCAATATCCAGCCAGTTCTCTTTCCGGTATTCAGTCATATAGAGCGTGGCAAACATATAGACAATCCGCCACTGCATCCACATATATTTTTCCGTGTCGTAGACGGAACCGTCCCGGTCGAGCGACGTAAAATAGCCGCCGAATTCCCGGTCAACACAATTTTTCTCCCAGAACGGCGCTACCGATTCCAGTAATTCTTTCTCATAACGGACAATCGCATCCTGCAGATTAATCATATACAAATCCTTATATTTAATTTTACTAAATCGCTTTAGTAAAAATATCGCAAAATCTTTTATTTTCAATAATTAATTCATGAAAAGGTAAAACTGTTTTCAAAAAGAGACCGGCAAAAAGTTATTTTTTTGCTGCTTTGTTCTCTTTTGAATACGCCAGCGCATCCCACTCTTTGAAGAGTTCGTTTATCTGCGCCGGATTTCCGGCGGATTTCAGCCTGGGCATGACGAAACTGTCCATTGCCAGCCGGCTGAGGCCGCTGAGTATCTGGACATGCTGCGCATTCTGGTCGGCGGGACTGAGAATCAGGAAAACGAAATACGGAGCAAAGCCGCTTTCAAGATCAGCAATACCTTTCCGGGCAATACCCATTGCCAGCACCGGCTTAGTCAGGCCTTCGAGACGAGTATGCGGAAAAGCCATGCCTTCGTTGAGAAAAGTCGAACCCTGTTCTTCGCGTCTGGCAACGGCGGCGACAACTGCATCCCGTTGAAAGCCGGAAAGGTCCGGCATGGACAGGTCAATCAAGCCATTGACGGCATCTTTTTTGTTCAACGGGGCGTTCCAGAAACAAATTCTGGATTCAGGGATCAATTCCGCAAACTGCAAGCCTTTTCCGGGCAGGATTTTAGCAATGGTAATTTCATCTTCGGATTTTGCAATAACTGCTTCGTCTTTCTGGTATGACTGTCTGGTGTCCAGCACGGTCAGGGTAATTCCGCTGCTTTCGCGGATCAGGCGTTCTACAACACTGGTTTGACCAAACAGCCTGCCCAGCATGGATATTTTGCGTCCCGGAGAACCGACCACAATGTGTCCGACCCGGTACTCTTTCGCAAATTGCAGAATGGTCTTGACGATGTCTTCTCCTTTGTAAGTAAAAACCATTGCGCCAAGCTGTTTAGCCAGAGTAAGCGTAGTTGAAAGAATGCGCTGGGTTCCGGCGTCGATCGCCGCGGGGCTTTCTGCCGGGGTCTGAACGTAAAACGCATACCATGAACGGTTCAGCCGGCCGGCCAGTCTGGAGGTATAACGCAGCAGCATGTCCCGGTTCGGACCATGCGAACTTAAGCAGACCATGATCTGGTCCGGCGAGGACGGTGCTGAATCATCCGTTGTCAAGTTATCCCGACGTCTGGAGTCTATCTGCGAAGCCAGTTCGCGCAGGGTCAGCTCCCGGAGTTCCTCCAGGTTGGACTGTTTAAAAAATTGCTCCATTGCCGCATCAATACGTCCCTGAGGATAGACTTTGCCTTCTTTGAGACGTTTCCGGAGGTCTTCCGCCGTCAAGTCCACGTTAATAAGCTGATCCGCCTCCAGCAGGACTTTATCCGGAATGCGCTCTTTTACTTTGACGTTCAGGTCTTTTTCCACGGTATCATATAAACTTTCAAGATGCTGAACATTGAGCGTGGAAATGACGTGAATACCCGACTGCAGAATATCTTCGACATCCTGATAGCGCTTGGCGTTTTTGCTGCCCGGAATATTGGTATGCGCCAGTTCGTCAACCAGCACCACGGCGGGTTTACGGTTGAAGACAGCTTCCACATTCATTTCCTCGACTTCAATTCCGTGATAAAGAATTTTCGTCCGGGGAATTATTTCCAGCCCTTCCAGCAGGGCGGCGGTATCCTGGCGCTGATGGGTTTCAACCAGTCCGACAACAACATCAACGCCTTCTTTTTTCAAGCGGTGCGCCTCCAGGAGCATCTGGTACGTTTTGCCCACTCCCGCGCAGTAGCCGAGGTAAATTTTAAGTTTGCCGCGTTCCGACAAACGGATCATCCGCAGAAAACTGTCAGCCCGATTTTCGTTGATTGCCATAGTCAAAGCCGCCTCTATTTAAAATTATACTCTGCACCCGATGAATCAAGCTCGCGATTGACCATCAGCACATTTATCAGCCTTGTTTCGTCGCCAAACGGGTTGGCCCGGATGGCATTTTTATTCAGAATTTCTTTAATTTTTTCAACGGGCATTTTCCTGGCATCAGCAACACGTCCAGCCTGAAATAACGCCGCTTCCATTGTTATATGCGGGTCGAGTCCGCTGCCGGAGGTTGTCGCCAGGTCTGACGGAAGTTTATTTTTTTCATCGGCCTTGAACCTGGCGATCAACGTTCTGGCGCGTCCGGCGACTGCCGGATTATTCGGCGACAGGTTGCTGCCGCCTGCTGACGATGCACTATAATCTGCGGCGGAAGGCCGCGGCTGGAAATATTTATCCTGCGTAAACGCCTGCGCGATGATCTCGCTGCCGGTAACTTTGCCGGCCTTATCGGTCAGCAGCCAGCCGTTGGCGGTGTAAGGGGTACAGATCTGCGCCACCGCATAGATAAACGCCGGGTAGGCGATACAGCATACGGCAATGGTCAGAATAATCAGTTTCAGCGATATTATCAAATGTTTCATTTTATTTTTCCCCTCCTGAAAGTTTTAGCATCCTAAAAAATGCAGTCGAGTCAGTGTGCCGTGGATGTGCTGTGATTTTAAACGCCGCTGTGGTAACCAC
>Ga0118677_10007694_pt1 | contig 17665 bp, 15 predicted proteins | sample AliMusrvi5mmetaG_FD_86154 | JGI IMG/M metagenome (GOLD analysis project Ga0118677, IMG submission 86154) | reverse complement strand
CAGGGTACGCCGCACATGCCGAGAAAGTCATATACATTATCCTCCCCGTCGCTGTGATAAGGAAGGTAGGTTTTCACGCCGACTGGCTGCCCCAGTGCGCCGAGGAATTTGTCCATCCGCGCCAGCTCATGCCCGAGCAGCGGTATATACCTGGTGTCCAATAGGCTGCCAAAGCAAAACAGTGTTATTTCCTCCGGTTTTGAGAACAGTGTCATGTATGCCTGTTCGACATAGCTGTTTAACGGATTGTCGCACAGATAAGGGTCAAACCAACCGCCGCGGTTGTTGTGCGGGGGGCAGGACTGCAGCCAGCGAATCAATGAATAGGATGTATACCGCGGATTGCGGAAAAACGAATAGGTCGTATGACGCGTTTCGGTGCCGGCGTAGGTCTCGTCAAACATGAAAGGCTGTGTTTCGGGATTATAGCCGAGCCGTTGGAAGGAATGCATCCATGTGGGGTATTTAATGGTGATTTTTACCTTTGGGTTTGCCGCACGCGCAGGCGCAAGAAAATAGTCACGGCAGATTTCGGTCATTTTCTGGAGGCGGAATTCCGTCCAGGTTTGGTCGCCCTTTGCACTGCGGCAGGTGTCACAGGTACAGTTGGTATTGAGGAAATCATCAATCATAATTTCATCAAACTCGCCGGCCATGCGTACAAACAACCGCCGCAGTTCTTCAAGCTGCTCGGTGTTCGTGTAGCACATGACGCCCGCTACATTGACCTTGCCCACCTTTGTATTGACCGTGGTAATGCCCGTCGCCGTCTCGATGCCTGCGCGGCAGAAGAAATCTTTAACCTGCAGAAGCTTTTTTGAATCTACCGTGTCATCGCGGTAGGTTTCGATATAAACCTTTGAAAGTTTAAGATGCTTTTGAAAAAAAGCAATGGTTTGAAGAAATGCCGGATAGTCGTCCGGCATCTTCATCACATCATGAACCGTGCAGTAAACAGAGAGCTTAAAGTTTTGGTATTGTTCCAATGATCTCCTGCCCCTTTCATGCATTATTGATCTATATATATTAAGTATTATACAATCTGTTTCCGCTGTTTTCAAGAACATTTACAGAAGCACAATACGGGGGACGTTTCTCTTGTGTTGACATATCTTTAAAGTCATCCTGCACGTTTTCTTAACGGCACGACCCTCTCAGGGTTCGAATCCCTCCATGAGAATAAGCCTTCGGGGCTTTTTCCCCAAAGGCTTATTATGTGAGAAAGATATGCCTATTTGCTTTTTGTTCCATACTGCCAGTTATGTCATCAGACAACATAAATAAAACATATTCGCTATTTTTTAATTCTATTAAGGGCGTTGAGGGGATACTGCCATATATAAAAAGACAAATATTATTGTTCAGCTTAATATAGAAATCAACGTCATCATAGGGCGGCACTGTACCATCAAATATACCATTAAAACAGCCTTTTTGTATTGTTAATGAAGATGTATCTATATTTAACAATCGGCCGATAATATCTGCCAACAATCTGTTATTTCCACTCAACGACTCTAAATAAATATAAAATGCCCTGACAATTCTTTCGTGATTGGAGTTTTTGATTTTTACGTCACGAAATATAACAAATTCCTCAAATGTCATTCTGCCAACACCGGATGTCAATTTTCTCATAATGACGCGGTTATTATCATAAATCAAAGCGACTAAATCGCCCTCTGATATTTCCATATTCTCTTTAATTTCATCGGGCAACGCAATTAAACCGTTTGCCATGACTTCTGAAATCCTTAAATTCACTAATCCTACCTCACTATATAAATATGATGAATTAAAATAATACTACCATAAAACAGACCCACCATCAATTAGATTTTATCAATTCATGGTGGGGTTTTTGGGCAAAGGTATTATCTATTGATTAAATGCGCACCCCACGCTTTTTGGGGTGTTCATCTTTTTACGATTTTATCACCTTGCACATCCTTTCATATGTAATCGTAAATTCATGCATGTGCATCCTCTGATAATGCTTATAATAATCGATACAACATTTACTTTGTAATATGGGCATAATCATTAAATGAATGCAGAAAAAAATCCTTTTCTTTGTGGACAACTATACTAATAGAGCAATTCTCAGGTGGTAATCCGAAATAGAATCTCCTTTGCTGTGGAATATTGAGTATACCACAAGCAATCGAACGTATTGTGCCGCCGTGACAAACTATGGCTATGCGCGTATAATCAGAGAAGATGATTGAATTAATTTCTTGTTTGCATCTATTCCAAACGTCTGCTCCATTTTCACCGTTTGGATATGGTATATCTTCTTCGTGTGATGCCCACTTGGAATATTCATCTGGAAATTCACTCCATGGTTTCTTGAAAATCTCACCCATATCAATTTCACGAAATTGTTTTGTTATAGTAATATTTGAATTGACATAAGAATTAAGAATATTTGATGTCTGGATTGCTCTATCTAAATCACTACTGAATATCTTATCAAAAGCAATACCTTTTAATCTTTCGGCTAATTGATGAGCTTGCTCAATTCCTTTGGAGGTAAGAGGGGGATTCATTGTTTGTTTTTCTGAACAATAATACTCCATAGTTGAACGGAAACAATCACCATGCCTTATTAAATAAATCTCCATTAAATACACCCCTCTATTTCGTAGATTATATAAATACTCTGCACCGCCATTCTACCATAAAATAAGCCCACCATCAATTTTTTTATCAATAGCTGGTGGTTTATTTGGCGCGCTTGGAGGGAAGACCGTCCGCTTCGCCACTTTGTAGGCTCGCGTGCTGCATCCTCACGGCGAAGCCGCTCGGACCTCGTGCCTAAAAACGCGCCACCGGCGCCTTTTCTTTACGGCACGAACCCTGTCGGGTTCGACTCCCTCCACAGGTAAAAAAATCCCCCAAGGTCAAATGACCTTGAGGGATTTTTGGCGCGCTTGGAGGGATTCGAACCCCCGACCTACTGGTTCGTAGCCAGGCACTCTATCCGACTGAGCTACAAGCGCATTTTTCGCTGCCAAAGTATGTTACCACAAAGGCTAAAAAAAATCAACCCGATTTCAAAAAAAGAAACGGCCAAAAAGTTTGAGGGAAGCCGGGCATTACAGAAGCAGCCCGCTCACCTTTTCAATATCATCTGCTGCCACGCCGACCGCTTTCAAATAGCCCTGCACACCGCCGTATTTTTCGGCGATATAATCATGCAGCAAGGCGATGTTCTTCGCGTCCGATAACAGGTGGTCGTCGTTGTTTTCCCATATAAGCCCAGTATCGTTCTCCAGTTCCCTTTTGTAAAACGGACTGAGATAGGTGCCGGAAACCTGATAATCGGCGATGATGTCCTCTCGGCAGACGCCCGCCAGGTCAAGGAGCATCGAAGCGAGAATGCCGGTTCTGTCCTTGCCCAAAAAGCAGTGGAACAGCGCGGGCGTTTCGATTGCGGCAAGCGTTTTAAAAGCCCTCGCGTAATTTTGGCTGTATTTTTCAATGCTGTTGATATAGATATCCTTCAGCATTTGGGTGCTGTCGGTGACTGCCGGATTCACTTCCAGCAATGATATTTGATGGTAAGTAAAATCCCTGTGCCCCATAAACGCGGAGGGCCTTTCAACCGCTTCCAGGTCGCCCCGGAGGTCGATGACCGTTTTGATACCACGTTCCGCAAGCGTTTCCATATCTTTCGGCGTCGGGTCCCTGGGTATGCCGCAGCGGAGCATCCGCCCGAACTGCGTCACGGTGCCGTCTTTGCAGGGGTATCCGCCCAAATCTCTGCAGTTTATAATGTTTTCGAAAGCAATCCGCCGCTGAATGGGTGCCGGCATACAGTCACCTCCTAAATATTCGGGGACGGTTCTTAAAAAGAACCGTCCCCTTTGCGTTTTGGAGCGGATGACGAGGCTCGAACTCGCTACCTCCACCTTGGCAAGGTGGCGCTCTACCGGATGAGCTACATCCGCGGGTGGTGCCTCCGGCCGGAATCGAACCAGCGACACGTGGATTTTCAGTCCACTGCTCTACCAACTGAGCTACAGAGGCAAAAGAAAAATGGCGACCCGGAACGGGCTCGAACCGTCGACCTCTAGCGTGACAGGCTAGCGTTCTAACCAACTGAACTACCGGGCCATTTGGTGGGAACAACAGGTCTCGAACCTGTGACCCCTTGCTTGTAAGGCAAGTGCTCTACCAGCTGAGCTATGCTCCCGAACCATCGCCGCCGCCAATAGCGACGGTGTATAATATACTATAAATAAGACTCCTTGTCAACACTAAAAACTAAACTTTTTACAATATTTTTCAGTACTATTATTTTGCCTGCGCTATTATTTTTAAGATGTCCTCAGCGGTAAAAATATACTTTTTTGAACAAAAATGGCAGCAGACTTCTGTCTTTTCCTGCTGAGCCATTTCGTCAAGCTCTTCGATGCCGATGCTTATCAGCGCCTTGATAACTCTTTCGCTTGAGCAGTTGCAGACATATGCGGGCTCGGCGGTATCCAAAACCTCCAGCTCGAATTCCGGCAGAACTTTTCGGCAGATTTCCTCCGGTGTCATCCCTGAAGCCAGCATCACTGTCACGGGTTCAACATCTTTAACGCAGCGTTCAACAGCATCAATGGTATCATCCGGCGCCGTCGGTAAAAGCTGAATAATATAGCCCCCCGCTGCCTTGATGCTTAAATCGGGATTCACAAGGACACCCAGCGCGCAGACAGTCGGCGTTTGCTCGCTTGTTGCATAATAACTTGCGATATCCTCGGCGATTTCGCCCGAAACAATGGGCACATGGCCGATATAGGGTTCATTCATCCTTAAATCTCGCATAACGGTTAAATTGCCGTCTTTGCCGACCGCTCCGCCGACATCGAGTTTGCCGTTTTTATTGAGCGGAATCTCCACAACGGGGTTGGACACATAGCCCCTTGTATTGCCGCTGCTGTCCGCTACGGCGATAACTGAACCGGTCGGGCCGCCGCCGTTTATACGCAGGGTAACACTGTCTTCCTCACCCTTGAGCACCGCGCCCATAAAGGTCGCTGCCGTAAGCAGGCGGCCCAAAGCCGCGGAGGTGACCGCAGAGGTCAAATGGATTTGCTGCGCCTCTTCGACGATATCTGTCGTATCCGCGGCCATGATGGTAAACGTACCGTCCAATGAAATGCAGCGAACAAGCTTGCCCATAATCTACAAATCCTTCCTTGCTATAAAAACCGCTCTCTGTGTATCATCTTGAGGCGGGGTTTGCGTCATCTCTTCATATATATCAATTTTATCAAAACCTGCTTCTTTAAGCCATTTGCTCAGTTCTTCAAAGGAGTAGGCACGCTCGGCAAAACGCTCGGATGAGCGGTAATAGGCACCGTCCTCTTCTTCAAAAAAGTCGAGTGTGATATCGACAATGTTTGTTTTCCCGTTCAGACGGTTTTGCCACACGCAGTAGAGGCCATCATAGTCATAGACAAAGGTATTGTTCGCAAGGATGTTTTTGTGCTTATAGACGGTGTTCACATCAAATATGAAGATACCGCCCGGGTTCAAAAACATCGAAACCTTTTTAAAGGTTGTTTTAACATCTTTGGGGACAGTTAAATGGCTGATGCTGTCAAGCGAGCATACGGCAAAGTCAACAGTACCGAAAAGGTCCAGCGCCTGCATTTGCTGGCAGAGCAGCAAAGGGTTCTCCCCTGCCGCGGCGCACTTCCGCTGTGCCTCGCAAAGCATTTCGGGGCTTGAATCCACCCCGATAACATCGTAGCCCATAGCCGCCAATTCGAGCAGCAGGCTGCCTGTTCCGCAGGCAAGGTCCAGCAAAATGCCTTCCGGCTGATTTTGCGCTGAAATAAGCGTGCGGAAATATTCAGCACGCTTTTTGTATTCGACGTTGTCTGTCAGTTTATCGTAGAAGCCGGCAAAAGCATTGTAGCCGCTCATTCGCTGCCCATCCTTGCAAAAATTTTCTCATAGCTGTCGCAGCCGTTGGTCAGGGAACGGTTTACCCTGCTGATTGTCGCCGTGCTCGCCCCGGTTTTGCGGACAATTTCGCTGTACACCTGCTTTTCGCTGAGCATTTTGGCGACAACAATCCGCTGTGAAAGCGCTTTAAGCTCGGTAACGGTGCATAGATCCTCAAAAAACGCGTAACACTCATCAATGTTTTCCAGCTTTAGAACCGCCTTGAAAAGGAAATCCGTACTTTCGTTTTTTAATTTCTGGTTCAAAATTATCCCTCCTTTGAAGCCGTTATTATTTTAGCACATTACCTTGTGAAAGTAAAGAGTTGAATCAGCAAAACGGGAAATATTTATCAAAAATCTTACCTGAACAGTAAACTGCCGGCAATTATAAGCACCGCGATTTGCAAAACAAAATAGGCATGAACCATCGGTTCGCTTAAAACACGCAAATAATTTGGCGCTGATTTTCTTCTCTCTTTGATTTCGGCAATTCCCTCGGGGCGGAACATCCAGCAAAGTTCCGTCAGCTCATAGCTGACGCAGTACAAAAGCCATGTATCCCAAGCGCTGTAGCCGTTTTTGAGCAGGATCTGGCCGGTAAGTATTGCCGCGGAACCGATAATGAGAACGGCAAACCATAACCGGCGGGCTTTGGTTTCGGCAAATCTTTCAAAATAGTCTTTTTCGGCGATAACCCAATACATGACAAAAAACGTAATAATCTGCGCCATATTTACCCCGCCGAAAAGTATCAGCAAAAGCGGGATATAGGAGTAAAAAGGCTGTTCCAAAATTTCAAGAACTTTTGAAGTCATCTCATATTTTTTTGCCTTCAGCTTATTCTTTTTGGCTTTGCTGTTAAATAAATATTGGAAGGAAGTCGTCAGAAGCAAGGCTGCGGCCAGCCATGACGCCGGTTCCGCCCATTTCCCCAAGGGATTCCAAATGCCGCCGTTTGCTTGAATTATTGCGGTAAGCTCTTTCAGCTTTGCAAAATTCAGGCAGTAATAAAGCGCAATACCCATGCCGCCGACAGCGCCCAATGTGAACTCCATTATTTTCCAGCTGCCGATATAACCTTTTTTCTGCAGCGAACCCAATAACGATTTGCCGTTGTTAAGCGGATGGCATGTTATTTTGAAGAGATTGATGCCGATAGCCCAGCCGACTGCGCCGCTGAACGCGCCTGCTCCGCAGAACATGAGCGAATAAGTATCTTTTCTGACGGCCATCATCACAATCAGCGCGATAAGCATGAAGAGCAGGCCGCCCCATTCCTCCTGCCTGTCCACAGAAAAATAGATTTTGGGGAACTTTTTTTCGGCGGGCTTCAACGGCTTGTTAAAAATCCGAATACCCAAAAGCCGCAAGGGCGCAAGAACGGCGAAAAATATAACAAAATCATACCATTTGTAATAAGCGCCCGTCATGGCGGTAAAGCCTATCCCCAAAAACGCGGCGCAGATACCGAACCACAGCGCTCCCTTGATAAGCACACCGGCCATACCCTTGGCATAGTTTTCGCAGGGCTTTTTGTTGACAATGAAGCCCAATGTCTGGCCGTAGGTTTCCGTACCGCCGTAGAACATACCCAACGCGCCGACGGCGGTGATTATCCAGAAATTTTCCCTGATGATTTCGGAGCCGGTAAACCATGCGAGGATGAGCCCTAAAAACGCGCCGGGCAGCATAGCGCCCTTTTCCCCGCCGAGTTTGCACCCGCGCATTCCCCAACCGTAGGAAACGGCAAGGGTGGTAAGGGCAACAATACCGGCTGTTGAGGCAAAAGACATAGCATTTTCCCCTTACTAATTACTGTTTCTTAACAAACTCCGAGGCGCGATGGCCCGCGACGGCGCCTTCGCCGACGGCCGTGGACATCTGGTTCAGCCCGCCGGTGCAGTCCCCCGCGGCGAAAATGCCGGGCAGGTTTGTCATCCCGTCAGCATCAACTTTAATATTACCGTCTTCCACGATAACCCCGAGCTTGAAGGCGAAATCCGCCGCCGACGCTTGCCCGATGGCGATAAACAGCCCGTCAATCGCAAGTACTTCGCTGTCTTCCATCAGTATACCGCTGATTTTTTCATCGCCGAGCAACGTTTTAATTTTCCTTGTTTCAACCTTAAACGGGTTTACCCCGGTTGCGGTAAACGGTTTGCCATTTGTGAATATGGTTACTTCCTTCGCGAAGCCGGAAAGGTGCATTGCTTCGCTCAACGCATAGTCTCCGCTGCCCAAAACGCCCAACGTCTTGCCTCTGAAGAAAAAGCCGTCGCAAACGGCGCAGTAACTGACGCCTTTGCCTTCCAACTCGACGATACCCGGGATATCAACGCTTTTGTGCGATTTGCCGACCGCGATGATAACGGCTTTGCAGGGGAACCTGCCGGCTGTGGTTTCAACAACAAAGGTTTCTTCCATACTGATTCCGGTAACTTCGGTATTGATGAGTTCTGCGCCAAGCTCTATTATCTGCTTTTCGCCGCGGCTTTGGATTTCCGCGCCGCTCATCGGCCTTTCCAGCCCGAAATAGTTTTCGATAAGCATTGCTTTTTCCAAGGCGCCGATGCTGTTGCCGACAACCAGGGTTTTCATACCGGAGCGCACGGCATAAAGCGCGGCTGAAATACCCGCTGGGCCTTTGCCGATGATTACAATGTCATGCATTACATAAGCTCCTTCGTTTGGGAAAAAGTATGGCGGCGGGAGCAAGCGCCCGCCCTACATTTTCTACTTCTTCTCCAATTTAAACGTATAAATATATTTCGCCGTGATTTTATCGGGGTTTAAAGCCGGAACAATCAGCTTCAACTTGCCCAGTTCGTTTGCGGTTTTGATTTTGACATCCGCACCCAAAAGCGATACAGAAATCTTTTCGCCGTAATCAATGTCATTCAGGAGCACTTCGCCCGCGGGGAAATGCTTCACAAAGGCATAGATAATGTTATTACGCTGCGTATAACAAACCTCTTTTTGGGTGCTTTTGATGTATTTGCGGCTGCAGTAAATTCCCTCGCCGTTCACCTTGATCCATTCGCCCATTTGCAGAAGGCGTTCCTGCATAATAACGGGAATTGTGCCGTCCGCCGCGGGGCCGATATTGAGCAAAAAGTTTCCGCCGGCGCTTACAAGGTCAACCAGCATTTCGATTAAATCGCCGGCCGTCATATAGTCGTCGGTATCCTCAATCCGGTTTAATCCGAACGAAGCGCCGATGCCTCTGCACTCCTCAAACGCACGCGGGGTTTCAACGTCCTCAATGCTTCTTCCGCCGTCAATCATGCCGTATTCGGTGGTGAAGTTGCCGCCCAGGCGGCCTCTCGTTTCCTTGCCCCAGCGGTCATTGGGCACAATGGTATCCTTCACGCTTGATTCGTTGTAGAGCCATGTCAAAAAGTCCGTGCTGTGCCAGACGCTGCTTTCATGCTCCCATTCCCCGTCTGTAAACAGTGTATGCGGCTGATATTTTTCAATGAACTCTTTCAGCATCGGTATCAGATGTTTGACAGCATATTCTTCGGGGTCTTTTAAATACAACGGGTTAAACCACTCGTATACGGAATGATAAGCGCCGAATTTGACATCGGTTTTGTCGCACGCTGCTTTTAACTCGGCGCAGAAGTCCTTGTGCGGGCCGACATCGTAGCTGTTCCAGTTCCAGGCGTAATCCGAATCATACATACAAAAGCCGTCGTGATGCTTCGAAACAATGTTAATATATTTCGCGCCGGCCTTTTCAAAAAGCTTCACCCATTCTTCGGCGTCAAAAAGCTCCGCTTTAAAATCTTTCACAAAATCGGCATATTGAAAGTTTTCGCCGAAATTTTCAATATGAAACTTATAAGTCGCGTCTTCCCTGTTGAGCATATTGAAGCCGTACCATTCGGCATATCTTCCCTTCTCTGCCCAAGCCGGCACGGAATAGAGCCCCCAATGGATGAAAATACCGAACTTCGCATCTTCAAACCATGAGGGTACCGGCCGGGAATTCAGAGATTCCCAATTATTTTCATACATTTACAAATCTCCAATTCAATACAGAAAAAAGCGGCACTTCCGTCTTCAAGCAGAAATGAAGTTGGCGAAAAGCCGCTAATTTGCTGTTTATTTAAAAATCTCGGACTGTTCAATCAGCTTGATGTCCGCCCGGGCGAGAACCTTGGTTGCAGCCGCATTGTCCGCAACCCTGATAATCACAAAAGCCTGGCCTTTTTCCGGTGTAATGAATGCATAGGCGTATTCAACGCTTATGTCGGCATCTGCCAGCGCTCTGATGGCCTTCGCGAAACCGCCCGGCACATCGGGAATGGCTATGCCAAGAACATCTGTTGAGGATACCGTCAACCCTTCTTCACGGATTGTCACTACCGCGGTTTCGGGATTGCTGACAATCAGGCGAAGAATGCCGTAATCGGTGGTATCCGCAATCGAAAGAGCACGGATGTCAACATTTTTCTTTGCCAGCATAGCGGTGATATCTGCCAGTCTGCCCGGTTTGTTCTCGACAAAAATAGAAATTTGTTTAATTGGCATACTGATTCCTCCTTAAAATGTATGTAAGCTGAAGCCGCAGCCGCGGTTAAATTTTTCTTTTGTCAATGACTCTGACTGCTTTGCCTTCGGAACGGGGCAGCGAGCGCGGCTCGGCAAGGTGGACATTGGCAGCCACACCCAAAGTATCCTGCAAAGCGTGGCGGATTCTGCGTTCCGTTTCCTCAATCTGACGAATTTCATCGGAGAAAAGCGCTTCAGACATCTCGATGTTGACGGTCATCACATCGAGGTTGTTTATTCTTTCAACGACTATCTGGTAATTCGGTTCCATACCGATGGAAAGGACAACATGCTCCACCTGTGAGGGGAAAACATTCACGCCGCGGATAATCAGCATATCGTCCGAGCGGCCTCTCGGCTTCTGCATTTTAACAAGGGTTCTGCCGCAGGAGCAGACTTCATGCGTCAAAGCCGAAATGTCACGGGTGCGGTAGCGGACAAGCGGGAGCGCCTCCTTGCCGATGCAGGTGAACACAAGCTCGCCGAAAGTTCCGTCCGGAAGGGGCTCCAGCGTATCGGGGTCGACAACCTCAGGATAGAAAAAGTCTTCGCAGACATGCATGCCGTTCTGCTCGCTGCATTCATAGGCGACGCCGGGGCCGGCGATTTCCGAAAGACCGTAAATATCATAAGCTTTTATTGCAAGTGACTTCTCAATTTCTATGCGCATATTTTCGCTCCACGGCTCTGCGCCGAAAATGCCCGCGCGAAGCGGCAGGGATTCGGGGTCAATACCCATTTCTTTGATTGTTTCCCCGATAAACATGGCATAGGACGGCGTACAGCAGAGGATATTCGAGCCGAAATCCTGCAAAATCTGCACTTGCCGCGCTGTGTTGCCGGATGAAACAGGAATAACGGTGGCTCCGATTTTTTCGGCGCCGTAATGCAGGCCGAGGCCGCCTGTGAATAAGCCGTAACCGTAGGAAACATGGATATAATCCGATTTCGTTCCGCCGGCGGCGGCAATAGCCCTCGCAGAACCTTCCGACCAGTTGTCGACATCGCCTGCCGTGTAGCCGACTACGGTCTGTTTGCCGGTTGTGCCGGATGACGCGTGAATACGGACAAGCTTTTCTTTCGGCACCGCGAACAAGCCGAACGGATAATTGTCGCGCAAATCCTGTTTAACGGTAAAAGGCAGCTTTCCGATATCGGCAATTGTTTTGATGTCCTGGGGCAAAAGCCCTATTTCATCAAACTTTTTCTTATAAAAAGGGACATTGTTGTAGCAGTTATATACCATTTTAATAAGCCGCGCGCTTTGAACAGCGTTGAGATATTCCCGCGAAGCCATTTCAATGTCGGGATTAAAGCAATTACTCATTGTAAAAGTTCTCCTTTATTACGAATTTTTATTTTTGTTATGAAAGCCTGAATCGAATGCTTTGAGATTCATTTCCAGGAATTTCGGCGGAACGGTTTCTTTGATTGCCGTTTGCCAAACCTCGACGGGTAAGCCCATCTGGCTCGCCATGGCGCCTATTAACACAACATTAACAGCCTTTGCCGAACCGGCCTGCTCCGCCATCGGCAAAGCGTCAATCTCCATCACATCCGCTCCTGCCGCTCTGAGTGCCTCAAGAACGCCCTCGGGATAAACAGCTGTGCCGATAACCACAGGCATGGGGTCTATCTGCTGTGTATTGACAATCAGCTTTCCCTCGGGCTTAATAAAGTCGAACCATCTCGCCGCCTCAAGGAGTTCAAAAGCCAAAATCAAGTCTGCCTCGCCTTTTTCAATGATTGGCGAAGCGACGCTTTCGCCGTATTTCACATAGGTGACAACCGCGCCTCCGCGCTGGCTCATACCGTGCACTTCGGAAACTTTCACATCGTAGCCTTGGCTTATCAGCGCGCTGCCGAGCAGCCGGCTCGCAAGCAGCGTGCCCTGCCCGCCGACACCTACTATCATGATGCTTTTAACTGCCAAAATTAACAACCCTTTCTATCTAAAAGCCTTTACAAAATAATTACAGAGAACACTTTATTATATTAAGAAATCGCGCCGAATTTGCATAGCTGGATGCATACCCCGCAGCCGACGCACTGTGTTTTGTCGATTGACGATTTGCCCTCTTTCATGCTGATGGCCGGACAGCCGATTCTCATGCACATTTTGCAGGAGGTGCATTTTTCCCTGTCAACCTGCAGCGGGGCGCTGTGTTTCACATATTTTAACAGCGCGCACGGGCGCCTTGAGATAACCAGAGACGGCCCGTCCGCTTCCAACTCGGCTTTAATCGCTTTTTCGGTTGCTTCCAAATCAAACGGGTCCACAACAACAACGCGCTCGATACCGACGGCTTTCGCGAGCAGTTCAAGGTTGACTGCCGCAGTCGGGTCACCTTTGATTGTTTTGCCCGTTGTCGGGTTCTGCTGGTGCCCGGTCATGCCGGTTATGCTGTTGTCAAGGATAATCACAACCGAATTGCTTTTATTGTAAGCAATATCGATAAGCCCGGTTATGCCCGAATGAATAAAAGTGGAATCGCCTATGACGGCGACCGAATTTTTAGCGTTTGCCTCGTCCGCCTTATTGCGCCCGTGCAAAGCGGATACGGATGCGCCCATGCAAATGCAGGTATCCATCATCCCCAGCGGCTGCAAAGCGCCGAGTGTATAGCAGCCGATATCGCCGCTGACGAAAACTTTCAGTTTTTTAAGGGCGTAGAACAGCCCTCTGTGCGGGCAGCCGGCGCAGAGCACAGGCGGGCGGTTCGGCGTAATAACATCAGCTGAAAGCGACGGCTTTTCTTCGTTAAGAATAACTTGTGAAACAAGGCTCTGCGAATATTCGCCTAAAAGCGTAAACGCCGACTTGCCTGTAACTTGAATGCCGTGTTTCAGGCAATGGGATTCAAGATAATCATCGAGTTCTTCGACAACATATACTTTTTCGCACTTAGCGGCAAATTTTTTTATCAGTTCAACCGGCAGCGGATAGACACAGCCCAATTTCAGGTAAGACGCTTTTTCACCGAGCGCTTCCTTTGCGTATTGGTAACAGATACCGGAGGTAATGATACCGATTTTTGAGCTGTTCATTTCTATTTTATTTATTGCGGCGGTCTCCGCCCATTCGGTTTGCGCCGGAACTCTTTTTTCAACAAGCTCATGCCTGGTTTTTGCCATCGCGGGCATCATCACATATTTCTGCGGGTCTTTCTTATATTCTTTAACACCCGAGTCAATCCGCACGCCTGTATTGACGATGCTTCTTGAATGGGCTATTCTTGTTGTCAGCCTTATGATAACGGGCGAATCGAACTGCTCGGAAAGCTCGAACGCCAGTTTGGTATACTGCAGACATTCCGCCGAATCGGCCGGTTCCAGCATCATGGTTTTTGATGCCAGGGCATAATGTCTGGAATCCTGCTCGTTTTGGGAAGAATGCATACCCGGATCGTCCGCCACGGCAATTACCAGCCCGGCATTAACCCCAGTATACGAAAGCGTAAAAAGCGGGTCCGCCGCCACATTGAGCCCGACATGCTTCATTCCGCAGAATGCCCTCGCGCCCGCAATTGAAGCACCGCCTGCGGCTTCCATGGCAACCTTTTCATTTGGTGCCCATTCGCAGTATATTTCATCATATTCAGCCGCGTATTCTGTGATTTCTGTGCTGGGCGTCCCCGGATAACTTGAAACGACACGGCAGCCGGCTTCATAAAGTCCTCTGGCGACAGCCTCGTTTCCCAAAAACAATTCTTTCATAAATCCTCCAAAATCAGGCTCGTAAGCGTTGTAATAGTTTATTGATTGCGTAAATCCAAAATCCGCTGCGCTTTGCCGGTGAATCTCGCGAGTGATCTGGGTTCCACCAACGTCAGCTTGCATTGAATACCCAAGACTGACTGAATTTTATCATGCAGGTTCTTTTGCAGCTTTTCAACTTCCGCAAAGCTGTCAAGAACTCTGCCGTCAATCAGTTCAACTTTTATCTCAAGCGTATCCACATGTCCTTCTGTGCGGACAACCAGCTGATAATGCCCGCCGATTTGTTCGTTGCACATAAGAACGCTTTCTATTTGGGACGGGAAAACATTGATGCCCCTGATTTTAAGCCTGTCATCACTGCGCCCGTGTACCTTATCCATGCGCACGCCTGTTCTCCCGCATGTGCAGGGCTCGTAATTCAGGCGGGTAATGTCCCCGGTACGGTAGCGCAGCAAAGGAATACCTTCTTTCGCAAGCGTTGTAACGAGCATCTCACCCGTTTCGCCTGCGTCAAGCACTTCCATGGTTTCGGAATTGATAATTTCAGGGTAAAAACAATCTTCGCAAAAATGCAAGCCATTGCGTTCAACACATTCGCCTGAAACACCGGGGCCCATGAGCTCGCTCATACCGTAGCTGTCGGTCGCGAAAAGCCCCCAGCTTTTTTCAATTTGGCCTCTCATCTCGTTTGTGCAGCCCTCCGAACCGAAAAGGCCCAGCCGCAGTTTGTAGTTGCTGAGCGCGTACGGCAGGTCCTTTGCCGTTTCGGCCATATAAAGCGCATAGGACGGTGTTGAGGCCAGTACCGTCGTTCCGAAATCTCTCATATACATCAGTGTTTTTTCGACACTGTCGTTGGCATTCGGGATAACAGTCGCGCCGATTTTTTCAAGCCCGTATTGGAATCCCAGCGAGCCTGTAAGCATCCCGTTGGCGAAGGCGATTTGAACAATATCGCTGCTTGACGCGCAGACGGAAACAGCAATTCTTGCCACGCAGTCGGACCAGACATCAAGATCCTTTTTGGTGTAGCCGACTACGGTAGGCTTGCCGGTTGTGCCCGAGGACGCATGAAGGCGGACAATTTCCTTCATCGGCTTCGCGAACAGCCCAAACGGATAATTGTCCCGTAAATCTTCTTTTGTTGTGGGAGGTATTATTTTTATATCCGAAAGCGTTTTAATCTTAGAGCCGGTGACACCGGCTCTGCCAAGCCTGTCCGCATAGAAAGGTACATTTTTTATGCAGTAATCGACCGTCCACTTAAGCCTTTCTAGCTGAAGAGCTTCCAGTTCTTTCCGGGGCATTGTTTCGATTTCTTTTTGAAAAAACATCCTTTCCCCTCCTGTTTGTTGCTGATTTTTTATTGCTGTATTGAATTTTATGCCCCAACCCTTAAATCTTTGATGAAGAAGGGTCAGGGCAGAAACTTTCTGCCTTGCCCGGCATATGCCTTAATAGCAAAGACATATGCCGTACAAGCGTCATTATATCACTTTTATTCCGCTTTCACAACACCGTTGCGGAAATTTTCGCTGCCGCTATGTTTTCGATAAACCCCTGTTTTATTGCCCGTGAAACACTTTTAACAAAACAAGTGTTATAACCACTGTAACCGCTACGAAAATGATTGAAAACACAAAAGCGGTTCTGATAACTTTATTTTCTTCGCCGATTTTGTCAATAGAAGCAGCGGCGTTTTGAAGCTTGGCAGGCGAAATAACACTTGCAAGCCCTGCGCCGAACGCAAGCCCTGCCGCCATAATAATAATGCATTTAACGCCCAACCCGAGGCCTGCCGCGGTTTTCATCACATAGGTTCCGAACATGCCGATTGTCGATGCTTCGCTGCCTGTAATAAACCCGCCGAACAGGCCGATAAAGGAAACAATCGCGCCGTAAGCCGCATGGAAAGCATGCGCGGAAGCAGTGGCTAATATAGATACCATATTCAACTTCATATCCTGCCCGGTTATCGGTTTTGAGGTGTCATAGCCGGACATATTCATTACTTCGCCTATTGCGAAGAAGATGGCCGCCGCGAAAACCGGCTTCGGCGCGCGTTTCAGCCATACCGAGCAGGTTTCTTTTAACTGCTGCTTGGTCGGACGCAGGATAAAAACGGAAAGGATGGTGCTGACAAAAATCCAGGTGTATGCATTCCATAAAAACCTTGTTTTAATCGGTGTTCCGTCCGCGGTCAGCCCGTTAATCGGGAATAACAGGTTTCTATACAGTTCTGTAAACAGTTTTGGAGGAACATTCAGCACAAGAATGATGACAATTAATAAAATCCAGGGTGAAAGAGCTTTTAAAAGCGAGTAATCCTTCTCGTATTTAAGTTCTTCCGGCGTCAGTTTGCTCTTATCGATTATCTTTTTGCCTGTAACTTTCAGGTAAATAAGCATGGCGAGAATAACGGCAATACCGCAAAATACGCCCGTTAAACAAACTAAATTATTGAAATGGCTTGTGGCGAAGGCTACAAGGCCGATGACAAATCCAGTTACCAGGCAGGGAAGAAGACCTTTTTTAACGCCCTGCCATTTGCCGGTTATCCACAGCATCGCTATGCCGATCATAAAGGATGTAACCGGTACGAAATACGCGAAAATATGGGCTACGGATGAAAGCGTAACCTGCGTGCCCGCGGCGATTGCGCCGGCTTCAGCCATTTTCGCTAAAAATCCGTTTGCCATATCAACCAGCACAACAATCGGCGCGCCCAACAGCGCGTAGGTGCAGAGAGAATCATAGCCGATTGCGGGAAGGGCGATTGCGACATAAGTGGAATAGCCCATCGCTATCAAAATCGGAGGAAGCAGCGAAACGGGCGTCGCGCCGACGGAAACCATCAAGGTGCCGAACCCGATGTTGATGAGCATAATTTGAACAGCCTTATTTTCGCTGGCAATTGTTTTAATGAAAATGATAACGCGTTTGAGCGCGCCGCTCTTTTCCATCAGCGCCATTTGCAGCAGTGAGGTCGCGACAATCAGCGACACCGAGAAGGACTTGATTAAACCCGCCAGAGCCGAACGCGCAACCACATTAAAGGAGGTGCTGAAAAACAGCATGGCCACAGCCGCGACAAGCACAAACCCGACTAAGCCGGAAATATGCGCGGGCTTTTAAAACACGATGAGCAGCACAAAAACAACAAGAATCGGTAAAAGTGTTAGAAATATTGACATTTTTTCCCCTGTCTTTCTTTAAGTTTTGATAAGTGAACAGATAGAAGCTTACCCTTTGGAACACCGGTGCCGTTTTCAGCGTTTTTCAGAACAATTAATGAACCGTTTTCCCCCCTGCTGTTTTTACTTTAGCACTTTTAAGTTGTTGCGCTTTAAAACTTTCTCACATTAAAGCGCGTCCCGAGAAATATAATACAATAATGCAAAGTCGCTTGTCAAGGTGTTTTGGCCGGTTTCATAAAATAT
>Ga0118677_10007692_pt1 | contig 17672 bp, 15 predicted proteins | sample AliMusrvi5mmetaG_FD_86154 | JGI IMG/M metagenome (GOLD analysis project Ga0118677, IMG submission 86154) | reverse complement strand
AATTATATGTTTAAACAAATATATCATGTTTCGTGTTAATTGAATAATTTAAAACTAATAGTATTATAAATATTCAAAGATTAAAAAATTAAAAAAATGAGCAAGAAACTATCAATTTTGGGAAGAATGAAATTGGCTTTAGTTGTTATGACAGTAATATTTGCTGTTTTTAGTTTTAAGGCAAAAGCTGCGGATTACGTTGTTGATAAGGGAGTTAGTGCAGTAAAATGGGAGGCAAAAAAAGTAACTGGTCAACATAATGGCACTATTTCATTTGCTAATGGATCGATTGCTGCAAATAATGCTGTAATTACAGGTGGCACTTTGGTTATAGATATGAAATCAATTGTTGATGTTGATCTTACAGATGCTGGTTATAACAAAAAACTTATTGGTCATCTATCTTCAGAAGATTTTTTTGCAGTCGATAAATTTCCTGAGGCAACTTTGGTAGTTAAAAAAGCTACAGCAGTTTCCGGTGATGATTATAAAATTTCTGGGGATCTAACTATCAAGGGTGTTACAAATCCAATTGAATTCAATGCAAAGGTAAAACAGAGTGGTGATAAATTAAGTGCAGATGGTATCATGACTGTAAACCGTGCTAAGTTTGGAGTTAAATATGGTTCCAGCAGTTTCTTTCAGGGATTGGGTGATAAGGTAATTTATGATGATTTTACACTGGCGTTTAGCATTGTAGCTTCCAAGAAGTAAAACATTACATGATATTATATTAAAAAGGATGTTCGGAAGAACATCCTTTTTTTCGTTGTAATCCTTGAAATATTCTTTTAAATTTATCAAAAAGTTGTGTCATGGTGAAAGTTGCATTGGTCACAGGAAGTGCAGTCAGAATAGGTCGTGAAATAGCGATCCACCTTGCAGAAAGTGGGTGGGATCTTGCACTTCATTACAGCTCTTCAAAAAGAGAAGTTTTGAGTTTAAAGAGTGAATTAGCTTTAAAGTTTCCCAATCTTAGATTAGAGATCTTTCAAGCTGATTTGCTGGATATTGTTCAAACAGAGAATCTTGTTAAATCTGTTATTAACCGGTTTGGTTTGCTGGATCTTTTAATCAATAATGCTTCAGTTTTTGAACCTTCGTCTTTAAAAAAAACGACGAGCGAACTCCTGATGAAACACTCGATGATCAATTATATTGCACCTTTTATTCTAATGCGCGATTTTGCCAGGCAGCAGGATAAGGGTCAGATTATAAACATTTTGGATACAAGAATTACCACAAACAAAAGTGATTATCTGGCCTATTCACTTTCCAAAAAGGCACTTTTTGAGCTTTCTAAAATGAGTGCCCTGGAATTGGCTCCTAACTTTCGGGTTAATGCAATTGCTCCTGGTGCAGTTTTACCTCCGCCCGGAAAAGATCAGGTTTATCTTGACCAAATAGCGTGTAAAACCCCAATGAAAATTCCATCTGGTACATCTTCAATAATGAAAACAATTGATTATATCATTGATAATAAAGACATAACGGGACAAACTATTTATTGTGACGGTGGAAGTCATTTAATGTAGTTTTATTCATTCACTAACAAATATTTTATGGCAGTTATACGGATTAAGAACCTACTTATTCCTACAATTATAGGTTTCAATCCTGAAGAGAGAAATAATCTTCAGGATGTCAAGATTAATCTTGAAATAGAGGTAGATATTTCAGGTGCACTTGTAACAGATCACCAGGATGAGATTTATAATTATAAGACTATAACCAAGTCTATAGTTTCTTTTGTTTCTGCCAGTAATTACAATTTACTTGAGAAGCTGACAAACGAGGTTTTACAATTAATCATGGCGGATAAAAGGGTTTTGAGAGCAAAGGTTGAAATAGACAAACCAGGTGCACTTCGATTTTCAGAATCAGTTTCTGTTGAATTAGAGGCAAAAAGGTAATGAATCACGAATGCATCATTGGAATAGGTTCAAATATTGAACCAGAGCGTAATATTGCGGCAGCCTTGTTATTTCTTCGTCTTGAGCATATGTTGATCGCTGTTTCCTCGAAGGTAACAACGAAACCTATCGGTATAATTGATCAACCTGATTTCCAGAATGGGGCTGTAAAGGTTTCCACCAAATTGGAGATAGGGGATTTTAAGAGTTATCTGAAGGGTATCGAGGACAGACTTAAGCGTGATCGAACCGCTCCTAAGTTTGGTCCCCGGACCATTGACCTGGATATTGTGGTTTGGGACCAAGAGATTATCGACAGGGATTATTACGAAAGAGATTTTTTAAAAGCTTTAGTTGATGAGATATTTTGAAGAAAATAGAAATTGATGGAATTATACTATTTATAACTCAAATTTGAGGGTAGAAATTTCTCTACATATTCAATGGATACATTTTTACGTTTTGCAAAGTCTGAAATCTGATCCTTTTCGATTTTTTCCAATCCAAAGTATACTGCATTCGGATGGGCAAAATACTGGCCGCAAACTGATGCTGTAGGATACATTGAAAAATGTTCTGTGAGGTGTATATCTGCTTTTTCTGAGGCTCCCAATATATCGAATAATACTTTCTTTTCAGAATGTTCAGGACACGCAGGGTAACCTGCTGCGGGTCTAATACCCTGATATTTGCAATTTATCAAATCGATGGCTGACAGATTTTCATCGGATGCGTAACCCCAAAACTCCTTTCTTACCCTTTCGTGAAGACGTTCTGCAAATGCCTCAGCTAATCTATCAGCCAATGATTCTAGTAATATAGCCTGATAATCATTACCTTCAAGTTTGAATTTTTCAACCCATTCAGCTACACCAATTCCTGCGGTTACTGCAAATCCGCCGCAATAATCGGCAATACCTGAGTTTTTAGGTGCGACAAAATCACTTAAGCAGTAGTTTGGCAGGTTAGCGCCTCTTTTCTGCTGTTGACGCAGGTGATGGAAGGTTGCCTCTATAGATTGCCGACTATCGTCTGAATACAGCTCAATATCGTCACCAACTGCATTTGCGGGCCAGATACCCACAACCCCTTTGGCCGTAATCATTTTCTTTGCTATAATCTCGTCCAGAAATAGATTTGCCTCATCATAAAGTTTTCGTACTTCAGCACCCTGATTAGGGTCATCAAAAATCGCCGGAAATTTCCCTCTGAATTCCCATGCAATGAAGAAGAAAGTCCAGTCTATATAATGTCTTAACTCTTCCAACGGATAGTCTTCAAAAACCTGAATTCCGGTTTTGACAGGAGGGTAAACCATGGTTTCATTCCAGCCCGGATTAAAAGCATTTGCCCGTGCATTTGCAAGGGTTAAATATTCCTTTGGTTTCTTTGCGCTGTGTGTAGCGCGTAATTCTTTATATTCGGTTTTTATCGCTTCAAGATAATCATGATCCTTCGCCAATAGGTTAGAGACGACCTGGACTGCACGGGATGCATCTTTAACATAAACAACTGTTTGGCTATACTGAGGTGCTATTTTTACGGCGGTATGGATCTTTGATGTAGTTGCACCACCTATCATCAGTGGAACTTTAAAACCACGCCGTTCCATTTCATGAGCTACATGTGCCATCTCTTCAAGGGAGGGGGTTATCAGGCCGCTCAAACCAATAATATCTGCATTTTCTTCAATAGCTCTATCGAGGATTTTTTCGGCGGGAACCATTACGCCAAGATCAACGACATCGTAATTATTACAGGCAAGCACAACCCCGACGATGTTTTTGCCGATATCATGTACGTCACCCTTAACAGTAGCCATCAGAATTTTCTTTTTCTCTGTGGGTGCTTGTTTTAAATCGATTTTGTCCTGTTCAATATAAGGTTGCAGGAAGGCAACTGCCTTTTTCATTACACGAGCGGACTTAATTACCTGAGGAAGAAACATTTTTCCACTTCCGAACAGGTCCCCAACCCGATTCATTCCATCCATTAAAGGCTCTTCGATTACCCTAATTGCGCTGTTATATTGCGGAAGCAATTCGGAAATATCGTCTTCGATGAATTCTGTAATCCCTTTTACAAGAGCATGTTGGATACGTTCTTTAACTTCAAGCAGACGCCATTCCTCAGTTTTTTCCTCTTTTTTACCTCGGGCTGCAATATTTTCGGAAAAGGCAAGAATCCTTTCAGTTGAATCGGGTCTGCGGTTTAGAATTACATCCTCGACATATTCGAGCAGATCTTTTGGGATCTCGTCGTAAATCTGCAACATTCCTGGGTTAACGATGCCCATATCAAGACCTGCAGCAATAGCATGGTAAAGAAATACAGAATGAAATGCCTCACGGATTGTGTTGTTACCACGGAATGAGAAAGAGACGTTTGAAATTCCGCCGCTAACTTTGGCATATGGAAGATTCTCCTTGATCCATTTGGTAGCTTTTATAAAATCGACTGCATAATTATTATGTTCCTCAATTCCTGTACCGACGGTTAAAACGTTTGGATCAAAGATGATATCCTGAGGAGGGAAATGGACTTCATCAACAAGGATGTCGTAAGCGCGTTTACATATCCGAATCCGGTCTTCCAGAGTTGCAGCCTGACCTTGTTCGTCAAATGCCATTACAACGGCAGCCGCACCATATTTCTTAATTTTATGAGCACAATTCTTAAAATATTCCTCACCTTCCTTAAGGCTGATAGAATTTACAATAGCCTTACCCTGAATACATTGCAAACCAGCTTCTATAACGGACCATTTTGAGGAATCGACCATTATGGGTAGTTTGGCCATGTCTGGTTCAGACATTAAGAGGTGGAGAAATCGGACCATCTCTTTTTCGGCATCAAGCATCGCATCATCCATGTTGATGTCAATAACCTGTGCACCTCCATCGACCATTTCGCGTGCGATTGCAAGGGCTTCCTCGTATTTTTCTTCCCGGATAAGCCTTGCAAATTTGATAGATCCCGCTACATTACAACGTTCACCGATGTTTATAAAGTTTGAGTTCTTATCAACGGTTAGTGGTTCAAGGCCGCTTAGGCGGGTTGCAATTTCAGGTTTCGTTGGTTTATGAGGCTTAGCTTTTGTTGCGAGATTCGCTAATTCATGAATGTGTTCTGGTGTTGTACCGCAACATCCACCAATGATGTTAACCATTCGGCTTTCGAAAAAATCCTGAACATAAACGCCCATCGTTTGTGGAGTTTCGTCATATTCTCCAAATTGGTTAGGTAATCCGGCATTTGGGTGCGCACTGATATAGAAAGGTGCCTTGCGGCTAAGTTCTTCAAGGTATGGTCGCAACTCCTTAGCGCCCAATGAGCAGTTTAATCCTATTGTCAGTAAATTAATGTGGGATAATGAGTTAAGAAACGCTTCAACAGTCTGACCGGATAGAGTTCGACCACTTGCATCCGTTATGGTTCCCGAGATCATCACATCAATAGTAATTTTTCGACTTTCCAGCACTTCCTCGATGGCCATCATAGCTGCTTTGGCATTCAGGGTGTCGAATATCGTTTCTACTAAAAGTATATCGACACCGCCATCGATCAATCCCTCTACTTGTTCGCGATATGATTCCTTCATTTCTGCGAAAGTGATGGCGCGGTACCCGGCATCATTTACATCGGGTGACATCGAACAGGTTTTATTCGTTGGACCGATAGCACCTGCCACATAGCGTGGTTTTTCAGGCGTAGAATATTTCACGGCGGCATCATGCGCTATCTGCGCTGAGCACTTATTTATCTCATAAACATATTCTTCCATTCCATAGTCGGCCTGTGAGACGCGAGTGGCATTAAAGGTATTCGTGGCAACGATATCTGCGCCAGCTTCAAGAAATCCTTCATGAATTTCATGAATTACTGAAGGTTTGGTGATTGAAAGAAGATCGTTATCCCCTTTCAGTGGTGAAGGCCAGGTTGTGAAACGGTCGCCACGAAAATCCTCTTCCGTTAATTTTACCCGTTGAATCATTGTTCCCATCGCTCCATCGAGTACGAGAATACGGTGTTTCAGTTCCTTCCGTATATTGCTTTCCTTATTCATCTTGCTTTATTGTAAACTCAAACTCAAAAATTCTGACAGTTTTTAAAGATCTGCCAAGCTTATTAACAAGCCAGGGCACCTAAATGATCACTTGTTAATGCATTTAATTATTTCCCTTGCTATAAGTATGCCATTTACAGAGGCTTGCATTAATCCCCGTGTTATTCCTGCCCCGTCGCCTCCAAAGTGGAGATTTTTTACCGCCTCACTCTGAAATGTATGGTCGACTTTAATGATGCTGGAATAGAATTTAACTTCTACACCGTAAAGGAGGGTCTCATCGCTTGCCAAACCCGGACTAACTTTATCAAGCGACCTTATCATTTCAATAATATCCATTAAAATGCGATGGGGAAGGACAAGGCTCAGGTCACCGGGCACGGCATCCTTTAGCGTGGGTATGATATTATTCCTGTAAAGCCGTTCAGGTGTTGTTCTTCTTCCACGGACCAGATCTCCGAAGCGTTGAACAAGTATTTTATTGCGAGTCAGCATATTGGCTAATCTAGCTATATGCCGGCCATATTCAATTGGAGCATTAAACGGTTCGGTAAATTTCTGTGAAACGAGAAGGGCGAAATTGGTATTATTGCTTTTCAGATCTTTGTAGCTATGGCCGTTCACGACTGCCAAATTTCCCTCATAGTATTCAGAGGATACAAATCCACCGGGGTTGGAGCAGAAGGTACGCACCTTATCATCGAAAAACCGTGTGAAATGGACCAGTTTGGCTTCATAAAAATTTTCGTTGATCTCCTGCATAATTTCGTTGCGGCATTCAAGGCGAACCCCGATATCCACAATACCCGTCTCAATTGGAATATGTTGCATTTTACATTGTTGCATCAACCAGTCAGAACCTTCACGACCGACAGTAACCACGACATGCTTTGCTAAGAAAGTCTCTTTTGAACTTCTAACTCCTTGAATCTGGTTTTGATCAATGATAAAATCTTCGACAGGAGTATTAAACCTGACCTCTACGCCATTGCTGGTAAGGTGATCGAAAAGGGCGCGGTAAAGTTCCTGGGTTTTTTCAGTTCCGAGGTGGCGCACTGGACAGGGGACCAGTTTAAGATTTGCTTCTATTGATTTTCTGCGGATTTCGCGCATTGCCGGTGTTTCTTTTTCACCATGGATTTTAGAATCGGCGCCGAATTTGAGGTAAATATCGTCGGTGTATTTGATCATCTCCATGGTTTTTTCTATTCCGATATAGTCGGGCAGCATACCACCCACCTCGTGTGAAAGGGATAATTTGCCGTCGGAATAAGCGCCGGCTCCTGCCCAACCCGTTGTAATTGAGCAAGGTTTGCAATTAATGCAGGTCCCTCCATTGGTATGTTTGGGGCAATTTCGGTGATGGATATCTCTCCCTTTTTCGAGGATAATAATTTTGAGATCGTTACGCTCTTTTACAAGTTCGTATGCGGTAAAAATCCCGGCCGGACCTGCCCCTACAATTATGATGTCGTAAACCATTCGATGGGTCGTTGATTTTTATTTATTTTCTTTGGAGTGCCCTAACAAGGGTAAGACAACCCGGGCAAAGTTAGAAATATTTTGTCTTGTCACAATTTTTGTTTGTAATGATCTTATAATCAATTTTTAAATGTAAATTTGTACAAATTTAAAGTTGTACTTTCAATTTGTACAAAATGTGGATAAAGAGAGATATTGAGGCTGAATTACTGGAACTTGCGTTACATTATCCGGTTGTTATGATTACCGGGCCGCGTCAGGCCGGGAAAACCTCTTTAGCGCAAAGGTGTTTTCCTGGCAAGCCCTATTTTTCTATGGAAAATCCGGATCTAAGAGAGCAAATCACAGCTGACCCAAGAGCATTTTTTTCAGCTAATCCGGATGGAGCAATAATAGACGAGTTTCAGCGTTATCCCGATATTCTCTCATACATCCAGGGGATTGTCGATGTCAAAAAGCAAAAAGGACAATTTATACTTACCGGTAGCAAATATGTTTCAATGCTTAGTCAGGTGGCGCAAAGCCTTGCGGGTCGTGTTGCAATTCTCAAATTACTGCCTCTTACAATAGGTGAGATTTCTAACCTCGGAATAGCTTATAAAACAGATGATTATATAGTGAACGGTTTTTATCCGGGAATATATTCTGAAGAGTTAAACCCGGCAAAGGCCTATCGAAACTATTATGAAACCTATTTGGAGTGTGATATTCGCCGGCTTTTACAGGTGAAGGATCTTATTTATTTTCAGCGGTTTGTAAAATTGTGTGTAGGGCGTACCGGTCAATTATTAAATGCAAGCAGTTTGGCTAATGAAGTTGGCGTTTCTTCAATGACAATACAATCATGGTTATCTGCCTTACAGGCGACTTTTATTGTATTTTTGGTGCAGCCATGGTCCGCAAATATAAATAAACGGATGGTGAAAACCCCCAAGCTCTATTTCTATGATGTGGGTTTAGCCTCATACCTTTTAGGAATTGAGAATGTTTCCCATATTGAAACCCATCCGCTTCGGGGAGCATTATTTGAAAATATGGTGATTTTGGAGTTATTGAAGAAGCGGTTCAATGCGGGTTTGGATAATAATCTTTACTTCTACCGGGATAATCATGGGAATGAAGTGGATGTTTTACAGGAATCGGGATATCAATTAAATTTATTCGAGATTAAGCCAAGTCAGACCTATACTTCACATTTCTTAAAGGGGCTTGATTATTTGCGAAAATTGATACCCGACCGTATTTCCGACTCCAATATGATCTATTCCGGAGAACAGGAGATGACAATCAATGGTCATCGAATAATAAATTTTAGAAATCTGAGTGTTTAAGAAAATGATAAAAAAGGGAATTGATAAGGTTTTATCACAGAAGAAAGGTGTCTTTTTTGATATGGATGGTGTGCTTTACGATTCGATGGGTGCGCATGCCGATGCGTGGAGTAGGGCATTTCACCATTTTGGGATATATTTTCCCCCGCAGATGGTCTATCTGAATGAGGGTCGCACAGCCCAGTCAACTATCAATCTGGTTTTTCAGCAGAATGAAGATCGGCTTGCTACTGATTTTGAGATTGAGCAGATCTATTCGAAAAAGACGGAGATTATAGCAGGCTATCCTGATGCAGCCCCTTTTGAAGGAGCAATGATGTTGATGGCTGATCTTAAAAAGCAGGGGAAAGCGATCTGGGTGGTTACCGGTTCATCTCAGGATAAGTATCTTAAGGCTTTACTTCTTGATTTTAAAGATTTTGTGTCGGCTGACCGGATTATTTCAGGCAAAAATGTGGTCCATGGTAAGCCTCATCCGGAACCTTATCTTACTGCATTACATAAATCAGGATTTAAATCACATGAAGTTATTGTAATTGAAAATGCCCCTTTGGGTGTAGAATCTGCAAAAGCTGCCGGGATCTTTACGGTTGCGATTAATACCGGAATATTGGATGACCGGATTTTATTGGAATCGGGTGCTGATATGCTTTTCCCGGACTGGAACGATTTATTAAAATAGTTGATAAGTTTATTTTCGAGATTAACAGAATATTGATGGAAAAATATCTTAGCGGGTTTTCCGTTTTAGTTTTTAGTATGATGTTGGTTTTTGGCCCGAAAGCATCATTTGGCCAGCAGAGTAACTGGACCCAATTCAGAGGAAGTAGCCTAACTGGAATATCTGCGGACACACTTGTTCCTGGTTTCTGGAACGATTCAACAAATATTATCTGGAAAATTGATATTCGGGGGAGGGGATGGTCTTCGCCGGTGGTTTACGGAGATCAGGTTTGGTTAACCACCGCAACTACAGATGGGAAGGAGATGTCTGGAATTTGTGTTGATTTTATAACAGGAAGGCAACTCTTTGATATTTTGCTTTTTAAGCAGGATAGTATTTATAGTAAACATTCGGTAAACACCTATGCCACACCAACTCCCTGTATTGAAAAAGGGTTTGTTTACCTGAATTTTGGCAGTACCGGCACCGCCTGTGTAAATACCGATAATGGTCAGATTGTCTGGAAGAGGGATGATTTAAAATGTGATCATATGCAGGGTACGGGATCATCCCCAATGCTTAATAAAGATCTGCTTATTCTTCATTATGAAGGTACTGATCACCAGTTCATTGTGGCACTCAACAAAAAAAATGGAGAAACGGTATGGAAGGCAGAACGTCCCCAGGAATATTATGAACGTCTCTCGCCTGTTGGTAAAAAAGCCTATATCACGCCAATTGTGGTTAATGTAAACGGAAAAGATTTGCTTATTTCTAATGGAGCTGCAGTATGTGTTGCTTACGAAGTTCAAACGGGTAAAGAGGTTTGGCGTGTTGTTCAGGGAGAGGATTCAACGATTGCTATGCCTTTTTCTGAGGATGGATTGGTTTTTTTCTATACCAGTTTTGTGACTCCAAAGGATGGTGAAAAATACGCTGAATTACTGGCCGTTGATCCCCGCGGTAATGGAGATGTTACACAAACAAATATACGGTGGAGGGTAAAAACCCCTATTTTACAGTTACTTACCCCTTTAGTTAAGGATGGGATTATCTACACTGTTGATAGCAGAAATAATCTTATCGTAATTGATGCAAAAACCGCAGAAACGATATATACCAAAAAACTCAAGAATAAATATAATTCGTCACCGGTTTATGCAGGTGGAAAAGTCTATCTTTCATCAATAAAGGGGGAGACACTTGTTCTGAAAGCAGGACGTAAGCTTGAAATTTTGGCTGAGAATAAATTGCCTGGTGACCTGTTTGCAACGCCTGCGATTGCAAGTAACTCAATCCTGATTCGAAACGAATTTTCACTCTATCGTATTGGAAATAAACCCTAAATTCGCTTTTGAGTAAAGATTATGTTATTTTTGATTGACAATATATAAAATTGGAATTGTCATAAAACCAGAATATTTTTAGGACAACTTCAGGTGTATTTTGATTGGAAATCTTTAACCAACAGAATAGATGAAAAATAGCACTCAAATTGGTTTGAAAGGGGCTCTTATAACCCTGCTCAGAATGTCAATTGGCTGGCATTTTTTTTATGAAGGAGTCGTGAAACTATTTGCCGAAAAGTGGAGTGCCTATTCCTTCCTGGCCAATACCTCCGGTTTTTTATCCGGTTTTTATCACTGGTTTTCGGTTTCACCCTCACTCATGAAAGTTGTTGATATCCTGAATATTTATGGTTTGATTATTATAGGATTAGGATTATTTCTGGGATTTTTTGTTCGGTATATCGCAATTTCAGGAGCTCTTTTATTAACACTCTATTATTTTGCCTATCCACCTTTTGGTGCATCATTGCTAGGAACTGGTGAGGGTCATCTGTATATCGTTGACAAATTATTTATTGAAGCTATTGCACTAATTTATATTGCATTGGCAAAAGAAACCGGATTTGGAATAGATTTGCTCCGCCACAGGATGACTATTTTGAAAAAAGAGGACCCTATTCTGAAGAATTCCTCTGCCGAGGCGGATATTAAAAGTCGTAGAGAAGCGCTGAAAAATTTGTTTACTTTACCTGCACTTGGTTTGATGGGGTGGGGAGCTTTCAATAACAGCAAAAAGTATGATGTTGATGTGATGACGGGTGCGACAATTCAGGTGAAATCGACAGCGCTGGCTGAACTTAAGGGAGTCCTTCCCAAGGGAAAAATAGGTAAGCATCAGATCAGCAGGCTGGTGGCAGGAGGAAATTTGATCGGGGGTTGGGCCCATTCCCGCGATCTGATTTATGTATCATCCTTATTCAAAGCGTATAACACAGAAAAAAAGGTTTATGAGACCCTCTTATTGGCTGAAAATGCCGGCATTGATACCATTAATATTGGGTTTGTTTCCAATCCGTTGATGGCTAAATATAAGAAAGCTACCGGAAGTAAGATTAAGGTCATATCGCAGGTAGCTCCGAACATGAAGAAGGGGGATATTTATGAACAGATTAATGGAGCTATCGATAGTGGCGCTGATATCCTTCAGATACAGGGGAACTGGTGTGACTGGCTTGTTCGTGACCGGAAAGTGGAGATCATTGAAAAGATGATGAGCCGGATTCGGGAACATGGTATAACCGTTGGGTTAGCTGCCCACAGCGTGGAATCATTGATCAGGTGTGAAGAGCTGGGTATCATTCCCGATTATTACATGAAAACGATGCACCACGATAATTACTGGTCGGCGCATCCCAGGGAGAATCGTGTACCGTTTGAAGTTGACGGGAAGACAAACCTGGATCATAACAAATGGCATGATAACTGTTTTTGCCTGTTTCCTGAACGGACGGTTGATTTTGTTAACAGGACCAAAGTTCCGGTAATGGGTTTTAAGGTTTTAGCTGCAGGTGCCATTCAGCCTGAAGATGGATTCCGCTGGGCATTTGAGAACGGGGCAGATTTTGTTTGTGTCGGGATGTTTGATTTCCAGATTGTCAATAATGTTAATGTGACGATGGAAATTCTTAAGAATCTACCAAACCGCAAGAGAGAATGGTTTGGATAGGTCGGTTTTTAAGTATAGCAGAGAGATATAATGTTATATTTTAAAACTTTGCGTCTTGGCGTGAGATAAAAAGTTAAATCACGCAAAGACGCTAAGTCGCAAAGGTTAAGTATTAAGTTCTTTTTTGGAATTACGATTGAGCATAAACAGCTGCAAAAACGGGTGCAAAAGCTTCGAATTTGGTTTTGCCAAATTGTGCAGGTGGATGGTTAATGTAATCTGACGCCATCTCACCGCTGCGCATGGCGGCACCCATTTCAGCATAATTCTGAGCAACTTCCAGTGGAGCACCTGCCTGGGTCATACCTGCGATGGTCTCTTCATCTTTGAAATTTACCCATTTAAGATCAGATTTCCCAATTGCAGAACCTAAAATTGCAGCCACCTCATCGGTTGTTTTTTCATCGCTGGTTACATAGCGAATACTTTTTCCGGAGAATGTGAGTCCAAGCAACTCCTCGGCCGCTGCATCGGCAATATCATTTGGATTGACCAGAACAAGCAAAGTCCCTTCGCCATAGTTTCCTCCAATGATTCCCATATGTTTGATCATGCCGATGTTGCCCAGAAAATTAGTAAAGAAGAATCCGGGTCGGAGGTGTTTTACGTTTACGCCGACAAGTCCGTCAAGTGCTTTCTCCACAAAAAATATTCCACTAACCGGACCACAACCTTCGCGCATGTGAGCACCTATGCTGCTTAGGTTAACGACATTTTTAACGCCGGAGACCTGAATGGCGGAGGCATAATTTTCACCGATTCCGGCAATATATTTTTTCCAGTTACTGCTGCCAAAGTTGGGTGGAACCATTGTGTAAACGGCATCAGCGCCTCTAAAGGTTTCTGTTAAAAATGCAACATCTTCCACCGAACCAATTGCGGCTTTAGCGCCAATTGCTTCAATTTGTTCAACTTTATCGGCCCTGCTGCTTATCACTGTTACGTTGTGTCCGGCTGCCACCAACTGCTCAGCAAGAGGTTTGCTGATATTTCCCAATGAACCTGTTATTACGAATTGCATAGCTTTTTAAATTTAATGTGTTGATATAAAACGTAGAAGTGAAATAAAAGTTCAAAACTGACGGGGGTTATCCTGGAATTTCATTAAAGGTGTCATCGCAAAATTTCCTATATTTCACAAAATTTTCAACTACAGAAAAATGGATACTTTGAACATCGCAATATTGGGCTGCGGAACTGTTGGCGGAGGTGTTGCACAGATCATTACAGAGATAAATGAGGAGCTTACGCTAAGAGCTAAAACTAAGATTGTGCTTAAAAAAATTGTCGAACTTTATCCCCGATCAGCATCTGAACGCTTTAATCTACCGCTCAGTCTGTTCTGTGGCGGAGGAAAGGATATCACTGCAAACGAAGCCAACCAGTATATCCAGGAGATTATTTCTTCGGATGATATTGATTTGGTAGTCGAAACTATAGGTGGTAAGAGTGATTTTGTATACAATTTGTGTCTTGATATTCTCAATTCAGGGAAGCATTTAGTTACTGCCAATAAAGCGCTGTTGGCCGAAAGGGGCAAAGCTATCTTTGAAACTGCAGAATTAAAGAATGTAAAAATTGGATTTGAGGCAGCTGTATGTGGTGCAATTCCAATTATAAAAGCCATACAAGAGAGTTTTACCGGTGATAAAGTATTGTCGGTTTCTGGAATCATGAATGGGACAAGTAATTACATCCTGACTCAAATGCAGGATGGGAAACTTGAATTTGACGAAGCCCTTAAGATGGCGCAGGATAGTGGTTATGCCGAAGCTGATCCGTCACTTGATATCAATGGAGGTGATGCAGGTCATAAATTGATCCTTTTGATTAAACTGGCTTACGGGGTTGATGTTTCGAAAGATGACTTCTCTATTACCGGGATTGAAAACATAACCAAGGAAGATATAGATTTTGCAAGCGAAATCGATGCAAAGATCAAGCTGATCTGCTATGCCAAAACAGTAAATGGAGATATTTATGCGACCGTACGTCCAATGCTGGTAAAAAATACCAATTTCCTTTCTGATGTCAGCGGAGCAACCAATGCGGTGCGCATCAACAACAAATATTCAGGTATTCATTTTTTGGTAGGAAAGGGTGCCGGGTCAACCGAAACAGCGATGTCTATTGTCTCTGACATTATTTTCATTGCGCGCTATGGAGATAAAATACAGAATATCCCCGCAAAGCAGGAGATCAATCTGGCCGATTCACATAGGTTTGTGTTTCCGTATTTGATCACCTTTCAGACCGGGAATATTCCGGGGACAACAGGTTTTATTACCACTGCCATTGGGAACCAGGAGATCAATATTGAGACTGTAAGTCACAATCGGCACAAAGGGGAGAAGGCGATGTTTTCGATCGCTACTATGCCATGTACACTTGGCCAGATAGAAACTGCTATTCTTGAAATCAGAAAGGAAAAGCCCGGAATGTTATTGAGTGAACCTAAGATTATGCCGATATTGTATTGAAAAACAGCGTTTAGAGTTGGGCAAATTCATCGTTTCTTTTAAGGAATTCGTCAATAATGTTTTTTGAAATCCTAAAATTCGTAGTTTGAAGTTTTTCAATAATTGGTTTAACCTTTTCTAAAACTCCGATTTGCTTTGCTTTGTGAATGATTCCAAGAGTTCCAGTGAATTTTAGATTTAGTCTGGATGCTAATTTTCTGGCTTTTAGATCATCAAGTACCAATAGGGGCGAATTCTGTTCTTTTGCTAACGCGATTGCACTTGCTTCCCCTATATCAACTTGCAACTCCAGAAATTCCTGGTATTTTTTATCTTTTACACTTCTAATAAATATCCAATCAGGCAATTCCCCTAAAAATTCAATAGCAACTTCAGGTGTTGTCATTATCGAAGAATATACTTTTCGGAGTAGATCTAATTCCCCTATATTATCAAGGATGATAAGACAGCTAGTATCTGCAATGACTAAACTAGGCATTGCAGATATCAGATTCTAAGTCATTCAGTGATTTAGTGAAAACTGAAACGTTGTAATGCCCCAGTAGTTCAATAAATGTTCTTTTAGATACACCTGCTAACTCTGCTGCTTGCCCGGATGATAAAATTCCGTCTTCATATAATTTTGATGCAATGATCATTGAAAAATCGGAATCTTTCAGATCAACATCATCCGGAATATTAATTTGAATTGTTCTCATAGCTTAATTTATTAACACTTAACAAAGATACAATATCATAGTGAATAATAAACTCTCGTTGCAAGGATCAAACACGAAGCGGTAAAAGTATAGCAAACCGGAATAAAATGAAACATAGCGGGGTAAAATGATCAATGACCCTTGATCTCTTTGGATCAGATCTCCATAATCTCCTTTATTTGATCATAATAGTTGCGCCCTGAAGTAAGTTTAGTCTGGCCGGCATCATCCATTTTAAGGATAAACCGGCTGCCGAAATGTTTATCGATCTCCCTGATCCGGCTTACATTAACCAGAAGTGATCTGTGAATCCGGAGAAACTTGGCTTCTAATTTATCCTCCAGGCTTTTAAGCGGTAAATTGCACAGGTATGTTTTTGCTTCCTTATTGTGAATCGTCACATATTTATCTTCTGCAGAGAAATAGAGGATATCTTCAATCCGAATAAACAGCATGCGGTCACCCAGTTTTACGGGAATGGAGGTAATCTCCTTTTTGGGAGTCTGCCCCAGGTAATTATCAATGATCCGGAGGAGACCCTCCTTGTCTGAGTTCAACTTCAGGGTATCAAGCTTTTCGATGGATTTTTGGATGCGCACCGCCTTGACTGGTTTTACGATGTAGTCAATACTATTGGTTTCAAAAGCTTTGAGCGCAAATTCGTCGAATGCGGTGCAAAAAATGACAATCGGAGAATGGATGGATTGCTGCAACACCTCGAATCCGTTGAGCCCCGGCATCTGGATATCGAGAAATAACAGATCGGGTTTAAGCCGGTCGATCATTTCAAGACACTCAATACCGTTTTGTGACTCACCAATCAGCTCAATTTTATCCGGATAATCTGACAGCAATTTTCTAAGCCGGTCGCGCGCAGGCTGTTCGTCATCGGCTATCAGGGTGCGGTATGTTGGAGTCAAAGTATTCATAGGTCAAATATTTGGTTTTATTGTTGAATTAGCTCATGACTCTTTATTGGCAAGCTCAATCCGATGAACTTTTCAGGTTTGTTTTCCCAATTTATATTGGCTTTGGAGCCATACAGCAAAGTGATTCGTTCCTGTGTATTCCGGATCCCATAACCCGGCAGCGGTCCATCGGGGAAGCCGGGGCCATTATCGTAAATTTTTATTCTAAGTTTTTCATCATCTTTTGAAATGACTATTTTAATGAATCCGTTTCTGGTGATTTGTGATAACCCATGTTTAATCGCGTTTTCAACCAAAGGCTGAATCACCAGTTGAGGAATTTGAAGTTCATATAATTCCGGATTGCATTCAATTTCAAATCTTAAGCGGTCTCCAAACCGCACTTTCTCAATTTCGAGGTAGGTTCGTATTGCATTCAGTTCTTCCGAAATAGAATTAAACTGTTTCTCTTCCCTGTTAATTGAATATTTAAAAAAGTCGGAAAGAGCCAGGGACATTTTTTCGGTTTTTAGGGGATCTGTTGTTGCGAGGCTTGCAATCGAATTCAGAGCATTGTACAAAAAATGGGGATTTATCCTGGCCCTTAGCGATTGAAGTTCTGATTGTTTTTGAAGTTCGCTCAATTTGGCCAATGCCAAATCCTTTTTCCGGATTATAGTCTCTGAACTCTTTTTAATAAAAATAGAAAATGCGCGGGCAATACCTAAGAGTGGGGTAAATGGAATTACTGATGCCACAATCTGATAGTTAATATTCGAGGGTTTAACCCGACAAATTTGATTTATAATAAGAATAAAGATAAATGGGATAAACATTGTCGTTAAAAGGGGGACAATAAGGGCAGGAATGAAATTTTCATTTTCTTTTATGATCATCCGTTCAATAAGGAAAATGGATACTATTGAAACTACTCCTACTCCAACTATCACTCCAATTATCCGAAAATGGGAAATCAAAAGATCATCACTGTTTGGATAGGAATAGTAAAAAGAAAATATTGCTCTTATTATCAAATAAATAATTGTTGCACAAATAACAAAAATTCCTTGGATAAAATAGCTTTTAAACCTGTATTGATGTTTCTTAAACATCCC
>Ga0118677_10007691_pt1 | contig 17676 bp, 22 predicted proteins | sample AliMusrvi5mmetaG_FD_86154 | JGI IMG/M metagenome (GOLD analysis project Ga0118677, IMG submission 86154) | reverse complement strand
TTTTCCATTGTTTGTAATATGTTACGGGGTAAGCCGCGACCATCAATCTAACATTCTAATCCTCACGGAGGCTATATGCTGGAGTTTATCGAAGAGCACAACCGGCTGCTGATCTGCATATTCCTGGTAATATGCACGGCGGCTGTATACTGGCAGGTGGGCAACCACGAGTTCATAGGCGGCGACGACACCTCATACCTAATGAACAACCCAAACGTCAATACGGGGTTTCACTGGGACAACGTGAAGTGGGCGTTTGAAAACTCCCGCAGCTACAACTGGCACCCGCTGACCTGGATATCGCATATGATAGACAGCGATATGTACGGCGTCAACCTGCCCGATAGTCCCGGCAAGCACCACCTGATGAACCTGCTCTGGCATCTGATCGACTGTGTGCTCGTCTTCCTGCTTCTTTGTCGTCTTACAGGCAGTGTCTGGAAAAGCGCATTCGTGGCCGCGCTCTTCGCGCTATTCCCGACGCATGTGGAATCCGTCGCTTGGACATCCGAGCGAAAGGACGTCCTGAGCACGTTCTTTCTCATTCTGATGCTGTGGTCATACATTAGATACTCGGAGAAGCCAAACCTCAAGAGATACTGGACCGTGCTGGCGCTCTTCGCGTGAGACTGCCACGCATCCTTGTGGTCGCTGGCCCGCCATACTTCATCGGTTCCGGCCACGCTCGGTCGCGTGTTTTCGGGAATGATCGCCCGCAGATTGCTCCACCACTTTTGCTCGGTGCCTCCAGAAACATCCGACCTCGATCCGGCGCCGTTGCCCGCCTGTCCGCGGTTCTGCTCCGCCTCCATCGAAATCCGGTCGATGAGCGACCCCAGGCTTGTGTCGATGTCTGGCATTGGCTGGCCTTGTTACTGGCTGATCTTGTGGCCGCGCATGATGGTGCCGCACGAAAATGCGTTGGTTGCGCCGCAACTGAACAGGATGTAGTCCTCGTCCTTCCACATCTTCGCGATCGTGTGCGGCGTGGCGACGGCGGTTGACGAAGAGTTGGTCAGCGTCGCGATCGTGTTGGTGATGGCCCCGCCAAACATAACTCGGGACACCGTTGTCGTGCCAGCCGCCAGGTTCCAGGAAAACACCTCGATCACTTCGGCGCCCGACACGTCCTGCCCGACGTACATCTTCGCGATATTCGTTCCGCCACCGGTGCTCGGGGAGTACGCGCGGATAATCTGGTAATCGCCGGCAGAAGCCAGCGCAACGGCGAACAAAGCGGCAAACACGGCGGAGAGTGTCTTCATGGTCTAGCTCCTATCGGGGTGCTGTTACGTGGGAGGATGATAGCATGCGAGATGGAGTTAGCGCAAGGGGATGCGGCAAGGCGTCACATCCACCCCTCCCACCGCGTGTCATTCCGACCCGGACGCCCGCGGTCCATCTTGTAGCTCAGCGTCAGCATGGCCAGCGCCTTCAACTCCGGCAGCACGTCGCCGCGGGTATTCGCAACCTCGATCTTCTCGGCCACGTCGCGCGGCACGATGATTCTTGCCGTCATCTCGCGCCACACCCCAAGCGCGCGGTCCATCTCGCAACACGGCTGACTCGGGATCTTCGCGCCGTGAGTCGTCGGGTCGCGCCTGACCATGCGCCACCAGGTATCGGACTCAACATCCTTGTCCGCCTGCACGATGATGCGAGTCACGCCCCAGCACACCAGGTCACGCAGCATGACGCCAAGGCCCTCGACCTTCGGCGTTGACCCGACGCGGTTGAACTCACGCATCGTCACCACGCGCATCATGCCGTCTGGGTCCAGCACGCCGATGCACACCGCGCCGTTGGGGTGTACCGTTCCGCCGGTCACATCTCGGTCAGGCCACGCTACGGCGGCGCGCACGTCGCCCTGCATTATCTCGCCGTCGAACGGCCACGCGCCGGGCTTGAATGCGTTGTCGGCGGCCATGCGCTCGGAGATTACGTCGCCGGTCAGGAAGGTGTTGCCATCGGGGCAAGAGAAGCCGTTGAGTCCTTGCATATAACCTCCTGCCTACCGCACCTGCATCCCCGTCCCGCCGCTCACCGCGGTCTCGCTCTCGCGCAGCCCCATCACGGCGTCATGCGCCCCGCTCACGGCGTCCAAATCGTCATCATGCACCGGGCTCGGCGCGGCGTCCACGTTCTTCAGGAACTCCTCGACATTCGGCCCGTCCACAATCGGCATGCCGCCGCCGCGACCGTGCATCTGCCATGCCGCGGTTAGCATGCCGCTCCAGGTCGTGTGCTTGGGTCCGGTTGGCCGCTTGCACAGCATGACGGTATATCCGTCGGCCAGGAACGGACGCGCCAACTCGCTCGGCCCGATCAGCCCCATGCTGCCCTTCTCGAACTCAATCCATACCTCGGTCTGCCGGCCATCAACCTTGGCCTGCGCAAGCATCGTGTCTCCGACCTGGGCGTAGTTGATCCGGTCTCTTGTAATCCCGGCAATACAGGTCTTACCGTCGTTGTACCGCAGCACGCGGCCCGACGCGGTGAAGTCGCTCGTGCGCTTGGCAAATGCCGCGCAGTCCCAGTACCGAACGTCTTTGACGACCGTGCCCGTCGGCGCCGCCGGAACGCGCAGAAACCACGCGCGGCTGGCCATGTTTCCGGATGCCGCGACCGGGTTGACGTCCAGCAGGCCCGCGGCTTCGTAGGGTGTGAGGGTGGCGTACATCTCGCGATACCACGTCTCACCGAACCGCTCGGGGAATAAGTACTCCCATGTCCCATCTTCGCGCCTCGTTCGCGCCGGGTAACTGATAACCTCGAACTGCGGGAACTCCTTGTTCGCCTTCATCTCCTTCAAAATCCGTTCCTGCAATCCGTCGACGTGCCAGGGCGTCCCGACGATGGCAACGATGCTCACGGGCGCGCGGCGGGTCATCAGGTTGTTGCGCAGGACGTCCCATCGAGCATCGCGCACAAGCGCGGACTCCGCCTCTTCGCGACTGCCGCACCAGTCGTCGGGTATCAGGATTGTCGCTCCGCGGCCCGTCATGCGCTTGCTCTCGAACCCGACGACACGCAGTTTCCCGCGCGAACCCTCCATGCCCCACTCCTCGCTGCCGGTGTACTTGCGATTGAGGCGCACACCGGGAAACAGCATCGAGTACCGCTCGTCGCAGACGATGTTCTGCGCCTCGCGACTGAACCCGACGGCCAGCGAGGCATCGCAACCCACCAGCATGACATCCGGGTCCATGGCGTGAAGGTGGCCCATGGCGAATGCGGGAAAGTAGGTGGACACTGCGAGGCTTTTTCCATGACGAAATGGCACACGAATCAGCATGTATGTACTGATCCCGCGCTTGAGTCGATCGACCGACCGGTCCAGCGCTGCGCAGATCCCGCGCGTGTGACGCCCGACGATGAACGGAGCACCAGGGCCGCCGCTCCACGTCGCGGCCATGAAGTCAATCATCCGGCGCCGCGCGTGAAACCTCCGCACCGCGGCCGCGGCCGCCTCTGCGCCGGACAGCGACCCAACCACTCTCACAGATCCGCCCATCGAACCTCCTCAATGTACGCGCCGGCAATCTCGCGAATCAAAACTGTGCTCCTGACCACCAGTGCGGCCGTCTCGCGCTCGACATATGCAGCATCGGTGTACATCGGCGTGCCATCCTTGCGCCGCCTCACCCATCGCGCACTGTCGCACTTGCGCTGCCATCCCGTCGTGCGCCGCTGCCTGACGGGCTTGGAGCTCACTCGATAATCTCGGCATCCTGCGCCTCTCGCGCTCGCACGGTGCCACAGCACGGGCACGCGACACCGGGCTCCGGCCGCGCATCTCGAAGGATGATGGCCAGCAACTCGGCATCGCTGCACTCATCGGCGGATGCAACCTCGCGCGTGAAATCGATCGGCGTGTCGCCACCCGACGCTGACCCGCCGCGGCGCTCGGCCTCCTTGTCGCGCTCGCGCAGGCGATACCCAACCCATACCGGGTTATGCTGCTCACACCCCTCGCGTATCGCTGCCGTCGCGTGGCCGTCGGCGCGCTGGGCGGCCATGCGCATGGCATAGGCCAGGTCCGTGGATTTTGCGATACGTGCGGTAATCTCCTCGACCGTCATCGCGCAGCGCTCCGCGATCAGGACGGAGACGCCGTGGTACTGGGCGATTAGCTCGCGGATGTCGGCGTCGGTCGGGGCTCGTGCCAGCACGATCGGCTTACGCGGCTCTAGCTGCTGCTGCTGATCCATGCCGCAAAACATACGCCGCGGGCGGAAACAGGTCAACGGGAAAAAAAAAGCCCGCACAACTGTGCGGGTGACGCGGCAACGGTGGCGCTGGTGGATGGTTAGCGGCTTAGGTCGTACACGTAGATGCCGTCCTCGGTCGTGTGGGTGTTGGTTGCCGTCGGTTGCGCCTGCGCCTGTGGAGCGAACGCCACGCGCCTCGGCTGCCCGTCCTTGCGCGGACGACCGCCATTGCGCCCGTTGATCCTCACCGCCGCCTGCTTGGCCGGGCTGGTGGACAATCCACCGGAACGCCCGATAGCCCGCAGGTAAGCGCGGGCTAGGTCTAGTTGTGCTAGGCTAGTAGACAATTTGCACCTCCCTCGCGCGCCGCCTGCGCCATGCCGCGGCGCGTTGCTGCGCCCGCCGACGCTCGCGCGGGTCGTGGATCTCGTCCGGCAGCATCGGCGGCTGGTCGAGTACGTTGCACACGCGCACAGGTCTCGTGAGCGTGCTCAAGGTCTGTTGAGTCATGGTTGACTGCTGCATCACCAGTCCCTCCGGCGCCATGCGTCGCGCAACTCGCGGTTACGGGCGTCGTCGCGCAACGCTCTGATTTCCGCAGCGATCAACCAGATCAGCGCCAGTGTGAGGGTGAGCCAGGTGAGCCATGCGAGGATAGTCATTGTTTATCTCCGCCCGGTTATCGCGCCGGGCTCGCGTGGATGAACTTTGCAAGGAGCATGCCCGCGGTAGGCGTTGTAACTCGTGCTGGGGACCGCCGTGCCGCGCTTGCGCTGGATATTCGTTGTCCTAATTGCTCGGGATAACTCCGGCTTCCGGCGCTTCGGCCTGGTGTTGCTCGACAGGCTCGACAACCGTCCCGTAGCAGACGGTGCCGCTCAGCACCTTGGCGCGGATCTCCATCTCGCTCGCGTCGGGGATGCGACAAATGCACAGCCCGGCGAAGATCCGCAGGGCAACGGTCAGGGTCTTGGCCTTGATGCCCCAGCCGGCCTCGATTCCCGTGCCGGCCTTGATGCCCTCGCCGGCCTTGATGCCCTCGCCGGCCTCGATTCCCGTGCCGGCCTTGATGCCCGTGCCGGCCTCGATGCCCTCGCCGGCCTCGATGCCCTCGCCGGCCTTGATGCCCCAGCCGGCCTTGATGCCCGTGCCGGCCTTGATGCCCCAGCCGGCCTTGATGCCCGTGCCGGCCTTGATGCCCGTGCCGGCCTCGATGCCCTCGCCGGCCTCGATGCCCTCGCCGGCCTCGATGCCCGTGCCGGCCTCGATGCCCGTGCCGGCCTCGATGCCCTCGCCGGCCTTGATGCCCCAGCCGGCCTTGATGCCCGTGCCGGCCTTGATGCCCTCGCCGGCCTTGATGCCCGTGCCGGCCTTGATGCCCTCGCCGGCCTCGATGCCCTCGCCGGCCTCGATGCCCGTGCCGGCCTTGATGCCCTCGCCGGCCTTGATGCCCGTGCCGGCCTTGATGCCCCAGCCGGCCTTGATGCCCCAGCCGGCCTTGATGCCCGTGCCGGCCTCGATTCCCCAGCCGGCCTCGATTCCCGTGCCGGCCTCTGCGACGATTGACAGCGTCGCGGAAATTGAGACAAACGAAAGCAAGCCCATGCGCGGGGCAAGCTCGATCCGTCCCGCAAACGCGACGGCCGTGTTTTCGTATTGCGCCCGGTTCTCGGGCGTTATTTTTAGGATGTCCATATTGTCTCCTCGTTTGCAGCCGGGCCTATCCCAGCCGACAAAACGCACTATAACCTAAGCCGGTTTGCAATGCAAAAACTATTTCACAAAATCTTTTGCACGGCATCCGCTGCTGTCCCAAGCCCCGACGCATCCACGCTCGACGGTGGTATCGGTGTCAGTGGCTCCCCCGCGATCACAACCGCCTGCGTCGCCCCGCACGGGCACGAGGTGCCCCTGCACTCGGCGCCGCACGCTGGGCATCTCCACTCGGCCACCGCCACGGACGCCTTGCGCCGGCCCCAGCAAGCACGGCACAGCGGCCTCCACGACTTTGCCCCGCACTGCGCACATACACGCCCAGTAGGTTGCGCGCACGCCCCCCTGTCGTCGCCGTGTAGCCGCCGCAACTCGTCCCTCGCCGCCACGCTCAACGCCCCGGCCGCGATCATGGTCTGCACGGCCGCCCGGTTGTCTGGCCGGTTGCGGTGCTGCCGGCGGGCGCGCTGGATCTCCCTGATTGCCCGACACTCAGCCCAGAATATCGGGCACCGCATCATGCCACAGACTGCGCGCCAGGACTCTCCGGCCGCCCGCATGCCGGCTCCAAGGGTCGGGTACGCTCGAAGGAACGCCAGGGTCGTCATCCGGCGTTGATACGCGCGCCGCTCTCGCGCTGTGGAGTACGTTCGCACTCGGGGAGTTTTTTCGATGGTCGGATTTTCGGTTGTCTCCATTTTACTCCCCACTTCCTTCCATAAACTCATGCGGCACAGCCGCTTCCGTCTCTTTTTCCGCGTTTTCCGCGTCTTTCACCCGTTTGAGAACATCAACAACTCGCCGTCTCCTGTCCATCATCACCAACTCTGCCTCGCGTCTCAAATCGAGCACCTCAAGCCACTGCGGATCTGGGTTGTCCGGTGCGAGATGCACCAACACCATTACCAGCCGGTCGGCCTCGTCCGCGCGCAGGTAGTGCATGCGCAGTATGGACGCGTAGATGTGCAGTTGCAGAGAGTACCGCACGAGGTGACAGTCGTGCAAGTGAGAGTACGGCGGCAGAGCGCGGGCTCCATACGCGTTGGTTGCATCGATATGTTTGTTGGTCTTCCAGTCGAGCAGGATCGGAGCGGAGTCGCGTCGCCGGATGGCGAGTAAGTCGCACGTGCCGGCGGTGAGCGACGCCGGATCCGCAATTATTGCCTCAGGGTGTACGCTGGAGCAGGTCGCGCGGATTTGAGATGCGGATGAGAACGCGGCCGCGAAGGCAGCGCGCTCGCGGGGCGAGGTTGGTGCGTGTGGCGGCGGGAGTCCGAGAAGGATGGCCTCGGAAGTCTCGTGTACGCGTGTGCCGAGTGCGCAGGCTTTGTCGCCGGTCGCGGCCCAGGACGCTTTGACCTGTGAGACGGTGCGGCCTTCTCGGGAGGCGACGCGTGACGCGATTGATCCGTCGACGTCGAACGGAGCGAAAAGAGACGAGACGACGCGCGTCACGGAGTCGTATGGCCCGAGTCCGCGCGAGTCGGTGTAGAGGTGCTTGGAGGCGTCGAAGTTTATCGTGATTCCGGTTGGGTGGTTTGCGGTTTTCATGATCTTTGGTCAGTTTTGTGGTTTTTTGGATGTTTTTGCGTAAGTTACGATGCGTGCAACTGGTTACGACAATTTTTGTGTTTTGGCCAGAGCGATTTTTTGTTGTAAGTTACTGCGGTTTTGGTTGTTAAGTGTGTTTTTGAGAAATCTGGCCAGGCTGGCCAGACCTTTTTCCTATAGGAGGGGGCTACATATGATATTGCGTTTCCCATGGGGGTACTCCTATAGGGAAAGGTATGGCCACTATGGTCAAATGATATAAGTATCGAGAATTGCAATGAGTTATCTGGCCAGAGGTACGACAAAAAAGGTATGGTCAGGCCAGGGCTCGGGCTGGCCAAAACATAATGAGTGGTGAAGTAAGCGTTGTCGGTTGTTCTACTCATGCGTCACCATGAACTCACCGATCGATGCTGGGTGCACGATCGCACTGGTCATCGTCGCCGGTCGAAAATTCCACGCGAGGCCTGAATAACGTTTACTGTTCGACGAAATCGGCCAGCGTGAGACACTTGGATTAATCTCGTGCAGGTATCGAGATTTGGCAAGGTTTCGTACGAGTTGGATTGGCTTTGGTTTGTAGTCTTGGATGTCGCGGATTGGCTTGCCGGCCCACGAGTTGACTACCTCTGAGCGGATAAAAACAGGGTCGCCGGCGGCGATTCCGAGATCTCGAATTCGCTGCTCAAACACCTCTCGAATTGCAACGGCGACTTCCTCTTCGATGTTGCTGTCTGCGCGGGACGACTGCACGCGCGAGATAACGTTGGCGTAGGTCTCCGGCGTTCTGCATATGGCCTGTAAGACCCGGGTCTCGAACTCCGGGAAGCGGGTGGCGGCGGGCGCCGGAAAAGGGTCGTGGTGTGCCAGGATGTCGATGATGTCTGCGATGATTGCGAGCCTGTTTTCGGAGATGTACGACTGTGCGCGCGCAAGCCAGCTGGACGAGTACGGCGGTTTTTTGAGCTGGATGTAATACGACCGAATGGCGATGTCACTGTCCACCTGGGCGCTGTTGGCTGTGAGGACGTAGACAAGGTTATTTGGGCGCTTTTCCTCTCCGTGGCCGTAAGGTGCGCGGCCGGATATGCTGCGGGCTGTGATGAGGTCGGCGAGGCCGGGGGCGCGAAAATCGCCGGAAACGTTGTCCACGAGGACGATGCGGCCTGTGCGGCCCTCGGATGAGAGGAGGCGTTTGATGAGTTCCTGAATGTCGTGGTGGATCTCTTCGGGGTTGGTGCGGATTGGGTCTGATGCGTATAGCTGGGCCACAAGCTCGACTAGGACGGTTTTTCCGCTTCCGGCGCCGTCTTGGCTGTCGATGATCCACGATGGCCTGGGGACTCCGTGGACGTACCATAACGGGGCCGAGATGAACGCCGATAGAAGGTGGCGGTCTGCATCTGTGGCCGGCGCGAACATGGAAACGAGTGTGCGTAGGCGCGAATGTTCTGGGCACGGCGCAGGTATTGGGTCATGGGCGTAGTACAAGTCGGACCTGGGCGGCCAATCTGGCGTGTAACTGACACCCTCGTAGCGTCGCGCGGTGGCGTACAGCGACGAAAGGAACTCCTCTTTTGTGGCAAAGTGGTCTCCGCGGGTCCAGCCAACAGGTTTTTTTGACCTGCGATCAATCCACGCGAAAAGGTCTGCTGGTTTTCCGATTTTGACGATTCGGCCAGAATCGCGGTCATGGTCGAACAGACAGCCGCCATCGAGACGCGGAAATCCGAGAAACCGGCGTTGTAGGTCGCGGATCATATCATTTTGGCATCGCGGGTCTTTGGTGATCTCTTTGACCGGCTTGCCGCGGATAATTTTCTCTCCCTCAACCGGGATGTAGTTGCGGAACGGTTCGGTGTTGGCCTGTTTTGCCTCCGCAAGCCGTTCTGTTGTGGCGGCGTGAATATCGGTAGATAGGTCGAGTTCGGCGGCTGGAACCCACTGGCGGGTGCGCTGGATGAGCGCAATTACATCTTCCGCCTCTTTGGTCGGGAACCCATCCATAACCCAGTCGTCGACACCAGATTTTGTAACGTCTGGAAGCTGCGGCGGGACAATGCGGACGCTGGCGGCGTGGCCGTAGATCTCCGCGGCGACGATTTCGGCATGTTCGCGGCCGGGGGCGTCGTTGTCCGGAGCGATGGCGACGTGTTTGCCGGCGAGTGATGACGTGTATGACTCGTGCCACTTACCTGCGCCCATGGGGGCGGTGGTTGATGGTAGCCCGAGTTCTGCCAGGCAATCGGCGGATTTCTCGCCTTCGCAGATTATCACCCAGTCGGATGCGGCGATCTCGGGCAGACGGTAAAGAAACGTCTCGCGCTCTTTCAGGCCCCAATGGATGCCGCCGGGTGACTTTTCGTCTGGCACGCCCTGAACGAACTCCTTGCCGTCGCGGTCCGGATGCTGCAGGCGCACGGTGATGTGACGGACGGCGCCGGCAAGATCGCGATATTCGTACCGGGAAACCTCGGCGTACCCCTCGGAGATGAGATTGTCATAGCGCGACGGCGCCCGCGGTCCGACGACAGTCTTGTTTTTCGGCGTCAGACCAAGAATGATTCCGAGTTCGGCCTGCGCCTGCTGAATGTCGCCGTTGTACTTGAACGCTGCCAACTGCAGCACGCCGCCGCCTTTCTTCTCGACTTGATCAAAGAACTGGTCTTTGTCGATACTCACATTATGGTCATCGTCGCCGCCGCGCCATTTGGCAGCGCAGCGTCCGTTCTTGACAACGCACCCGTAGAAGCGCGTCGCAATGTCAATACAGCTTGCTTGAGAGCGGATCTCGTCGAAGGAAAAAAAGTTCATGTCGTTGGCCCATTGTTATGCGCTAGCTTTGAATACTGAGGTAAACGTGAAATGACTTTTGCTCTTTCTTCTGGATCGCTCATTCTTCTTTTCATATACGCCTTGAGCTTGTCAATCTCTTCTGGTTTTTGGAATCTTCTCAATTGAGCATCGCGCATTCTCTGTTTGCTTTCTGCGCTAAACTTACGTCCAATGTTGGCTGTTAACAGGGCTTGCTTATGCCTAGGAGATAGCTTTTTTTGCCTACTCAAAAACGACAAGTGCTCTTTTTGCTCTTTCGTCCATATGTGATTGGCAAGTCCCTTGCGCATTTTTTCTCTCATCCCCGGCTTTGCCCATCTTTGTTTTGTAGCCTCACCTGTTCTGAGTCTGGCAGCAAACGTAGCTATTCTTCCTCGTGCGCCTTCGCCGCCATCTGTCAGGTTATATCCGTGAGGTTTTTTTGATAGGTGACTTTTAATCAACTCCATTTCGCGCACATTCAGTAATCCAACGGCAACGACATCAATAACTTCAACGAACATGCTGTCTATACCATATTTTCTGATTGCCCTGAAAATGCACTGGCATATCTTTTTTTTAAACATAGAGTGTTGCCGCACTCTGCATTCTACCGAACGTATAGTCTGCCCAATGTACGCTTTGCCACTAGGAGACGTGATCTTGTAGATGAATCCGTAACCGGCCGGAGGCTTGTCGGTCAACTTGAAGTCTCTGGCCAAAAGAGAACCGCCCCCACCAGGTGAAGCCAACGCGGGCACAACCGCACCCGAAGGATTGGTAGGGTTCGCGCAAGAGTCTGGTGAGGGCGGAAAAGAGTTCATGGTTGTGCTCCTTCGGCGGGCTTCACTCGCCGTCGCACTATTCATGCGCGTTTCAATCCTAAATCCGTTCCGATGATTAGCGCAACTGGTTTTCACTGGTCTGTTGAATTCGCGAATTCCTGAATGCAGGTATGCTTACTTTCAACCTTCTCAATTCCCGCCTTAAACGCTCCGTACTCTCCGCACACGACCGCGGCTTGTTTGGCGCGTGTGACGGCGGTGTAGATCCACGAACGAGAAAGCAGGGAGTGTGCGTCTTTGCACAGGCAGACTACCAGCACGCGGCGGTATTGGCTACCCTGTGACTTATGGGCGGTAAGTGCGTATGCCAGCGACAGGTTGTTGCGGTCGGATCGCGAGAACAGCACGCGGTCTGTCATGGCGCCGTCGTCCATGCCGGGGTGTGTTTGGACCGGATCGTCCACGCGGACCCAGATGCCGCCGTCGATGTCGATCGCGCTGATTGTGCCTATGGTTCCATTCCAGCAGTCGAGTTTCGGAAGATTCTTGCCGTTGATGACCCGATCTCCGACTTGGAACCGCTGTTTTTTGTCTTTCCAGTCTCGTGGCAATACGGCGTCGGCAATCGCGCGATTGAGTCCGCGTACGGTGGCCGGATCATCGTCACTCTCGCCGTTACGCGGAACCAGCACAATATCCTGCTCAAAGTCCCACGCGTCTGCCGTGACCCATGACAAAACGGTTGATTGCGTGCGCGCGGCGTCGCCCGTATTGACGGCGGCCCAGCGCTCGCCTGGAGTCGTGAGTTGCATTGGCGGCGTCGATCCGGCGCGGATGGCGACAGCGGCCTGGAATACAGCCTCGGATGCCCTGTAACAACGCGTGAGATTGATTGCGAGGTCTGGCCGAAGCGCGAGGATGTCGTGGTATGGCTGCCCGCGGCCAACGGGAGGCAACTGCGCCTGGTCTCCGACGAGGATCAGGCGCGCGGGATTTCGGCGCGTGATCTCGGCCAGAAGCGGCGCGTCGATCATGGACGCTTCATCCACGATGACGGTGCGGCCGGTGAGAGAGTCGGGGTCGGCCTTGAATGATGTGCCATCGTACGCCAGCATGCGGTGAATCGTGGACGCCGGCCGCTGCGTCGCTTCGCGCAGTCGCGCCGCGGCCTTGCCGGAGAAGGCGCACAGTAGCGGCTTCAGGTCTGTCTCTTCCTCTTCGATGCGGTTGCAGATTTCGCGGATGATCGTGGTTTTGCCGGTCCCGGCGCTACCGCTGATGAGCGTGACGCGCGCGGTGGATGTTGCGCGGGTGATGGCGGCGAGTTGGGCGGCGTCGAAGGTCATTGTGTTATAAACTCCCAAACATCCTGCTCGGCCTTGTAGTCCCCGGCCAGCGCAAAGTACCCGCCGTCATGCTCGAACCCCTTGAGCGTGCCCGCCTTGAAAAGCTCGCTCGTCGCCGCGACAACCAAATCGTCATAGCCTCCCAAGGCGCCACACGCGGCCGCAAACAAGTCGCCCCAGGAGACGACCGTTGACCCGCTGTCCGTCAGGCGGCGCAAGGAATGCACCACAGCCGCCTTGATGCGACGCATGTCGGTATCGTTGATTCCGTACGCCCGCCGGATGCCGCCGTCGATCGCCTTGAACCCGTACCCGTCAAGCTCGGCCAGCCGAAAAGGATCTGACGCGACGACGCCAAGCGTTTCGCCCTTCCAGGTGGCAAACGCCTTCTCGGCCATGTTGGGCGTGCAGCCTTTTCCAATCAGGGCACCGACAACCTCGGCTTGTACGCGGTTCTGGTTCAGCGATTCGATCGACAGTCGAAAACGCTCGTACAGCGCACCGCCAAGACGCGGCACGGCGCCGGGCTTGATGTTCTGCCAGTCGGCTCCGGAGTGCTGCCAGACGGCATCCTCGATGGCCGCTCCAGCACCCGGCGTGCGCTCGATGCAGTAGCGGAGCGTGTCGCGCGGGTTGACCGGGACGTTTAGGCGCGCGCCGTCAAAGGAGAACTCCTTGTTGCCTCGGTACTCGGCCCACTCGCCGAAGAGGATCAGGGACTCGCCGTCACGCGGCCGGAATGCCATCTTGCCCTTGGCGGTCCCGGAGGATGTCTGGAAGATGTACCAGCCTCCGTTTTCGGTCGCTGGCGGGTAGCAGATGCGCTGGATTGTGACGGCGAGTTCCATGACGTGTTACGTTCTATTTCTTAATTTGATCGCAACGTGCTTGTTCCAGTCACCGTCTGCCCGGTGCTCGATGAAGTCGGCCCGCGAAGCCAACTTGCGCCGTACCTGGATCTTGCTGGCGTGTTCGGCGTCCTCGTACTGCCCCTGTGCGGCCAGTTTGCGCAGTTTCGAAAGCGTGTCCGGCAGTGCAAACAGTTCGCGCATGTTTGCCTTGCGGTCGTTGATTTCAGCCGCCTGTTCCGCTGCGATCACAACCTTGGCGTACCGCCATGCCTTCAACGCCCTCAGGTATGCCGCCAGTTCCGGCGCCGTGTTCATTCTGCCTTCCGCCCGTGCGTTGGCCTGCGCCCACCCTTTCGAGACTTTGCGCAGTTCGCGGAAAACCGGATGCTTGGCCATATCGCCGTATTTTACGGATCGGTATGCGTCGCGAAACAGCGCAACCGTTTCGTCCGGGACGCCGCTCGCCTTCATGCGTTCCAGCGTGGTCGAATTATCGGTTAGCGATTGCGGCATGGCGCGCTTCCCCCTGCGTCAGAAGTTTAGCCTGCGATGTGCCGCCGGACGGCAACACGGACGCCTCCTGGTACCCGTCGAAATCCAGATACGGCATGCGCGGAGCCTCGTTGTAAACGCGCATGTTCTGAATCCCGATGTCGGTGCGCGGGTCCATGTCTGCGCTCGACACCAACAGCGCCGCCTGTTTCGCTCGGGACAGGCGACTGGTTGACGCGGCAGCCGTGATCGCGAACGTACCCCATGCGACAAGACCAATTTTCCCGGCAACGCCGAAAAGGTCGATGATGTCGCACTTGCGCGCCGCGGGGTGTTCGGTCGTGACATGAACCGTTGCGGTTAAGTGCTCGCCGTCCTCGCTCTTGGCCACGGAAATATCACGGTCTCCGTAACTGATTTGCGACAGGATCTTGTCGAACATGTCGGGCATGAGAAAGCCCTTTTCCATGTGACCCTTGATCCCGTAGCACGGCAACTTACGCGCCGCCGCCTTGACGGAACGCGCCAGGTCGAAAAGCTCGATTGCCTTGGCGTCCCCGTTGTGGTTGCGCATCTCGCCGCGCAACTGAATATCAATAGTCCTCTTGTTCATGACTTCTTGTCCTCCAATTCCATCCTTCTCAAAAACACCCGGTATGCCATCGCCGCCGCATACCTCTCGTTACCGGCAAACAGCACGCTCACCTGCATCATAGTCAACTCGGCCACGCGCCGCGCGACGAAACTCGGCGACAACTGCGGGTGATTGTTGGCCGGAGCGTTGATCGTGCCGCCGAACTGGTCCGGCGTGACGCGCTGTGTGAAGCAAGCCATCTCGAACGTTCCCTCGACGATTATGACGCGCGCCGGGAAGCTCGCCATGCGTTCCAGTTCCCGCTGAAACCGCTCCCATCCCGTGCTGATGGTCCCCAGGAAGTCATCGAAGCTCTTGCGCTCGATCGCGAACCGCACGGCCAGAAGATCCCGGCCGCGAACGCGCTCCGTGTCCGATTCGAGGGCGTAGTCCCCGGCCGAGAGACCGGCGACGCGGCAAACCACGTCGCACGGCTCCCACGCCCAGGGACATTGCTCTCGGCTGTCGATCAGCACGCGGAGCGGTTCGCGGATGTCGCGCATTAACCGTCCCTCGGCTATAGGAACGGGTTTTTGACTTTGGGTGCGGCGGTAGCAGCCGGCTGCGTCGTGGCAGCGGCGGGGTGACCAGCCGTTGCGGCTGCCGTAGCGGTCGCCGAACCAGCCTGCGCCATGATCGCCTTCATGCGTCGCGCCGCCTCGGCCTTGTCGATGGCCTTGGGAGCGGAACTACCTGACCCAAGCCACTTGACGTTGTGATATACCTTCCCCTCTGCGTTCGGGGCGCTGGCCTCGACATGCGCGACGGTCTCCTTGCCGACGAGTTCGTCAAGACGGCTGAAATCCTGACCGCCCGCGAATCCGATTCCTTCGAGCGCCTGCATGGTGATCTGCGCCTGGGTTCGGTCGGCCATCTTTCCCTTGCCGTAGTTAGGGGAAAACTCCCCGCGCCACCAGTCGGACTCTCCGTCGGCATCCTGCACGCGCAGGCACACGTCGAATCCTCCGGCCGACGCCGCCTGCTCGAACTTGCACTCCGCAAGGCAGGTCTCGACGATCTTTACCTTGATGTCTCCTACTTTTGTGAACATAGCGTCTCTCCCTCTGTGTGGCGTAGCGCGAGGCGCACGCCGTTGTTGTGTTACTTCTCGCGTCCAAAGCGGACGCACGACTTGCGAACCAGAGCCAATGCCTGCGACCACCCGCACACCAGCCACGGCGCGCCGTCCACGCGCACGTCGTAGCAGTTGAGGCGGGTGGTCCCATAGTAATCCAGCGTATGCCGCTCGCCGGTCAGCAGATCGGCGACGGTCACCTGCCGCAGCAGCCGTCCGGCCAGCGGCGTGGAAGGTGGCCGCGGAGACAGGCCCGCGTGTGCGCCCGTCCAACGCGCGCGGATTGCCGCGCGCGCCTGCTCCCTTGTCCACCTGTGCCGCATACTCATGACTTCTTGCACGGTAGGTCTAATACGTTGTTCGCAGGTTCGTCTTTGACAACTTCCCGCGTGATCGTGTGCGGTTTAATGGTCCCGCGCATTTGATCCAGCACCTCGTGCTGAATCATGGCGCACAACCCCAGAAGTTCGATGGCCGAAAAACCGTCGTTTTTCCGATGGATGTGCATTTTGTTGTTCTCGATGTCATGCTCGACCGAGATGGTGTAGGTTTGCAATTTCATTGTCATTTCTCCGATCTGACCTGCGAACCAGAGGCTTCACGGGACGCGGATACGCTCCCGTGAGCCTTGTCGTTCGCAGCAACATCATCATCGAGTTCATGCGCCACGACTTTGCACGTCACGATACGTCCGCGCGCGCCGTCCTCGAAAAACACGGCCTGTTGTTTCCGACCACTGACCTTCACCGTGCATGGGCACATGATTAGGCAGTTCATTCGCAGGTCCGGCTTGCCTACGATCCCTTCGCGCTCCAAATACCTGGCGCATGGCACCGGCCTGTCGCCTCCGTGACTTGGCATCGAAAAGACGACAAGGCGCGAACCCACGGGACTCGTAGTCACGTCCGCTGCGTGAATCGTTCCCCCGCACGCAAATACGATGTTTCCCTTACTCATGGTGTTCCTTTCGTTGTTCCGTTCGATTGAGACTGCGAACCAAGCGCGGGAGCGGACGCGGGTACGCGCCGCTCTGCTTGGGCGTTGGCCGTACAAGCGATCCGCACCAGCAGGTCGCGGAACTCATCCGGCGTGTGTATGCGCGGCGTGCTGTTCTGCCCACCACCACGCGCCCCGACTTCCCCGAGCCGCTGCGCCCGCTTCAGTCCCATCCTCGCCACCACTGCCGGGTCAAGCCGCGCCTCGGTCTTGCCCCATCGCAGTTCCGGCAAATCGGTTCCGACCGCGTACAGGAGCGTCGGCTTGCGTGCATAGTGGCCGTATTGCCCCTGTTCGACGCAACACGTCCACCCCCATTTGTCTGCGGCAATCCACCCACCCGAGCGCGGTGGGACGGCAAGGCCAAAGTGTTGCCATGCGTGGCTCCCCCACGGGTGCTCCAGGATGCCGCCCCACAGTCGCACAGCGTCAAGCGCGGCCTCAAAGCATCCGCCGTCGTCGCCCTTCTTCTTGCGGACTCCGGTTCGCTTCACGGTCAGAGGACACCCAAACCAGAACCGTCCCCACCGCTGGCACGGAGGATGCGCGACCACAGGATGCGGCCCAGCGTACTTCCTTGCGTCTCTCCGTTCGTCCCACGGGTCAACGTGCGGCAAGTCGAAGTAAGTCCCTCCGGTCTGCACGTAGAGAGCGGAAACACGGCCAACAAGAGAGTGGAGGCTATTGCCATTCGCTTCGCTCATGTCAAAGCCTCACTCTTGGCGTTACGCGAACAGGCATCCCTGTGCCCGCTCGAATATCCGATAGGTGAGTTCCGCATGGTGCAGGCACGCGGCGGCGATGTGGTCGCGGCCCTCCTGCGTCGCCATGAGTTCGGGGAACTTCTCGTATTCTTCCGGTGCCCGCGTCTCTCCCAGCAGGGCCATCGCCACGTCGTCCAGGTTGTCGAAGTCGGCCACGCGGTCCGAACCGGCCCACACGGTCATCATGTCGATGTGGCGATCGTTCCCGTATCGCTTGGTCCATGTGGTCAGCGGCGGGGCTCCAAAGTGCTTGGGCGAGATTCCCAGCATCATGGCGCGGCGGTAGATGAACGGAAGGTCGAAGTGCGTGCCGTTGAAGGTGACGAGGCGCGTTTCTGGGTTACTGATCGCGTCGAAAACGAATTGCAACAGTTTGGACTCGTTCGCATCGGTGGCTTCTGGTAGTACGCACGAAAGGTTGCGTGCATCGCCAACATCGTACAC
>Ga0118677_10007690_pt1 | contig 17677 bp, 17 predicted proteins | sample AliMusrvi5mmetaG_FD_86154 | JGI IMG/M metagenome (GOLD analysis project Ga0118677, IMG submission 86154) | reverse complement strand
TCTGGCCAATGATCTTGCCTCGCACACCCTGCTGGCCACCGACAAACCGATATTACTGGCGCCCGCCATGAATGTGCGGATGTGGCAGAGCCCATCGGTGAAACGCAGCTTTGGAATTCTGAAACAGGATGGCGTGCTGTTTGCCGGGCCCAATGAGGGTGAGATGGCGTGCGGCGAATTCGGGCCGGGCCGCATGGCCGAGCCGCTGGAGATTGTCGCGGCTATTGAATCGGCGCTGGGCGCTGAAGGACCGCTGGCGGGTGTGCGTGCACTGGTCACCGCCGGGCCGACGCGCGAGCCGGTGGATCCGGTGCGGTTTCTGGCCAATCACTCCTCGGGCAAGCAGGGTTATGCCATTGCCGAAGCGCTGGTGCGGGCGGGGGCACAGACGACTTTGATTTCTGGGCCGGTATCCATTGCGCCACCAGATGGTGTGAAACTGATGCGGGTCACCACGGCGCGCGAAATGCTGGCGGCCTGTGAAGCGTCGCTGCCCGCCGATGTGCTGGTGATGGCAGCGGCGGTGGCCGACTGGCGGCCCGACATTGCCGCCAACAGCAAGATCAAGAAAAGTACCGACCGTATCGTGCCGCTGATCAAGCTGGTGGAGAATCCCGATATTCTGGCGACCTTGGCACATCACGCCAACCGGCCGCGGCTGGTGATTGGTTTTGCCGCGGAGACCGATGATGTGGTGGAGAATGCCGTCGCCAAGCGGGTCCGCAAGGGCGCTGACTGGATCATCGCCAATGATGTCTCGGGCGACGTCATGGGCGGTGAGCGCAACCGGGTGCATCTGATCAGCGCCGCCGGCACCGAAGACTGGCCCGAAATGAGCAAGAAAGACGTTGGCACACGGCTGGCCGCCCGCATTGCCACCGAAATAAAGGGCGCGGCATGAAAGTCGGAATCAAGAAGCTGGCGCATGCGCAGGATCTGGCACTGCCTTTTTATGCCACCACAGGCGCGGCGGGGCTGGATCTGCTGGCGGCGGTGGAAGCCGAGATCGAACTTTTGCCCGGCGCGCGCATGGCCGTGCCGTGCGGTATTGCCATCGAATTGCCGCTTGGGGTTGAAGCCCAGATACGGCCGCGCTCGGGGCTGGCGCTTAATCACGGCATCACCTGCCTCAACGCGCCGGGCACCATCGACAGTGATTATCGCGGCGAGATCAAGGCGATCCTGATCAATCATGGTGACAAGTCGTTCAAGATTGCGCGCGGCACCAAGATTGCCCAGATGGTGATTGCGCGCCATGAGCAGGCCGAGCTGGTTGAGACGGAAACGCTGTCCGACAGTGCGCGCGGTGCGGGCGGTTTTGGCTCGACCGGCATGGTGAAGTCATGATGCTGCGCTTGTCCCGCAAGACCCTACTGGCGTTGGAGGCTGTGATTGATATCGCCTTTAATGCGCGGCCCGAACCGGTGCAGGCCAAAGAGATCACGGCCCGCCAGGGCGTGCCGCAGCGCTATCTGGAACAGGTGATGCAGCAATTGGTGCGCGCAGGCGTGCTGAAAGGTGTGCGGGGGCCGCGCGGCGGTTACCGGCTGGCACGCGAGCGGCGGCGCATTTCCGTGGGCGATGTGGTGCGGGTGGCCGAAAGCATCGAAGATGCCGAGGAGGAGAAAATCCGTCCGCGGTCCGACCTGGGGCTGCGGATTGTCGCGCCCCTGATCCAGACCTTGCAGGATGATGTGATGGCGCGGCTAGATTCGATCACCATTGAAGATCTTTGCCAGCGCGCCCGCAGCCAGGGCGTTGACGCCGACAAGGATGCCAGCGCCGATTTCACAATTTGAGGGATGTCATGACAGACAAAAAGCCTGGACGCGGCCGCGTATATGACTGCATCACAGAAACCATCGGCGACACGCCGCTGGTGCGCATGAAGCGCATGCCGCGGGAAGCCGGGGCCAAGGCCGATATCCTGCTCAAGCTGGAATTTTTCAATCCCCTATCGTCGGTCAAGGACCGCATTGGCGTGGCGATGGTCGAGACCCTGGAGAGACAGGGCATCATCGCGCCGGGGAAAAGCACCCTGGTCGAGCCCACCAGCGGCAATACCGGTATCGCGCTGGCCTTTGTCGCGGCCTCGAAAGGCTATCGGCTGATTTTGGTGATGCCGGACTCCATGTCCATGGAACGGCGCAAGATGCTGCTGATCCTGGGAGCGGAGCTGGAACTGACGCCTGCCGCGTCGGGCATGAAGGGCGCGATCGCCCGCGCCCATGAGCTGGTGGCAGCAATTCCCAATTCGGTCATCCCGCAACAGTTTGAAAACCCCGCCAATCCCGAAGTGCATCGCCGCACCACGGCGGAAGAAATCTGGAACGACACCGACGGCAAGGTGGATATTGTGATTTCGGGCGTGGGCACGGGCGGCACGATCACTGGTGTTGGCCAGGTGCTGAAGGCAAAGAAACCTTCGGTGAAGATGATCGCGCTGGAGCCGGAAGACAGTCCGGTGTTGTCGGGCGGTCAGGCCGGGCCGCACAAGATTCAGGGTATCGGCGCGGGCTTTGTGCCCACCATTCTGGACCGCTCGGTGATTGACGAAGTCATCACCATCTCGAATGAAACGGCGCTGGAGACGGCGCGGCGCGCCGCCAAGCTGGAAGGCATTCCCGTGGGAATTTCCTCGGGCGCGGCAATCGCGGCGGCGCTGGAAGTGGGATCGCGGCGCGAAAACGCCGGCAAGACCATTGTGGCGATCGTGCCGTCCTTCGCAGAACGCTATCTTTCGACGGCCCTCTTCGAAGGATTATAGAGCGCGAGGGATTTTGGCCGCTGGCCAGGAGCGTCGCGCGGAGCGTGCGGACGCACGTGAGCACGCGCGACGCCGCCAACGGGCAAAAGACCCGCGCTTATTCGAGGGACTGTAGAAGGTCCGGGCGGTCGGTGCAGATGGCGTTCAGTTCGAGCGCGATAAGCTTTTTCATGTCCGCAGGCTGATTGACCGTCCAGGCGCCAACTTTGAGGCCGATCTCGCGGGCATAGGCGATATTTTCCGGCGTGGCGTTGCGATAATCGGGGAACCAGCCATTGGCCTTGTTGTCGGCGATGTTGTCGAGGATGGGTTTGATATCGCCTTCCAGCTTATCGGTCGTGAACCAGCAGCGCGCGCCGGGTGCGATATGCTTGATATGGGAAAGACCGCGCCAGTCGAAGCCGACAAAGATGGTGCGGTCGAGATAGGATTCCATGACCGCCAATGTCTCATCGGCCAGGGAAATGGGATCGCCGGAATCCGGATCGTCTGAGCTTTTCAGTTCGACAAACAGGAAAAAAGGCGAGCGCGCATCTTTCGCCCGCGCCAGCACCACTTCCAGGGTGGGAATGCGCTCCCCTTCCGCCGCCACGAGTTTGGGGTGGGCGCGGGCATAGGCGCTGCCAGGATCGGCGCGGCCAATGTCATAAGCCTGTAACGCGGCGTAGCTCAAATCCTTGATCGCAGGCGGTTGGCCGGTGATCCAGCCGCCGGCATGGCGGGTGACGGCAGGATTGAGGCGGTAATCATGATGCACCACCACCACGCCATCGGCGGAAAGCTGGACATCCAGTTCGGCGCCGTCGCAGCCGCGCGCGATGGCGGCGGAAAAGGCCGACATGGTGTTTTCCGGCCTCAAAGCCGCGCCGCCACGATGAGCGATATTGAGTGTTTTCCCCACGGGGCGTGTTTAGCGGGAGTCGGGGCTGATATGCCAGCGGGAGCGATTGACCGCAGAAGCCGGCGGGCGTAACGCGGCGCGCATGGACAGGCGAGAAACCGCTGCAATTTCCGACCGCGCCGGCTGGGTGCTGGAAGCGCGCGAGCTGCTCAAGCTGGCGGTGCCGCTAGCCGCCACCCAGATCGCACAAATGGTCATTCTGTCCACCGATACCGCCATGCTGGGCCATTTCAGCAAGGACGCGCTGGCCTCTGCCGCGCTGGGCAACACCGTCTTCTTCATGGCGTGGCTGATGGGCTGCGGCTTGCCGATGGCGGTGTCGCCGGTGATCGCCCATATCCAAGGCGAAAATGGCGATGGACCGGAGCGTGATCATCGTGGCGTGCGCGCCGTGGTGCGCATGGGGCTATGGTCGGTGGCATTATTCCTGCCGTTTTTTGCGGCGCTGTTGTATTTTACGCGCGATCTGTTGCTGCTTTTGGGCGAAGATCCCAGGCTGGCGGCGGGCGCTGGGATTTATATGTCCAGCCTGGCCTGGGCCCTCCCCTCGGCGCTGGCATTCCAGGTATTGCGGAGTTTCTCCACCGCCTTGTCGCGCGCGGTGCCGCCGCTGATCGTGATGGCGTTGACGGTGCTGGTGAATGCGCTGGGGGATTATGCGCTGATCTTTGGGCATTTCGGTCTGCCCCAAATGGGCCTGCTGGGTGCGGGCCTGTCCAGCGCCGTGTCCAATTTTTTCAGCTTCGTCGCGATGCTGGCATTCTGCCTTCTGGCGCCGAAGCTGCGCTACTATCGCATCTTGCATCGGCTGCTGCAGCCGCATTGGAAAAGCCTGGCGGAACTGCTGCGTCTTGGCGTACCGATGGGGATCACCATGGTATTTGAAGTGGCCTTCTTTAACGGCGCCACTTTGGTGATGGGCGCTTTCGGGACTGCCGCGATCGCGGCGCACCAGATCGCCATCTCCATCCCTTCGCTCACCTTCATGGTGCCGCTGGGCATCGGGCTGGCCGCCACGGTGCGGGTGGGCATGGCGACGGGCGCGGGCGATCCGCAGGGCGCGCGGCGCGCCGGACTGACCGCAATCGCCATGGCGATGGGTTTCATGTGCGGCACGGCGCTGCTTTTGCTGCTGTACCCGCGCGCCATTGCCAGCCTGTGGCTGCCCAACACGCCGGACAATGCGCCAGTGCTGGCGCTGGCGGTGACGTTCCTGCATGTCGCCGCCGCCTTTCAATTGATGGACGGGGTGCAGGTGACGGCGGCGATGTGTTTGCGCGGACTGAAGGATGCGCGCTGGCCCATGTGGCTGGCGGGCGCGTCCTATTGGCTGGCGGGCGCACCGATGTGCCTCTTTCTGGGATTTGGGTTGGGGCTGAAGGGGTTGGGCATCTGGCTGGGCCTTGCCTTCGGCCTGCTGGTGGCAGCGATCCTGCTCAGCACACGCTTTCTGCTGCTGTCGCGGCGTCAGCTATAGAAGCGCCATAGCAAGGCACCGGCGATCAATGCCAGCAATGTGATCACGGCAATGAACAGCGGACGGTTGCGGCGGTCCTGTTCGCGGGCGATCTGCCTCGCCGTGTCGGGATGCAGCCGCACGCCGCCTTCCGCCACCATCTGGGAAAGTTCTTCCGCATTCTTCACCAGTTGCGGCAGGTCCTGGGCCAGCTTGCCCAAGGCGGTAAAGCCTTCGGCGGCGCGCGCCAGATGCGCTTCCGGCCCCAGATTTTGCGTCACCCAGCGTTCCGCCACCGGACGGGAGGCTTCCCAGATGTCGAAATCCGGATCGAGGCCGCGTGCCACGCCTTCCACCACCACCATGGTCTTTTGCAGAAGCACCAATTGCGGTTGGGCCTGCATGTCGAAGCGGCGGGTGGTTTCGAACAATTGGCCCAGCAGCCGCGCCATGGAAACGTCGCGGGCGCTTTTGCCGAAGATCGGCTCGCCAATCGCCCGCAGCGCCTGGGCGAAGGTTTCGACGTCATGCTGCAGCGGCACGAACGCCACATCATAATGCAGTTGCGCCACCTTGGTGTAATCGCGCGCCAGAAACCCTGCCAAGGTACCCGCCATAAAGCGGCGCATCGGCGCGTCCAGCCGCCCCATGATGCCGAAATCCACCGCCACCAGGCGGCCTTGGCTGTCCACGAAGAGATTGCCGGGATGCATATCGGCATGGAAAAAACCGTCGCGCAGCGCCTGGGTGAGGAACGAGCGCACCAGGGTCAAGGCAAGTTTTTTGGGATCATGCCCCGCGGCGCGCAGCGCAGCGGAATCGCGGATGGGCGTGCCGTCAATCCATTCACTGGTGAGGACGCGGCCCGAGGTGCGAGTCCAGTCTACATGCGGCACGCGAAATTCACTGTCGCCGCTGGTGCGGTCATAAAGCTCCGAGGCCGCAGCAGCCTCCATGCGCAAATCCAGTTCCAAGGTCACAGAGGCGGCCAGGGTTTGTACCAATGAGATCAGCCGCAACCGGCGCGCTTCTGCCGAAAAGAATTCTGCCGTGCGGGCAAAGAAGCCAAGCGCTTCCAGATCGCGGGCGAAATCGCTTTCGATGCCGGGCCGCAAAATCTTGACCGCGGCTTCAGCGCCTTCCGTGGTGGTGGCCTTGTGCACCTGCGCGATGGAGGCAGCGGCCACCGGCGGACCAAAAACAGAGAAAATGTCCGGCAGTCTTTTGCCCAGCGATTGCTCGACCAAAGCGCGAGCTTTGGCGTCAGCGAAAGGCGCCAGGCGGTCCTGCAGATGTTCCAGCGCCGTGGCGACGCTCTCGCCCACGATATCGGGCCGTGTCGCCAGCATCTGGCCCAGTTTGATATAGGCCGGGCCTTGATGTTCCAGCACCTGCGCCAGCCGGACAGGCTGCGCGCCACCCTGGCGGACCTGATTGCCGACCCACACCGCGCGTGCGGCATGCCAGAGGCGGGGAAGACTGAAAAGGCCGCGCATCAACCGCCCGTCATATCTTGAAGGCGGAATGCATGGCGGCGATGCCGCCGGACAGGTTGCGGATTTTGACCTGGGACAGGCCGGCAACGCCGATCATGCGGGCAAATTCCGCCTGGGGCGGAAAGCGGCGGATGCTTTCCGCCAGATAACGATAAGAGTCCGCATCGCCAGCCACCAACCCGCCGATCTTTGGCAGCAGCTTGAAGGAATAGGCGTCATAGAGCGTGTCGAGACCCGGCACTTCGACCTTGGAGAATTCCAGGCACAGGAAACGCCCGCCTGGTTTGAGCACGCGATATGCCTCACGCAGCGCGACATCGAGATGGGTGACGTTGCGGATGCCGAAGGCGATGGTATAGGCGTCGAAATGATTGTCGGGCACCGGCAGCTTCTCGGCGTCGCCGCACACCCACTGGATGGCGCTTTCGTTTTTTTCCGCGGCGCGGCGCACGCCCTCGCCCAGCATCTGGGCATTGATGTCGCAAACCGTGACATCGGCTTCGCCGCCCCGCATGCGCGCCATGTCGGCGATGCGGAAGGCGACATCGCCGGTGCCGCCGGCCACGTCCAGCACCGTCCAGCCGGGACGGGGATTCAGCCATTCCACCATGGCATCCTTCCAGATGCGGTGGACGCCGGCGCTCATCAGGTCGTTCATCAGGTCATAGCGGGCCGCGACCGAGGAAAACACCTCGCGCACAAGGCCTTCTTTCTCGGCCTCCGGCACGTCACGGAAGCCGAAGCTTGCGGTTTTCTGATCGCTCATGACGCCAACATAGCCGGGCCTGCAGCAATCGGCTAGTTAATGGGTATGCCGGAATTACCAGAAGTCGAAACCGTCCGCCTGGGCCTGGAGCCTGCGCTCGAAGGCCATGTGATCACTCAGGCCATCGTCCGGCGCGGCGATTTGCGTATCCCTTTTCCGCCCCGCTTTGCCGAACGGTTGACTGGGCGAAAAGTCGTGCGCCTGAGCCGCCGCGCCAAATATCTGCTGGCGGCGCTGGACAGCGGCGAGACCCTGGTGATCCATCTGGGCATGTCCGGGCGCATGAGTGTCTATGCGCATGGTCATCGCCAGAAATTGGGCAACTATGTTTATGACAAGGCGCCGGCCGGCGCGGGCGATGGCAAGCATGACCATGTCGTGTTCGAGACCGATGCCCCGGCCCGCATTGTCTTCAACGATCATCGCCGCTTCGGGTTGATGACCCTGATCGCGACCGACCGTCTGGACGACGACAAGATGTTCAAGGATATCGGCGTCGAGCCCCTATCCACGAAATTCAACGCCGCCTATCTGGCCAAGTCTTTGGACGGCAAAAAAACGCCGATCAAATCGGCGCTGCTGGATCAGAGGCTGATCGCGGGGTTGGGCAATATCTATGTCTGCGAGGCGCTGTTTCGCAGTGGCGTTTCCCCCAAGCGGCTGGCGGGCAGCCTGAAGACAGAACAGATCGCGCCACTGGCCAAAGCCATCAAGGCGGTGCTGAAAGACGCCATTGCGGCAGGCGGATCCACCTTGCGCGACCATGCCCAGGCCACGGGCGATCCCGGCAATTTCCAGCACCATTTCCTGGTCTATGGCCGTGAAGGCAAGCCGTGCAAAGGCAATAACTGCCATGGCACGATCAAGCGTATCACCCAAGCCGGGCGTTCGACTTTCTATTGCCCCGCCTGCCAGAAGTAGGGCTGCCGGAAATGATCAGACACCCTTCAGGCGCATCTTTGCCGCCTTGGCGCATTCACCAGTGACGGTGAAATAGTGCTGTATAACAGCGCTGCCCACTTCAAAGGGACCCGCCTCGCCCGGCTTGAGTGATGCCACGGAGCGGCCTTTGATATAGGCGGAATCAAATTCCGAATGGTTGGTGAGGAACACGGTGGCGCCCGCGGCCTTGGTGGCCTTGGCGAATTTCTCCGACGACGAGATGTACGTGTCGAAATGCGCCGGATCGCGGGGGAAGTTGAACGCGGTGCCGCCGACATAGGCCGCGATCAAAGTCTTGCCATGATCCTTGACCGGGAAGATCAGCGATAGGGTGCCCGGCGTGTGGCCGGGGGTGGTGATGATGGTGACGGTGGTGTCGCCCAGGGTCAGTTTCTGGCCATCGGTGGCCACGATGTCCTTCTTGGGCACGCCGCCAGGCATGTTGTTTGACTTGATGATGCTGTCCCAATCGGGCGCGCCCATCACGACATGGGCGCCGAAGCGGTCCTGCAACAGCTTGGCGCCTTCATCATGATCGCCATGACCATGGCTGACGATGACATATTTGATGTCGGCGGGATTGAGGCCCAGCTTCTTGATGCCGTCCACGATTTCGGGCTCGGCGGCGTAATTGTAGAGCGTGTCGATGACGATGAGGCCAGCGCTGGTCTTGAGGACCCAGGAGGAATGCACCTTGGTGCCGACCCAATAGAGATTGTCGTAGATCTTTTGCGGTTCGGCGAACCAGGTGGAGCGATCCGGGATGGCCCGAGGCGGCTGCGGCTTGGCGGGCGCGCCAGCGGCAGCCGCGGCGGAACGCGCCGATGCCATGGCGTCAGAGCCGCCCGCAGGCTGGATGCAGAGCCGCGCCAGCGTGCCCGAGAAGTCGGTTCCCGCCGCGTCCTGGGCCGCCTTCACATGGGCGTCGATGGTGTCGGCTGCCGGAGCGGCGTCCGCCGTCATAAGGCCGAGGCCGGCCGCCATGCACAAAAGTCCCAAATAGCGTTTCATGGCGTCTTCCCCTTGTTATCTTTGCCATAGGATGCGGATTGACAGCGAGCCTGTCAAAGGCCCCGAACATTGCAAAAGCGTAGGCTGTTTTGCCCAGATTTGTTGACCTAGGGCGGTTTGGGGGGTATATGCGCGCCTCTTTTCGGCCAAAACGCTAGGAAGCCCATGCCCAATATCGCCTCGTCCCGCAAGCGCGTCCGTACCACGGCCAAGCGCACCGCGATCAATACCTCGCGCAAAACCCGCGTCCGCGGTTTTATCCGCAAGGTCGAGGAAGCCATCACCAAGGGCGATAAAACCGCCGCTTTAGCCGCTTTGAAGGCCGCCGAGCCGGAAATCATGCGCGGCGTGTCCAAGGGCATCCTGCACAAGAACACCGGATCGCGGAAAGTCTCGCGCCTCACCAAGCGGGTCGCAAAACTGGCCAAATAGGCCCCCAATTCAGCAAATGGCTGAATCCTTTAATGAATTCAAATGTAGATCAGGTCCGGGCACAAATCCGGGCCTTTTTTATTGTCCGTGTGCTGAATTTGATTCTTCATGACGTTTTCGCACTGCACGCGGCGGCGTGGCCCGGCTAAGCCACTGATTCGACGATGATAGCCCGAAAAACATTATTTTCCGTATACTGTACAATCGCTTAGCGCCGGTAACAAAAATGAAAAAATCTGGCGAATCAGCATTTGTTCTCTTGTGTGAGGCGCCAGCTTGATCGTATCTTAACCAACGGTTGGGGCGGGTACGAAGAAATTCCGAAAACTAGAAACAGTAAAATAACAGTATTCGGCGTAATTTTTAGGCTTTTTGACAATTACAACAAATAAAAAGCCGTTTAAATTCTATCTTTTGTGACGTTTTAATGTTGGGCGATACCCCAGCACTGTCAAATTGTCTTTTGGGCGCTGCCAATGTCTTCTTCCCCTTCCTCCCTCGACTATGCAGGTGACATCGGCGCCGCCGAAGCCTGGGACATGCTTCAGAGCAATCCCAAGGCGCAGCTGGTGGATGTTCGCACCGTCGCAGAGTGGAATTTCGTCGGCTTGCCGGATCTGGCGGCGCTGGCGCGCAAGGTGCACTGCGTCGAATGGCAGATGTTCCCGTCCATGGCGCCCAATGCCGATTTCGTCGCCCAGACATCCGGGGCGCTGAGCGCGGCGGGCGCGGGAACGGACGTGCCGCTGCTGTTTCTTTGCCGCTCTGGCGCGCGTTCGCGCGCAGCCGCCCGGGCGATGGCGCAGGCGGGTTATCAAAATTCTTTCAATATCGCGGGCGGCTTTGAGGGCGACCTCAATGGATATCGTCATCGCGGCGCGGAAAATGGATGGAAGGCCGCTGGCCTTCCCTGGAAACAATCCTGAAGGGGACAATGATGCAACAGAAGCACACTGCCGGCTGAAGGCCGGACAGGATTCGCCGACGGACGCGCAAAAGCGCGCCACTTAGAAACAGACGGTGCCGCTTATCGGGCCGCAATGTGTGGGTAAAGAGAATGGGACATTTGACGGGGAAGCCCGTGCGGCCTGATTGGCCGGCGGCGTGGAGTGCGGTTCGGGACCGGTTGCGGCGGGAATTGGGCGATCCGGTATTTGAAGCGTGGATCGGGCCTTTGAGCCTGGAATCCTGCGACCGGGACGAACTCAAGATCGGCGCCAGCAAGCCTTTCGTGCGCAACTGGGTGGCCAATCATTATGTCGCCCGCATCGAGCGCGCCTTCCGCGCCGAAGGCGCCGAACCGGCGTCCCTTTCCATCGTGATGGCGGCGCCGCCGTCCAGTATTGGCGGCAATGCGCTGCGCGATATCGCGCCGGCCGACATGCCCGCCAGCAATGTTTCCTATCTGCCGCCGCGCGCCGAAAGCCGCGAGGACGATACCGCCAAGGGCTTGTGGACGCGGATGCTGCATCCGCAGCAGACCTTTGACAGCTTTATACCGGGGCCCGCCAACGAGTTCGGCCATGGCGCGGCGCGCGCTTTTGCCGAAGGCCAGCAGAGCGACATTCCGCTGCTTTACATCCATGGCGGCTTTGGCTTCGGCAAGACGCATCTGCTGAACGCCGCCGCCCTGGAATTCCGCAAGCGCGGCAAGCGCACTTTGTTCCTGCGGGCGGAAGATTTCATGCGCCACTTCCTGGGCGCGCTTTATCGCAAGGATACGTTGGCTTTCAAGGAAGAGCTGCGCACCGCCGAAGTGCTGATCATTGACGATCTGCAGCATATCTGCCGCTCCACCGCCACGGCGTCGGAGTTTCTCTATACCGTCAATGCCTTTGCCGATTTGCGCCGCCGGGTGGTGATTGCCGCTGACCGTGCGCCGCAGGCGCTGGAAGGGCTTGGCGCCGACGTCAAATCGCGCCTGGCCGGTGGGCTTTGCATCTCGCTGGACAAGCCGGATCGTGAAACGCGTCTGGCCATCGTGCAGGCGCGGGCGGCGGAATTCACCCGCCACAAGCCCGAAGTGGTGCTGCCCGACAATGTGCTGGAACGCATCGCCGATCTGGATGACGCCAGCCCGCGCGAACTGATCGGCGTCTTCACCAAGCTGGCGACCTATGCTGACCTGACCAAGAAGCCGGTGACTTTGGAGACGGCGGAAGAAGCGGTGGGCCTGCGTTCCAGCCCCGGCGCCAAGACCTCCATCGAGGACATCCAGCGCAAGACGGCGGAATTCTACAAGCTGGAGGTCAAGGACTTCCATTCGCCGCAGCGCGCCCGCCGCGTCGCCCGTCCGCGCCAGGTGGCGATGTATCTGTCGCGCAAGCTCACCAGCCGCTCGCTGCCTGAGATCGGGCGGCGTTTTGGCGGCCGCGACCACACCACCGTGCTGCATGCCTGCCGCCGCATCGAAGCCTTGATTGATGAGGATCCGCTGTTCCGCCAGGAAGTGGATTTCCTGTCGCAGATGCTGCAGCGGCGGGGCGAACTCTGAATGCGCTGATTGAAGCGCAGGGTTTGAGCAAGCGGTTCGGCGCGGTGACGGCGCTGGACCGCTTGTCGCTTTCGATTCCGCAGGGCGGCGTCTATGGCATCCTGGGCGCCAATGGCACGGGCAAAAGCACCTTCTTCCGGCTATGCCTCGATCTGCTGCGGCCCGGTGGCGGCGACCTCACCGTGCTGGGCGGGCGTCCCGGCAGCGCCCAAGTCCGCCGCGCCATCGGCGCGATGATTGAAACGCCGCGCTATTATCCTTTTCTTACCGCTGCCGAGACCTTGGTTATGCTTGGGCGCGCCAGCGGCATTGCCGCGCCCGATCCGGCCTATTGGCTGGGGCGCGTCGGACTGGCGGATGCGGCGCATCGCAAGGTGCATCATTTTTCCGTCGGCATGAAACAGCGGCTGGGCATCGCCGCGGCGCTTGTGTCACGGCCCCAGATTCTCATTCTCGATGAACCGACCAGCGGCATGGACCCGGCGGGGATACAGGATATGCGGGCCCTGATGCGCGAATTGGCGGCGCGCGACGGCATCACCATCATTCTGTCCAGCCATCTGCTGGACGAGGTGCAGCGCGTTTGCGACCGGGTGGCGATTTTCAATCGCGGCAAACTGGTGGCGGAAGAACGCGTGGACGCATTGGTAGCGGAGCGCGAAAAACTGCGCCTGCTGGCGGCATCTCCGCATGCGCTGCTAGCGGCGCTGGGCGCAGGCGCTGTGCCGGACGGCGATGGCGTGCTGGTGGCTATCACTCGCGCGCAGGCCCCTGCCCTGCTGCGCGAATTGATTGCCGGCGGCGCCGAGATCATCGAGGCGCGCTGGGTCGGCGGCGGGCTGGAAAAATTCTATCTGGAACAGACCGGGGCAGCGCATGCTGACTGATGCGATAGCCGCCGAAGGCTATAAATTTCGCCGCAACCAAAGCGTCCTGTTCTGGGGCTTCGCGTTCGTGCCGCTGGCGGTCCTGGTTTTCAACCTGATGCTGGAAACCTATCTGGGGCTGCACAATCCGGGGATTGTGGGCAGGCGGGCGGGGGAAGTCGCGTTGGGTCCGCAGATCCTGCACGGCATCGGCCTGGCGGGATCGTCCTTCGCCCAGATATTCTTTGTGGCAGGCGCCGCCGCGATTTTCGCGGGCGAATATCGCTGGGAGACCTGGCGGTTGCTGGCGCCGCGCAATTCCCGGATCAATCTTCTGGCCGCGAAATTCGCGGTCTATGCCATGGCCTGCGCCGCCAGTCTGGCCGGGCTGGGGCTGGGCGCTTTGCTGCAGACGGTTTATGGCGCAGTGCTGAACGGCATGACGATGGCGATGCCGCCAGCCGCATTTGGCGGGCAGCTGCTGGGCCTGTTTCTGGCGACCTGGGCAGAATTGCTGGTGGTGGGCGTATTCACCGCCGCCATTGCCGTGGCCGGTCGCGCCATGACCGGGGCATTGCTGGCGGGCATTTTCTTTTCCTTCGCGCAGGGCATCGCCATGGCCATTGTCCATCCCTGGGAAGCGCCCTTGCGGTATTTTGCGATGCTGCCTGCCATGTGCGCCTATCTGTTGCGCGCATGGGCGTCGGGACAGCAAATTGCCCCAGGGGTCTTTGCCGATCCGGCTTTGCTGCTGCCCGCAAGCGGTTTTCTTCTGCTGTGGATTGCAGCGGGCGGGGCGGTCGCGGCGGCCTTGTTCCAGGCCCAGGATCTGCCCCGGGAATAGAGGCGGAAAAGCGCCAAAAACACCCTCAAAAAGCACCGGTTTTGCCAGCGTTTTTTTTGCGCTTTCCGGGGCACTTTGGTATGGTCTTTCCCTTGAGTCTTGGCGCCCCTTTTTTGCTGCCTGGGGCCGTCCCAAAACACAAGAATTCGTGACCTGAACAGGGTCAAAGGCGGGCGCGATTTCGCGGCCTGTTACGGTTTCTCGGGGCAGCTTTGTCGGTAATGGTTGGATCATGAAAATCAACGTCGAACGCGGCGCCTTCCTCAAGGCGCTTTCCCATGTGCAGAGCGTTGTCGAGCGCCGCAATACCATTCCGATCCTCTCCAATGTGATGATCGAGGCCGCCAAGGGCGCGCTGAAGCTCACTGCCACCGATCTGGATATCGAGATTGTCGAATCCATCCCGTCGGACGTGCTGCGCAACGGCTTCGCCACCGCCCCGGCCCATATGCTCTACGACATTGTCCGCAAGCTGCCGGACGGCGCCCAGGTGCAGGTGGAGCTGCTCACCAGCGAAGGCGGCAGGCTGGCGGTGTCGGCCGGGTCTTCGCGTTTCGAGCTGGCCTGCCTGCCCAAGGATGACTTCCCCCAAATGGCGGCGGGCACCCTGCCCCATCGTTTCCGCCTGGCGGCGGACGATCTCAAGCGCATCATTGACAAGACCCGCTTCGCCATTTCGACGGAAGAGACGCGCTATTACCTGAACGGCATCTATGTTCATGCCGCGAACGACGCCAAGCCGCCGGTGATGCGGGCCGTGGCCACGGACGGCCATCGGTTGGCGCGCTATGAACTGGAACTGCCGGCGGGCGCCGAGCAGATGCCCGGTGTCATCATCCCGCGCAAGACCGTGGGCGAACTGCGCAAATTGCTGGACGATGCCGAAGGCGCCATCGAGATTTCGCTGTCGGATACCAAGATCCAGTTCGGCTTTAACGGCGTGGAACTGACCTCCAAGCTGATTGACGGCAATTTCCCGCCCTATGAGCGGGTGATCCCGGCAGGCAACGACAAGTCGCTGGCGTTGGAAGCCAAGGAATTCTCGCAGTCGGTGGACCGCGTTTCGACCATCAGCGCCGACAAGACGCGCGCCGTGAAGCTGAACATCGCCAAGGACAAGGTCACCTTGTCGGTGGTCAATCCGGAATCGGGCACGGCGACGGAAGATGTCGGCGCCACCTATCGTGCCGCGGCGCTGGAGATCGGCTTCGGCCAGCTTGACTTCCAGGCAACGGCCGGAAATATCAATGCGAATCACGTCCCCCTCCTGAAGCAGCGCGATGGGGCCGCCTGCGGCGGCTTCCGGGGAAACGTGGCCGATACAGGCGCCCCGGGTTCCTCCCGAGAACCGTCCATCGGTGATCAAGGCAGCTTGTTCCCCTAACCCCTGGCCCATGATATAGGACGTGGGCGCCAGCATTTCCTGCATGCCCGGGCCGCCTCGCGGGCCTTCATAACGGATCACCACCACATGGCCGGCCTTCACTTTTCCGGCCAGAATGCCTGCGCCAGCTTCTTCCTGCGAATTAAAGATCACCGCCCGGCCCTCGAAAGTGCGCATGGAAGGCGCCACGCCGGCCGTCTTGACCACGGCGCCCTCCGGTGCCAGGTTGCCCCAGAGAATCGTCAAGCCCCCTTCCGGCGAATAGGGATTGTCTAACGGCCGGATGACGGCCGCATCCAAAATCTTTGCCCGGCTTACATTGCGTGAGAGCGTCCGGCCGGTCACCGTGGGAGTTTCCGGATGAATCAGGCCGGGGATCGCCTGGATCGTTTTAATAATCGCGCTGATACCGCCGGCGCGGTCCACGTCCTCCATGTGATACGGGCTGGAGGGCGAGACCTTGCAGATAACCGGACAACGTTTGGAAATATCATCAATCCGGTGGAGATCGTAGTGCACACCGGCTTCATGGGCAATCGCCAGCGCGTGCAGGACCGTATTCGTGCTTCCACCCATGGCCATATCCAGGGCAAAGGCATTATCGAGCGCCAAAGCCGTGATCAAGTCACGCGGCTTCGGCCCTTCGGCCTTAGCCATTTCCACGATACGTTTGGCCGCCTTGGTATAGAGCGCCCGGCGGCGGGGATCCGTGGCCAGCACGGTGCCGTTGCCCGGCAAGGCAACACCCAAGGCTTCGCACAGGCAATTCATGGAATTGGCGGTAAACAGTCCGGAACAGGCTCCACAACCCGGGCATGCCTGCGCGGCGATAGTTTCCAACTGCTCAGCGCTGATGGTCCCATTGCGGCAGGAAGCCACGCCTTCAAAAACGCTGATCAGATCGAGAGCTTTACCTTCCGGCGATCGGCCGGCCGCCATCGGCCCGCCGCTGACCATGATGGTCGGCACATTGACCCGCAACGCCCCCATCAGCATGCCGGGCACGATCTTATCGCAGTTGGGAATGCAGATGAGTGCGTCAAAACAATGGGCCCGCACCATGGATTCGACGCTATCGGCAATCAATTCGCGGCTCGGCAGAGAATACTTCATGCCCCCATGCCCCATGGTGATGCCGTCACAAATGCCAATGGTGTTGAATTCAAACGGGATGCCGCCCGCTTTACGGATCTGCCGGCATACCAGGCGCCCAACGGCGTTCAGGTGCATATGGCCGGGGATGATTTCAGTAAATGAATTACAGACGCCGATAAACGGCTTATTAAGATCCTCCGGGTTGACCCCCAGCGCCCGCAAAAGGCTCCGGTGCGGCGCCCGCTCTACACCGTGTTTGATCTGATCGCTATGCATGGTTTTATTCCTTTCTATTGATTTCCACCGGCTGCTTAGTGTATAAGAAAAGAGTTTGATGAACAGAAAAAAACGCGTCGGCCGGAAGGGGAATCTTATGTGGAAAATGCTTTTGCCAATTATGCTTCTGGTCGTTTGTTTGGCGGGGTGCCGCAAGCAGGATATACGAACGACTGTCGTGGCTGTGCCCGGCCTGAAAAATCCGGCCGGCGCACAGATCATCCAGGACGCCTTCATGCGCCAGCCGGGCATCAAAGTCATTCGGCCTGATTTCCAGCAACACACCTTGACCGTCACCTACGACTCCATGGTAACCGCCCGGAAGAATATTGAGTTCACGATTGCCGGCGCCGGATTTGACGCCAATGATATTTGCGCCCAGACAAATGCGGCCGCAACCTTTCCCGCAGCATGCAAATAAGGACAAAAGCCAACCACTGATTACACGGATAACACGGATGAAAAATAAAAGTGCGCAACCGTATCGGTGCTATCCGTGGTTAAATTTTATTGCATTCTGCATTTCTTCATGAACGCCCTCGTTGACCAGTTTATTGACTATATCGCCCTGGAACGGGGGTTAAGCCCCAATACCCAGACGGCCTATCGCGCCGACCTCAATAAATTCGTCCATTTTCTGGAACGGCGCAAGCTGACCACGCTGAATGCCGTGTCCCGCAAGCACATCCTGGATTTCTTGATGGATGCCAAGGAGCATAATCTCAGCCTCAACTCCATTTCGCGCCTGTTTGTTTCCGTTAAAATATTTTTTCGCTTCCTTCACCAGGAAGGCTTGCTCAGCCAGAATGTCACGGAAGTGATGGAATTCCACGGGATTGCGTCTAACATCGCTATCGGCTACGAAACAGGCCGCAACGCGAATTTCCGCACCTTCTTCCAGATCGATGCAAAACAACCAACAGTTGCTGTGCTGACGAGAACAGGGA